>Ga0256405_10008239_pt1 | contig 15079 bp, 1 predicted proteins | sample RumenRJG_02DNA_FD_189096 | JGI IMG/M metagenome (GOLD analysis project Ga0256405, IMG submission 189096) | Bovine rumen microbial communities from Lethbridge, Alberta, Canada - RJG_02 | ecosystem: Host-associated > Mammals > Digestive system > Stomach > Rumen | place: Canada: Alberta | collected... | reverse complement strand
CCCAATCCCCCAATCCCCAATCCCCAATCCCCAATCCCCAATCCCCAAAATCTTTACTTAAAATATTAACTTTTTTTAATTTAAAGAAATATTAATTAATTTTAATTATTTTATTCTTAAAATTTAAAAGATATCATAATAAATGTCTTTAAAAGAAAAGGAAACAGAAAAAGAGCCAAAAAAAACTAATGACTTAACAAATAAAGAAGATAATACAGTTAAAATATATTGTATTACTCGTTTTAATTCAAAAATAAATAATTCATTTGATTTAATAGCAAAAAACAGCGAAGTTTTATCAATTAAAATTTTGTTAAAAACTTCTCTTAAATATTATAAAGATTATGATTTTATCGTGTATGAAATTACTATTAGTAAAAAATTAAAACAATTAAATTTAGGTCTTAATAGTAATTTTTACAAAAAATTTTATGAACTGAATTCAATAAAAATAAATTCATCCGAACAAAAAATAATATTAATAAAAGATGATTTGCTTGTTGTTCAAAATTCAATGACTGATTTAATTAATGATTTAGATATAAAATTAAATAATGATATTTTAAGAAAAATAAATATAAGTGAGAAATTCAATATATATTTGCAAAGCTTTGAAGAACATGAAAATAAAAATGAATTAAAAACTTTACTTGCATCGCAAACATTATCAACTCTTAAAAAAAATAGTGAAATCAAATTCAGTGTCCTAATTTCCTTATTCAATATTGTTTTCGAAACTAAATTAATTAATAAATTTTTGGATATTTATCCTCAATTAGATATTGATTATGATGATATCAGTCAACAAATTGAAGAATTTAAAAATAAAAAATTAAAATTATGTCAAGAAAATGAGGAGCAATCATTAAAAAATAATATCAATTTAGATTTAAGAAAATCAAAATCAAAAAAAACTATGAAAAACGAAGATGAACAATCTAAAGAAAACTATAAAAATCTTCTAGATAATTTTATTGTACTTTATGAATTAATGTATGGAGATAGAGATAATATTGAACAAAAAAAATTAATAAATGTAAGAGAAATTTTTATTAATTTAATGGAAAATAAAAATGATTTATTTAAAATCATAAGATTTGTATTAATAAAATTCGACATCATTTATTTACTAATAACAAAAGGAAATAAAAAAAGAATTACAATGAAACCGTTTTTAAATCAATTTTCTTCTAAAATAGAATTTGAAAATTTTAGTGGGCTTTACCAATTATTATTAACAAAGCAATCTGAAAAATCTGAAAAATATATTTTCGATTTTTCTGAAGTTTTCAATTATTTTGTTGATAAATTAAATAATTTAGACTTACTAATATCATTAAAAATTCTTTATAAAAAAGAATTATCCACTTTTTCTAATAAATATTTCCAAGAGAATATTATTAAAAAGATTCATAAAATTGGAGTTAAAGATATTAATGCTGGAACAAAAAAAAATACTGAAATTTTAACCTTTTTAATAAATGATGATGTTTATTGTGATAAAAATTGCAAAATTGGAGAATATAAAGATTATGAAATATTAAAGCAATTAAACATAGAATTAATGGATAATAATTTTTTCCAAATTTTTCAAAAACATAAAATTTATTCATTTTTCGAGGAAAATTATGTTAATTATCTTAAGATGTTTCCTTCAATAAATAAAATGAAATATTTTGGCTTATTTTTTAAATTATTACCTCCAGATAAATATCGGAAACAAACTACTTTGCATGTATTCAATTGGTTGAATAAGAAAATAAATACTTATAATAGAGAAGATTGCCCTAATTTTGAAAATGAAATTGAAATTTTTTATAAGATTTTGAATAATTCGGAAAAATATCTATTGCCTAAATTAATTGAAAAACTTGTTGAATTTTTTGGTAAAGATTGCATTGAGTTATTTATTTATTTGATAAATAAAATTAGTCAAAATTTAGGCCAAAATGAATCAGAATTAATGATTAATTATATCATTTTTGAAAATATAAATGAAGATGAAAATGAAAATAAAAAAATTAAATTAAATAATTTAGATTTATTTTTGGAAAAAGTAAAGCCATGCAAATTAATAGCCAAAACTTTTTTAAATATTATTGGTGAATCAGCGATTACTGAATCTGATTTTTTATCTGAAAAAAATAAGAAATTTGAACTATTAGATAAATTATTGGAATTAAAAGATTATTCTTTATTGGAAGAACCAGAAAATAAAAATTGTCAATATTGGATAAATACAATTAATGAATCAAAAATAATTAATGAAAATATAAAAAATATGAATTTTGAATTTCTACGTATCCAAATACTATTTAATATCTTAAAAGAAAAAACTTTAATTCAAAGAGTTGCTTTAATTGCTAGATGTTTAGGAGAAGCAGATTATGATTCTTATGCTTCAACAAAAGTTAATAATTTGAAACAAAACTTAAATATTTGGCAAGATAATTTAAAAAAAATAGAAAAAATCGCAAATGCTTATCAATTTATCAATAAACCACCAAAAATTATTAGTTTATTATATGACTATAATGCGAAAATTTATAAATCGACTTTTCAATATTTGAATTCACAAGAGGGTTTGAGAGAATTTTCTGACAAATGTATTAATTTTGAAATTATAGAAAAAATTGATAAATTAAGAGAATGTGATATTTTCTTAAATATTTTCAATAATACAAAAAATAAATATTTTTCTCAAAATTCTGATAAGTTAATTGATATAGTTCTAGAACGATTTGACAAAATAAAAAATCTTTTTGTAAATAACAAAGCTACAATTGAAAATGAATTAAAAAATAATGAAGAAGCAAAGTTTTTAATTGATATTGCGTATAAAAATGAAAATAATTTAGAAAAAGAAATTGATTGGATGTTAAATTATTTTAAAATAAATGATTTTGAATTAAAAACAGTGCTTATATATAGCATTAAATTAATAATCAAAAAAGATTTGCTTTATTCAATGACCTCAGGATTTTTAAAATTATTTGATATATATAAAGATTTTCTACATTTGGCAAATAAAGAAGATATTTCTTTATATCAAAAAATAATGATTTATCAAAATTATTTATTACCAAATAAATATATTCCTTTACATTTAATTGAAGAAATTAATAATAATATAGAAAATATTTTCGAATTAAATGAATTTAATAGCAAAATATTTTTTAAATTATTAAATGAAATAAATAAATTTCCTGATAGTATGAAATTCATCAAAAATAAAAAATTTGAGGAAGTAGAAAATTTATTTCAATTTTTGCTCGAAAGTGATGATTCCAATTTAACTGAAAAAGATATAAATGATTTCATAAATGTGGTCAAATATTTACAAGATATAATTTCAAATATTAATGAAGAAATTGTTATTTTTATCAAATTTTTGAAAAAAATATTATCTAAATTAGTTGAAGATGAGAAATTTCAAAAAAGTTTTTTTAATTATATAGAAAAATATAGTTTAATTCAAACGTTATTTAACAATTATTTAAAACATTCTGAAGGAAGCATAATAATAATTGAAAAAATATTAAAAGATTCTTATTTTTATATATTAAAATCAGATTTATTTTTAAGTTCTGGTTCTTATGAAATGCAAGGTTCTTATTTTGACCAAAAAACAAATAATATTATAAATAATAATGAATTAAATAATGAGAATAATATCCAAAATAGTAATAACCAATATCGTCATATGTCTCATCAAGAAATAGAATTACTGTTTCAAAGAGTATATATTTCTAATATTCCTAAAAAATATGAAGAAGAAGTAGATTTATTTATTAAATTCTTTAAAAGTTCGAAAAAATTAAAGGATTTATTAGAGAAATTTTACAAAATAGGAAATCCAAAAAACTTTGATGATATAAGAATCGAAATTCAAAATAAAAAAATTATTTGCAAATATATGAATGAAAAGTATGATAATATAGAATCTCTTATGACTAATTTTGAAAAAATTTATAATGAAATTGATAAACAACTAAATAACTGTTATTATTCATATGATATTATGAGATTTTTTTATGGAAGACAAATAATATTTATCTATAATAGTATTCTTAATAAAAGACATAATAGAATATTGGAACTATTGAATGCAACCTTTGGAAATTGTTTCAAAAAATATTCATTGGAAAAACTTGATTTTGGTATAATTAAAAAACAAGATAAATTGGAATATATTAGCATTCTTTATTTTATATATAATTATTTAAATGAACAATTCAAATATAATAAAATTAATCCAGCATATATATTCGAAAAAAATAGAATAATCATAGATAAATTTGAAGAAAAAAAAACTTTATTCAGAGTTAAATCTATAAAAAATTCAAAAGAACCTTTAAATGAAAAATATAAAGGTATTTATTTTTATGTTTCTAGAAAAAATTCAGAGATGGAGGCATTGAATTTATATATAACTATGACTCAAAATTTTCCTCTTAATGGAAGTTTTTTATACTGTTCAAAAGATGTATCATTTGAAGAACTTTATTGCTTTATTATTCGATTTTACTATTGCAAAGAAAATATTCTTTTTTCAATAGTGAATGCAGATTTATTAGAAAGTAAAATAAAAGAAGAATTTATTTCGATTATTCAAAATATAGTAATAAAATATAATAATAAAATTAAAGCTTGTTTGGTTATAATATTTAGAAAGGGAGACACAGAATTACATAATTATTTAATGAAAATTAAAAATGTAAATCCATTTCCTCAACCAAATTTTTTTGAAAAAGAATTTGAATTTAAGGATTATTTTAAGCATGATGATTATGTTGTTCAATCTGCCTGTTGTGGAATCGGGAAAAGTGAATTTATTAAAAGTAAAAATTCAGATATGACAACAGGGAAAAGTAAACCAAAAATTCACTATATTTATTTTCCTATTGGAGGAAAGTTCTCGAAAAAAGATCTCTTTGATCGATTATTCAAATTACCAGATATGACGAATTTAAATGAGAAATTTGCAATACATATCGACATTTCTCAAACAAAAGAAATACAAATCCTTAAAGAATTTTTTTTCAAATTAATAATATTTAGAAAATGCGATATGAAAGAAACAGCCAGGAATTTTGGCTCAAATGTTAAAATAATTATTGAATTACCAAACGACTTTATTGATTACAAAAAAAATATAGAAATATTATCTAAATTAAAAAAAGAAAATATAGAGCAAGTATCAACATTAAAATTAACTCCCGAATTAATTAATGTAGCTAAAATACTTAGTCTATATGAAAGTGATGCCATATTAAAATCAAAGAAAGTTGATTTAGATGAAGTATCCTTAGATCTAGATCAATCAAAGATAACTAGCTTGATCAACAAATATTTAGGGAATATAAATGTTGATAAACCAAATTATTATCAATTTAATATATTTATAAAAATATTAGCTGATGAATTTATTAAATTCTATGATTGTCAAGGGTACTCTGTAGATACTTTAGCCAATAATGGAATAGCTTCAAAAATTGGTAGAGAAAACACTCTTAAATTAATAGGATTAAGAAAATTTATAATTAAATCATTAATTCAAGTTACTAAAATATTTTTAGTAGGTCCATATGAAAGTTTTATAAAAAGTCAAGAAAAAAATAAGAAAATCATGAATGAAAATGGAGAAGAAAAAGAAAAATTAATAAATAAAGAATTAAATATTAAAATTGATTCAGTATCGTTTGATTCAATAAAGCCTAGCTTAATAGTATTCAATGAAGATGGAGGTAGTTGTACAATAATAGCAACATGCTCGGAAAAAGAATCTGAATTCCAAAATTTAGAAAGGCTTTATAACACCCAAAATCCTGAATACCTATCATGTATAATTAATAAAAATAAAAAGATAGAAGAAATTGACTATAAAAAATTAAAGCCATTTAAGGATTTATCAGGAGACGAAATATTTGATAATTTAATCAGTTTTTTAAATGCTAGTAAAATTAAAGAAAAAAAGAAAGAAATATTAGGCTCATATATTTATACTCCTGATAATTTCATCAAAGTTGTTCTTATCTTGATGAGGATAAGAGTTGGAATACCTGTTATATTAATGGGAGAAACAGGCTGTGGTAAAACATCTTTAATTGAAATGGCTTCTAAACTCATTAATAATGGAAAAATTTGCATATATAAAATGAATATTCATGCAGGAATTGAAGATGATGATATTATTAATTTTATGAATGATGTCAAAAAAAAAGTAAATTCGGATGATGATAGGAAAATCAAAGAAGAAATAAAAAATTTTGAATCTTTGCCTGAAAAAACTCAAAAAGCCTATATAAAAAATAAAACAAGGGAAAAAATATACGAATCTTATGCAATTGAAGTGATGAAAAAAAAGATTTGGATATTTTTCGATGAAATTAATACTTGTAATTCTATGGGATTATTTACTGAAATCATGTGTAAAAATACTATGCGTGGAGAACCTTTAGATAGTAGATATGTTTATATTGCAGCATGTAATCCTTATAGAGTTTCAGATGAAAATTCAAAAAGTAATATTTTGAATGTTTTATACAAAAAAAATCAAAAGAAAAAAAATTTAGTTTACACTGTTAATCCATTACCAATATCTTTATTGAACTTTGTCTTTAATTTTGGAAGTTTGAAAGAAAAAGATGAATCCATTTATATTCAAAGCATGTTAGAAATATCAACTGATGAATTATTTTCTCAAATAAAAGACCAAAATGTTTTGAATCAAAAGGATAATTTTATCAAAAAAGAAACAGAATGTGTTCATATTTGTCAAAACTATATGAAAAAAAACAATGATGTATCTATTGTTAGTTTAAGAGAAGTAAAGAGATATAATATATTTTTCAAATTCTTTTTCAATTATTTAATCAAAAGAAAAAATGAAACTAATAATTATGAAAATCATGATTTATTTCAATTTTATAATTCAAAAAATGAATTAGATATATTATTCTTCTCTGCTAATTTAAGTCTATTTATTTGTTATTATCTAAGGATTGCTGATAAACAATCTAGAGCTGAATTATGCGCTGAATTAAATAAAACAAAATATTTTAATAATGGGAATTTCCTTCTAATACCTCAATTAGAGCAAAATTATTTATTGGATAATTTTCAAATCCCTGTTGGTATAGCAAAAAATAAAAATTTAAAAGAAAATATTTTCCTTCTTTTCTTTTGTATTATTACTAAAATTCCAGTTATTATATGCGGTGCTCCTGGCAAAAGTAAATCTTTAAGTTTTGAAATATTACAAGATTCAATGAAAGGTAGATTTTCTAAATCTAATTTTTGTAGGCAATTTCCTCCTCTAACAGCATTTAAAATTCAAGGTTCACTTCATACAACATCTGATGAAATTACAAAAATATTTAAAAAAGGAAGAACTTATCAAATTGAAAATAATGATAAATTGTCAGTCGTTTTCATGGATGAAATGGGATTAGCTGAAATTAGTGAAAATAACCCTTTAAAAGTAATGCATGCTGAATTAGAAAATGAAGAAAATCCAATATCTTTTGTTGGCATATCAAATTGGTTCATTGATGCCTCTAAAATGAATAGAGTTGTTTATAATGTGGTTCAAGATGATGAAGAAGAAGATGTAATTCTAACAGGTAAAGAAATTGCTAAATCATACGAGAAAAATATGGAGAATTTTAATAGTCAGCATTATGAAGATTTAATAACAAAATTATCAAAAGCTTATTATCAATTTATTTCTATGAAAAAAGAAATAAATGATACTAACCAATTTTTCCATGGCTCTAGAGATTTTTATTGTCTAATTAAATCTGTCATACTAGATATTATTAAAAATAACAATGATAAATATAAATCATTAAATGACATATGTATGAATCAAATTTTAAGAAATTTTAGTGGATTAAAAAATTCTGTTGATGAATTTAATTCATATTATTTAGAAGATTATGAAAAAATGGTTTATTCAGAAGATAAAAAATATAGTTATAATTTCAAAAAATGTATTCAAGATAACATTAATGATAAAGATAGTCGTTATCTTCTTTTAATAAACGATGGTCATTTAAGTCAAGAATTGTTCAATTATATTATAGAAGAAATAAATGATAATAGAAAAAATATAAAATTTGGAAATGAAATTAAAGATAAAGAAAAACAAATTCAATTTTGTAATGCTGATGGAAAAGAAGAGAAAGAAGTATTTGTTAAATATTATGCTGGAAGTAAATTTAAAGCAGATAAAAATAGTGTTTTTTATTCCAATGAAATATTGAATAAAATAAGAGTGCAAATGGAAACAGAAAACATTTTAATATTAAAAGACTTAGAAATAGTATATCCATCATTATATGAATTATTTAATCAAAATTATATTTATTTAAATGGGAAAAAATTTGTTCATTTAGGAGAATCTAAATCTTTAGCTTTAGTTAATGATAATTTTAAAGTTATAGTTTTAATAGAAAAAGACAAATTAGAAAATCAAGAGGCACCATTCTTAAATAGGTTTGAAAAGCATATAATCGATTTTTCTCATTTATTAAATGAAGAATTAAAAGAATTATCATCTGAGATTTTCGATAATTTGAAAGAAATTTTTGATTTTAAAAATTATATACCAGATAAATATACGGAAATAAAAAATAGATTTGAAGAATATACACTAAATGTAAAAGTGCAAGAAATTGAAAGTTTGGTTTATATCGCTTCAAAGCAAGTAAATTATTCAAGAGAATTAAATGTAGAAAATGAAAGAAAAAATAGATTAAAAATAAGAAATTTTGTTTTAGAAAGGATTGTTCCCTGCTTTTCAGAGGAATTAATGGTTCTTATAACAAAATTTTTATTTAGGATAAAATATAATTCATTTCATGAAGATATAATTAAATGTTATAAAAATAAATATTGCTATAATTTTGATGATTTCCTTGAAAAATCTAAAGATAATATATCAATTATATACACTTTTTCTTCTTTATATGAAGATATTAATAACAGCCATTATTCTAACAATCAAATAAATATAATCAATGTAAGTAATATAAAATCAATAGAGCATTTTAATAATGAAATAATTGATTCAATTTTTGATGAAAATAATAATGAAAAAACTATTAAAAAAAGTTTACTAATTATAAAATTTAGTAGAAAAGATTTGGCAAAATTAAATAATATATATTATTCTATTATTGATTACATATCTAATTCAAGAAAAAGAAATATTGATATCAAAACAAAAAAAATTGTTTTTATAGTCCATATAAAAAATATGAAAACAATTATAGATGGAATGTCATTTTTATCTAATTGCCCTCAAATTATGATAAATAAATTGAATAATGAGATTGGTAATTTCCCTGAACTTTTAAATAAATCTAATAAAGATATGATAACAAAAAAATTATTCAATATTGATTCAATGATAGAAAAAGATATTGAAAATTCTCTGAGGTATTTTAATTTTAAATTATATAATTTTAGAGAAACTGAAAATATTTCTTATAAAAAAATAATTTGTGGAAAAATTTCAAATTCTTTATTTTTAAAAAATATAATCATCGAAAGTCTTTCTAATTTTGTGAATGATGAAGAAGAATTACTTATAAAAATATACCAAAAAAATATTAACACTGAAAAAAATAATGAATTAAATGAAATTAGTAATTTTTCTTATTATGTTGAAAAATATCTTCAAAATTTAATAAAAGAAAATTTAAGAACAGTATTTTTGATTTTAGAAAGAGAACAAATAATTAATTCAATAATATCTAATGAAAAATTGTGCCAAATTGATTTGATTAAAACACATATTGATGAATTAGTATCAAATATTAATAACAAAGAAAATTCAAAATTTAATTGGACAAATATGAATTTAAATCAAAAAATAGAATTAAATATTATTGATGACATAAAATTTCCTTTTTGTCATAAAATAGTAAAGAATTTATTTTGTTTTATCCAAAATAATATTTCTTCTGATTTTTTAGAAAAAGAGAATTATTTTATAAGTAAAGTTATTCCAACACAAAATTTGGAAAATGAAAATGCCGAATATTGGAAAATTATTAAAAAATTAGAAGATAAATTAAAAAGTGAAATTTATAAGGATATAAAGAATGATATTATTTTTGATATACTTAATTCTAATGATGAAAATATAATTTCTCAATTTTTTGAAAATTGTTTTTATACATTTATGACAAAAAATGAAAAATTAAAATCACAATATAAAAGTTTATCACAAATTTTGAATTTACTTATTCAACTCAGATTAAAAACTAGGATTAATAATGAATTAAATATCAATGAAAATAAAATAGAATTAGAAAAATCATTTTTAGATTTAGTAAAAAAAGAATGGAGTATGGAAAACAATGAAGAATATATAGAAAATTTAGATATCAATGATAAGAAAATAAATAATAATAGTATTTATTTTAATATTTTTATAAGCGTTATGATTTTTTTGCAAAGTTATTCGAAAGAAATATATATAATTTTAGAATTATTTGATTTTCTATTAGAAAATAATCCATCATTATTTGATAAAATCAAATCAATTATTAATAATAATGAAATAAAAATGGAAAATTCTAATAGAAATTCGCATTATAATAAAATATTTAAATCTTACTTTTTTTATATTATAGAATCTTTATGCAAAATTTTAAAGCAAGAATTAAAAGAAATAATATCAGTATGCAATGATACAAATAAAAAAATTAGATATTTTAAATCTTTCCTACATTTGGTCCAAAATATATTTCAATTGAACAAAAGATTTTTATTATTCAGTAAAGAAATTTTTTATTTGGATATAGCTGTAAAAATCATAATTCAAATATTAATGAAAGCTTCAGATCACTCTTTTCTTTATTTAAATATAAATTATTTAATGATATTCTTTGAAGAAATGGACGAAAAAAATTTAACAAATAATTTAACCCAACAAGATGCAATGCTAACAAAAATATTTGCAGATGATATGGATAAATATGGTCAACTCATGAGTAAAATAATATTTAATTATTATAGATGTTTTATTGATAATAAAACGAGAGAAAATATAATTAAAAAAATAATTTTAGAAAAAAATCAGAAATATCATGAGAAATTATTAGAATATATTTATCCTCTTTTAAAATATATTTTTACTTTTAATAAAATGGAACTACCAGTAAAAAAAGACTTGAAATCATTATTTTTAGAATCAAAATCTATTCCAAAATTAATTAATGATGAAAATAATCAAATAATCAATGATATATTATTTTTTAGATTCGAAATTTTGGTTGAAAATTATTTCCAAAATATTATAAAAATAAATAAAGGAAAAAAGGATTTATTCAAAAAATTATGTGGTGAATTATCAAAAAAATATTTAGAGGAAGCGATTGAATGTATTTATGGAAGAAACAATACGAATAATATTAATTTAAATAATATATATAAATTATATTGCTTTGCATATATTAAAGTTTATTTAAGGCATTATGTTGAAATTTTATTGGACGAAAAAAATTTTCAAAAATTTGTTGAAAATGAAAAAGTAAATGAATTTCTTTTTTCAAAGAAAATTCCTCAAGAAAAAGTTATTAATTATTATTTGGTTAAATTAATATCAAAAAAATTCTCCGTTTGGGAAAAATTTGTTGATTATTATAATTCAATAATAAAAGAAGACAATGATATATTTGGTTTTAATAAATATGGAATGATATTAAAATTTGATAATGAATGCTTCATCCAACCTCCGTTTTTATTACATTGCTTTAAAATTAGAGAAAATAAAGAATATAATAAATTAATAGAAAAAGGAGAATTTGACAAAGAATTATTTGATTCTCTCTTTCTCAAACAAAAAAAATTTAATTATCTATATATATTTTTAGCTAATGCTTCTATATTATTACATTCTTATAAAAATGAGGAAAAATATGATAAAATGAGAAATAATTTAATTGGATTAAGTAGAGTAATAATTAATTATTTAGAATCAGAAAAAAAGCAGATAAATAAAGATATTCTTTACTTTTTTAATGAATTCTTTATCCAAAATAATTTAAGTATAAAAATATTTCCAAAGATTGGCTTATCAATAGAAGACAACGACGAAAAAAAATTGAAAAAAATCAAAATTTTATATTACTCACTTTTATTCGTGATATCTATTTTGAATTATTCCAGGAATGAAAGCAAAAAAAAGGACGGTGAATTATTATATGAAAATTTAATTTCTTATAAAGTATTTTCAATTCTTAATTCAGAATATCTTCCAGGAAATTTCCAATTTTCCAATTTGAAAGTAAGATCTTTTTATAGAATAAAAGAAATATTAAAAAGTGAGCCTACTAAATGTGGGGTTTATTTATGCTCTTGTGGAAATTTTTATCAATTATATGGATGTACTTTTCCAACACAAGAATATATTTGTAGCTTATGTTCCCATACTATAGGGGGAAAAAATTATAATTTAGTTGAAAGAAAAGGTCATATGAGAGTATTTTTAGATAATGAAACAAAAAATGCTATAATGACAGCTCGTTATTCTGATATGCCATTCATTCTTTTAGAAGATTTAGAAAAAGAAATCAATTTGAAAAAACAAACAATGAATAAAGGTATAAAATTAAAAGATATGACAATCGATGACTTTTTATTGAAAGATGAAAAAGTGAGAAAAATGAATGATATCACTTACAGATTTATGAATTTCGTTTTATACTCTTTTATTTTTTATGATAATATTTATAGATGGATAAACGAAATCGATATAACTTATTATACTTTTAATAATAATACATGCTTTGATATGATAGAAAAAAATTGGGAAATTATGCAAGAAATATTAGATAAAATCCCTGTTGAACTTTTTATTAATTTAATTTTTGATGATGTAATTGAAAAATTAGCTTCTTGCGAAAGATTTCAAGCGGAAGGAAAAGCTATTAAATTTGAAGAGGAAATAAATGAAATCATTATGAAAAAAATTAATGACCAAAATTTAATAAATAATTTAAAAAAAATTAATCTTCATTCAATAAATTTAGACGAAAAATTAGATAAAACTATTATTGAAGAAATTTTTCCTTATAACAAATATTCCGAAGAAGAATTTCCAAATTTAAAATATTTTTATTTAAATGACATTCCAAATCAAGAACATTTTATTAATAGTTTTAATATTAAAGAAAATAATAAAAATAAATATCCTTTGATTAATTCCATTATCAATGATAAAAGTATTCGTGAAAAAATAAAATTAATGAAATATATTCCTAAAATAAACCAAATATGCAATTATATGATTAATTATGTAAATAATAAATTTTCAAGAGACGAAGCAAAAAAAATAAAAGTAAAAGATGAAATAAAAGATGAAGAATTTATATTATCATTGAAAAACTTTATTCCTATTTATAAAGAAATACGCCCACATATAGAACAAGTAGATTGTCATCAATTAGAAAGAAATGAATATCAAGAAATTGATGAAGATAATGTATTATTAAGCGATTTATGTGTAGATTCAGGTGAAATGGGATTCGGCTTTGTTCTTTTGGGAATATATAAAGAATTTGCAGAATGGCAAAATACTTTTATTAGTGAAATAATAAATTCTGATAATATTCAATTAAATAACTATAAAGAATTATTCAATACAAAAATTAAGATACAAGATTGCGAAGAAGAACAAATATTAGATTTGCCTACTTTGGATGGAAAATTAGAACCAAAGGATGAAAAATCCCCAACTTTATTCGAATTTATTTTGGGCTTTTCTAACAGAAAAAATGGAAAAATAATTTATAATTATGATGAAATCGAAGATGAACTTGCAGCATTAATATTACCGAAGCTTAAATGTTTTAAACAAGAATTTAGAAAAGTAATTTACCAATTTGAATGCTTCATCGGAGAAAGAAGTAGTTTAATAGTTCAATTATTGGATAAATATAAACAAAGAAAGTTAACAGAAATTGAAATTAATGCTATTATAAGTTGCATCACAAAAAATCAAAATAATAATAAAAATAATATGAAAAATTTATTAGTTTTATTACAAGTATTAATTGACATTATTGTAGATGAATGCCCAAAAGATAAAGAATGTATATTATCTATTATAGAAAGAAAAGAAAATATGCCTTATAAGGAATTTGGAAAAAAATTTTTCAACAAAGTTAAAGAAAATATTCAAAAATTTGAAATTCTTGATGAAAAAAAAGAAAAGAAAAATGATGACGAATATTTAACCATAGAATGCCTGATTAATTTATTAGAAATAGTAGAATTATTTTGTTGGGAAAATATTAGTAAGAATTTAAATGACAAATATAAGGAAGATATTGATAATAAAATAAAAGCTCAATTTGATTTAATATTTAATGTAAAAAAGGAAAATAAAAATATTTTTGAAATAACTAAGGCTCAATTATGCTCGGCAATAAGAAAATTTTTATCACGATATTTATCTGGAAAAAGCAAAAATACTATTATTAATCCAAACAATTTATTAAAAAGCTATTTAATAAAATATGAATTATGGCCTCTTAATTTGGAATATAATGAAATAGAAAATTGGATTAATTCTAATTTCGGAGATTTAGAAATTCATATTTCCCAATCATTGAAATTATATGAGTATTTAGGAGGAGATAAAGAAATATTAGAAGGTTATAATGATAAGTATGCAAAGTTTGAGGAGAAATATCAAAATAAAATTTCAAAAAATATAAAAAAGGAGAAAAAAGATGATTCGGATAAGAATAAAGCTTCAAATGAAATGATATTATCTGAAAATGCAAATCAAATTAAGCCAGAGAATAGTGGAGCAAGTGAAATAAGTGAAATGAGTGAAATAAGTGAAAAAAGTGAAATTAATATTTCGAAAGAAGTAAATGAAGAAGAAAATGGAGAAGAAGAAGAAGAACCTGAAGAACCTGAAGAAATTGAATTTTGAATAATAAAAAAATTTTATTTATATTATTAATTATAATATTATAATATTCAGTTTAAATAAAAATTATTTAATAAAATTTATTCTTTAGAATATTATTTATCTAAAATTATGGGGATTGGG
>Ga0256405_10008238_pt1 | contig 15080 bp, 13 predicted proteins | sample RumenRJG_02DNA_FD_189096 | JGI IMG/M metagenome (GOLD analysis project Ga0256405, IMG submission 189096) | Bovine rumen microbial communities from Lethbridge, Alberta, Canada - RJG_02 | ecosystem: Host-associated > Mammals > Digestive system > Stomach > Rumen | place: Canada: Alberta... | reverse complement strand
TGTCTAGCAGTAAAAAAATTATAGAGGTCCCGCGACTATCCTTATATATTTTACCAAGGAAGAAAAAGCGACCCCTAGGGGTCAATCAATAATGCATCCCTTGGATACATATATTGTTAATGAGATAGAATTATTATATTACAAAAAATGCGAATTACTTCGCATTATTGTATTTGACTAACAATTTCTTTTAATAAATCAGTGAGTTCACTTTTAATCACTTGATAATTACTCACTAAAGGATTGTTATTATAGACCTTCAACAAGTTTTCTCTTTCTTGCTCTTTACCCTCAAAAGCAAGTCTAGCAATTTCTTTTCTCATCCCTTTTAATGATTCATCATTCTCTAATAAATTAGAGAGAAGATAATATTCTTTGGTAAGAGGAAGATTATCAATCGCTTCTTTTAAATCTTTTGCCGCGTTAATCACTTCATCCATTGACGATTTCTCCAATCAATGAATAAGTATGAGATTCAGTGATTTTCACTTTCGCAATTGTGCCCACTAAAGAAAGGTCTCCTTTAAAGTGAACTAACTTATTTGTCTCAGTATATCCCGATAACATATTTTCATCAGTTTTCGAAACACCATCAACGAGAACGTCATAGGTCTTACCAACCATCTCATTAGAATATTCTTCAATGTGTTTTTCTAAATGCTTAACAAGTTCTTTAAACCTTCTTGTTTTAGTCTCACGAGAAACATTATCTTCCATCTTCGCTGCAGGTGTTCCTCGACGTGGAGAATAGATAAAGGTAAAGGCGGCTTCATATTGAACGATATCCACTAATGAGCAGGTATCTTGGAATTGTTCTTCTGTCTCATTAGGGAAGCCGACAATGATATCTGTGGATAAGGATAATCCTGGAATCTTTTCTCTCATTTCTTTAACGAGATTAAGATATTGTTCACGGGTATATCTTCTTCCCATTCTTCTTAAAATTTCATCATTACCAGATTGCACAGGAAGATGAATAAATTTCATAATATTGTCGTATTTTGCAATGATTTCGATCATTTTAGACGAGAAATCCCAGGGATGAGATGTAGTGAAACGAAGTCTCGGAATTCCTAATTTCGCCACCGCTTCCATGAGGTCCGCAAAGTCTTTTCCTTCGTCTAAATCTTTGCCATAGGCATTGACGTTTTGTCCTAATAAAGTAATTTCTTGATAACCGGCATCAATGAGCTTTTGGCATTCATTTAAAATGTCATTAAAGTGTCTACTTCTCTCTTTCCCTCTTGTATATGGAACGATACAGTAAGTACAGAATTTATTACATCCATAGATGATGTTCACATAAGCCTTGTAGTGGTTGTTACGACAATCCGGAACAAATTCCACGACATCGCCTTGTTTACTTTCGATAGAAACAATGCGGTCACCAGTAGTTTTGGCTTCATAAATTAGATCAATTAATTCAGCGATTTCATGCGTGCCGAAGAAAAGATTAACTTCCGGGAATGTATCCATTAATCTCTTTAAGATTTCAGGTTGTTCCACCATACAGCCACAGATGGCTAATACGAGTTTCTTATTTTTCTTTCTTAATCTTTTTAGATTACCGATTTCACCATAGACTTTATCTTCCGCGTTTTCTCTAACCGCACAGGTATTGATGATAATGACATCACTGGATTCTAAATCTTCCGTGAAAGTATATCCCACTTCTTCGAGCATCGCTCTCATGGTTTCTTCATCTCTCACATTAGCCTGACAGCCATAAGTTCTAATATAGTATTTCTGTCCTTTAGATGAGGCTTTCATCTCATCTTTATGAACACAAGAAACCGTGATGAAATTAGTCTCTTCTTTTTTACGAGAAGCGGCTTTTAATAAATCAGGAGTGTGGATAATTCTCGTTTTCATACTAATCTTCTTGATAATAGATATTAAATATATCTCTCGCTAATCCGGTAATCTCATCGATATCGATAACTACCGCGGATAATAAACCTTTACCTTCTTCTGGTGGTTCGAATCTCGACATCTGACCATACATGTTCTTTTTGATAACACTATTCTTTTCAAATCCTAAGATTCCGTCTTTAAAGCCCGTCATACCGACATCAGAGATAAAGGCGGTCCCTTTTTCTAAGATTTGATAATCGTTCGTCTGCACGTGTGTATGCGTGCCTAATACCGCACTGACACGGCCATCAAAGGTATAGGCGAAGGATTGTTTCTCTCCCGTCGCTTCCCCATGGAAATCGACGATATGAATATTCGATGGTTCCGCTGTTTCTAATAGTTCTAACATCGATAGATAAGGAGAATTAACTTCTTCGTTAATAAATGCACTACCAAGGATATTAGTCACCCTAATAGTGACACCATCGATATCGAATAAAGCACTACCTTCACCGGGAAATTCATTTCTTAAATTTATCGGTCTGACTAAGCGATCCACTCTATCTAAATAACGAGTGATTTCGTTTTTAGAATTATAGTGATTACCTAAGGTAATAACATCGACGCCGGCATCGATAAGTTGTTCATAATGGGATTTAATTAATCCCTTACCATGAGTAGCGTTTTCCCCATTTGCAATTACGAAATCAATTTCGTATTTGCTCACAAAATAAGGAAGCTTTTCCTGTATCATTCTCCGGCCGACACGACCGACAATATCACCGATAAATAAGATTTTCAAAATATAAACTTTCTATGAAATAAATAAATTATTTCGCTGTCTCAACCGCACGGTATTCACGGATGACTGAGACTTTAATTTGACCTGGATAAGTCATTTCATTTTCAATACGTTCTTTGATTTCACGGGCTAATTTGAAGGCACCGATATCATCAATCTTGTCCGGTAAAACCATAACGCGTAATTCACGACCGGATTGTAAAGCGAATGATTGATAAACACCATCATAGGATTTACAAATCTCTTCGAGTTGTTCAATACGTTTGATATAGTTCTCTAACATTTCGCTTCTCGCACCAGGTCTAGCTGCGGATAATGTATCAGCAGCTTGCACTAAGTTAGCGATAACGGATTTCGCAGGAACATCACCATGGTGAGATTCGATAGAGTTAATAACGACATCTGGTTCACCATATTTCTTCGCTAAACGGCTACCTAATTCAACGTGGCTACCTTCAACTTCGAAGTCAACGGCTTTACCGATATCGTGTAATAAGCCAGCGCGTTTGGCTAAGTTTTGATCTAAACCGAGTTCCGCGGCCATCATACCGGTTAAATAAGCGACTTCGATAGAATGATCTAAAGCGTTTTGACCATAGGAAGTACGATATTTCAAACGACCGACATAGTCTAATAATTCTTTATTAATTCTTGGTAAGCCAAGTTTAAAGGCGACATCTTGACCGGTCTTATGAATGCTTTCGTTGACTTCTTTCTTACATTTCTCAACGATTTCTTCAATTCTTCCAGGTTGGATACGACCATCTTTAATTAAAGCTTCAAGAGACATTCTGGCGATTTCTCTTCTAATTGGGTTGAAACAACTGACGGTAATAACTTCCGGAGTATCATCGATAATTAAATCAACACCTAATAATTGTTCTAAAGAACGGATGTTACGACCTTCACGACCGATGATTCTACCTTTCATTTCATCACTTGGTAAAGCGACGACAGAAACAGTTCTTTCGGTAGTCACTTCTTGCGCATATTTGGCACAAGCCATACCGAGAAGTTCACGTGCTTTTTCATCAGCGGTATCTTTCGCTTCATCTTCTTTGGTTTTGATATAAGCAGCAATTTCTTTAGAGATTTTGCTTTCCACTCTCGCCATTAATTCATCTTTGGCTTCTTGGGTGGACATTTGAGAAACTTTCTCTAATTCGACGATAATGCTATCTATTTTCTCTTGTAAATCGCCTTCTTTTTTATCGAGTTCTTTGAGTCTTCTAGATAAAACATCATTCTTTTGTTCAAGAGCGCTTTCCTTTTGGAGTAAAGCGGCATCACGACGATCGATAGATTGTTCTCTCTGCGCTAATTTGTTTTCTTGAGAGACCACTTCTTGTTTTCTTTCGTGAATTTCTTTGTTGGCTTCTTGTTTCATTTCATAAACAGCTTGTTTGCCATCAAGCTGAGCGTTCTTGGTAATGTGTTCGGCTTTAATTTCCGCATCACGAATTATCTTTTGGGCATTCTTATTGGCTCTTTGTTTTTTGAAAACAGGGATAAAAAAGATTATCGCTGCACCGATGAGCAATCCCGCCACACCACAAATAATTGGTAACGCTATAGTTAAAGCATCTGCTAATACTTGCATAAGCATTCCTTTCTATAGTCTTACGGACTAAAAATAGTTACTTAATAACTAAATTACCTAAAATCCCCTAGTTCCCTAAGGATAAAGGATTTAAATATATATTTACAGGCAAGCCTGATAATAAAGTTCTCAATAAGAGAATATATAGGTAAGTACTTTTCGAGAGTACATAAATATTATATATGTAGGCGCGCATTATATTCAAATAATAATAAATAAAGATACGCGTTTATCGAACTTTTTTATTAAATAAAAACTAGAAGATTGGTTGATTTAAAGTGACGTTTCCATTTTGAGAAACGTAGTCTGTCATAAAGGACATTTGATTATCATTAATAGTCACACTACCAGTGAGGTTCATATCTAGATGTAAGTGTAATGTGATTAAGACATTAATGGACATATCAACAACCGCACGATTGAAGATGCCATCATTGTTGTGATAAACAGTTAAGGACAAAGTTTCTAAACTATCGCTCTTTAAGACTTCACCGATATTAATCGCAAAGTAATAGTTCTTCTCAGAAGAGGTGTAATGATAATCTTGAACGATATTTTCATATTGAATTTGGCCTTCGCCACTTTCAATGTTGCCTACTTTATCGCATGTGGATTTATTTAATCCCACCATACCACCTAATAAGATTTCTAAAATATGGTCCATGAAATAATCGGTGGTATATCTTCTTTGTAGTTTCTTATCGATCGCGCTTTGTAAGAAACCACTTTCTCTATAATCATGACGTAAGAGATGGAACATACCATCACCTTGGTTGTCATACATCAAATAAGAATTTCTTTCAACGTTCAAAGCGTAGTCATCAGTGAATAACGCTAATAAGACTTTCATTGGAGCTTCAATATGAGCAAGCATGCGGACATGACCTTTATCATTTTGAATCTTCACGGTAGCTGGTAAGCTGATTGCATCGAACAAATCTCCGACCGCCACAGTGATGTTACCAGTGAATTCGTAATAATTAAATTCTGAGGTCTTAATACCCATATCTAAGAACATAGAAATCGTTGATAAATCGATGAAGTTACCATTATCTGTTAAAGAGTAAGAATTATAGGTATTTTCATCAAAAGCGCTCAAATTTGCGGATAAATTGATAGTTTTATCTCCTAATTGAAGACCGCTAATATCAAGTCCTTCAATCGCGTCATCATTGAAACGAACTGCGACGACAAAGTTTAATTCATCCATACCGATAATCGCCCCATTAAGACCTAATGTAACTTTGCCTGCCACGACATCTAAAGAGGTGATGATGTTGCTATCAAGTAATGCACCATACTTACCTTTTAAGATATCATTCAAAGGTGTAGAAGCGGTTTGTTCTAATAAGCTACCGAAGAGTTCGATAAAGTGATCATCTTGTTCATCTAATAATTTAGAAGCTAAATCAATAATGGAATCGATTGTCGCGTTATCAAATTTGGCATTGGTTTTATTCTTAGAGGTGCCACTATAGGAGAGAAGAACTTGTCCACTGCTCTTCGCGTCAGCAACTATACGATGGGGATAAGAATCCTTGTCAGAAATATTTAAGACACCTGCGCCATAATCAAATAATGTTTTGTTAACAACACTAGTTGTGCCATCTTCGTTAATAACTTCGACATCAGCTTTCTTCAAAGCGAATTGGAAACTACCATCGAGAGTGACATCTTTAGTTTGTTCATCATTATCATCGATAGCGATATTAAAGGTGATTCCAAATTTATCTTGATGGATTAATTCATCAATGGAATCAATTAATGACAAGGCTGGATCTAAAGCCACATAAGAATCAACATCGATTTCCACAGGTTGATATTCCGATAAATCTAATGTCGCGTTCACTAAATAACCACTGATAACGAGGTTGGATAAATTAACTGATTTAATAGATTCTTCATCAAATCTAATCGCGATATCAAAACTAGAAGCATCCAAACCAAAATAACGAGGATTAAATGTTAAGGAAACTTCATTGCTTGTTAATACAAAGTTAGAGATAAATTCTGGTAAGTCATTCACGTATTGAGCAATGACATGTAAGTCAATCTTCTCGGTCACAGAACCTAAATCAGAGAAAACGCTTTCTAAATCTAAATCAAAGCCTTCCACTTTCTCATTGATGTATTTAGTTAAAGTGATAATAGATTGATTCTCTAAAGAAACTTTTAAGTCCTTTAAGGAAGCATAGAGGTTTTGATTCATATATCCGGCAGTTAAATCATAAGAACGATTATTTTCTTGGACATTAACTGTGGTGAATAATTTCATTTCATTGATATCGAAATCGAGGTCACCATTTAAATTAAAGAAATCGGTATTATCTTCGACTTTATCGACATCGACAGAATAAGCGACATGGGCTTTCTTTTCATTGACAATATGCATGACATCTTCAATTAATGTAAAGGCGGGATCGAATTCACTATATGTAGGTCCGCCTTCAATCGTCGAAGGATTCACTAAGGTTTCAATATCTTCTTTTAAGTTATGGATATCACTTGTGGCTTCAAGATTAATACCGAAGACATTGCCAGGTAATAAATCCACACCGAGCATTTCGTAATTATCATTCGTGTAGAATCTTAAAACGACACCCTTCATAAAACGATAAGTGAAATAATGTTCAGTTTCGGTTTTGGTCTCTGGCATTTCTAAAAGGGATTCGAGAATCGCATCTATATCAAAACTCACAAAACTCAAATCCGGTAAAGAGAAATCGATACCAAATGTGGGAAGCATATCTAACACTTTGGTGATATCTTTAGTTTCTAAATAGAAATGAGTGTCTAAATAATCGAGATAGATTGTGTCATCGAAATAGCCGACAGTGAAATCTAAATCAAAATCACTCACTTTTAAATTCACATCACCTTGCACTTTGATGTGATCTAAATCAGCGATGGAAATTTGCAAATCGGTGATATCGATATGAATATCATCTTTTAATTCAAATGCTTTTAAAGTGTTATTGTTAGTTTCTTCTTTATTGCCATAAACACTTAAAGATAAGTTACCTTCTAAAGCTTTAGAGCTTGAAAGGTTTGACATAAATTTTTCCGCAGGTGTTTCTTCGTGATATTCAACTTCTGGTTCGGCTTGGGCTTGTTTATTAGGCGCTACTTTTTTGTAGCATGTAAGAAAGCCAATTCCACCGCCGAGAGCGAAGACGGATGTAAATATTCCAGCTTGTAATAAAATCTTTTTCCAAAGTTTCATATTTAAAACTCCTTAATAAGGGTATTGATCATCAAGACCAGGGATTTTGTCGGTTACATCTTGATAGAAATCAACGGTTAATTTACCTTTTGATTCATTCTTGCCAACCACATAAACGACATATTCTTCTTCAGTGGACATTTGTTTGAGGTTCAAATCTTTATCTAAATTGAAAGACAAACTGACTTTACTGAAATCAGGTGTTCTATCAAGATTAGAAATACTCACCATTTGTTTGACATATCTTAAAACCGATGTGACTTTGTCTAAATTCATCGTCACTTTATAGCCATCAGAGGTTTCTTCTAATGTGCTATCTAAAACAGTTTTACTGGAGATGATATAAATAACAGGACGACTTAAAGTCTTACCCCAATTATCTTCATGTTCTTTAAAGCTAACGGTTGATTTGTTCTTCTCTTGGAAAGTAGCAGAACCATTACTCTTAATATTTGTGCCACGATATTCATCAATGCTATCAGCGTGTTGATAGAAACGAACGCCACACTTCTTAATGGAAGAATAGGAAAGTGATTCAGTATAAAATTCATTACCATCGCGAACGTCTTCACCGAAGATTTCTTGTGTCACGATTGCCGCTTTAACATTACCGCGAGTGATGGTTTTGGAGTGTTCGTTTTTAGCAAACTTCTCAATGGCGATATTTACCAATTCATATGGCTGGTAGCTGCTCACAGATTTGTCTTTATCGTATTTTTTCATCAAGGCAGCATAGTCATCCTCATACTTCTCGATAGAATAAGCACCATAATCAACAGCACCGGTAACTGAAAGAGCGTTACCGACGTGAACACCGACGATAACTCCTAGTGTGAGGCCAACTGTGACAACAATTGAAGTTGTCACGATAGTAGAAATTTTAATCTTTCTTCCCATAGCGTTATACACTATACACGTGCGACGCAAAAATGTACACTATTCAGGCGTATCGCGTTTTGAGAGTTATTTCTCCAACTCTCCAAAAAAGAGAATTTATGCTTTTTTTATGCAGTTTTACTGCTAAAATAAGAATATCGAGAATTATGGAAGACTTAAAATTAATTGTTGGAAAAAATTTATCATCTCTTAGAAAAGCTAAGAAATTAACTCAGATTGAACTAGCGGAAAAGTTTAATTATTCGGATAAAGCAGTCTCAAAATGGGAACAAGGGGCAACTCTTCCAGACCTGGAAACTTTAAAACAACTTTGCGATTTTTATGGAGTCACAATCGACTACCTTACTCATGAAGAAAATATCGCTACCCCTGTAGTTGATGATAAAAGAGAAAGAACAATTTTAATCAATAGAATTATCACTTCTTGTCTAATAGGTTTAATCATTTGGATGATTGCTACTTTTATGTTTGTCTATCCAATGATTTTTAGAGAACAGCAAAAGCCTTATTGGGTAATATTTGTTTGGGCGGTATCAGTGACTGCATTTATCACAACTATCATCAATTTGATATTCTTCAAGAGAAATAGAATTGTTTCCTTTTCCGCTTGGACAGTTTTTGCCTGGACATTAATTGCGGCTACTTTTTTACATTTCTTATTCTTCTCTGATCCGAACCGTAATATATGGCCGATATTCCTTATTGGCATACCGCTTCAAATGATATTTGTATTATGGTTCATTATTAGAAAGAAAACTAAATAAAACGAGAATTAATTCTCTTTTTTTAACCATTCTAGAGCAATCTTTGTGAAGAGATGTTCACCATCATCGCATTTCTTTTCACATGCAGAACAGTGACTTCCTTCAAGTTCTTTAGTAACTACATCCGCTTCGGGATAATAGTATTTCAAACTCTCTAAGAATAATAAATTCTGTTGTTTACGACATAAGATATCATCTGTATACCAAATCAATAATATCGGACTAGTTTTGATTCCTGGAACCACATAATATAGAGGAGCGAATTCTGTTATTCTTTGTAACCAAGGATCAAGACCTCTTTCATATTGTTGGACATTGAAGTGGTCGCTCATTTGACCAGCATCAGAAATATAACCTTTGATATCAAGAGGAGATAAACCGACTTCTTCTAGATAATCTTTGTTTAAACAAAGCATCATAATGATATAAGATCCCGCAGAGTGACCAGAAAGATAAATATTTTTAGACCCGCCATATTCTTTAATGTGATCAAAGACACATTTCACTGCTCGGGCAGCTTCTTTTAAATAAAGAGGAAACTTGGCATTTGGATATAAAGAATAATTTATATTAGCGACACCATAACCGTGCTTGCATAATTCTTCACATATATGACTAATGTCACTTTTATCACCACTAGTGATTCCACCACCATGAAATTCAATAATTGTGGAAAAATTATTATTCTCAGGAATATATAAATCGAGTTTTAAACCATTATAATAATCAATATCTTTGATAATTTTCATTATTTATTCCTCGATATTAATTTCAAATATTCTGCCACCATAATTCTCATCAAAAGTAACACTAAAAACTTTGGTTTCTTTATCAAATTCAAATTTAGTGCCTAATGATTTTGGATATCCAACTTGCACTTTAGTTGCGTGATATTTTTCAAGTTTAACCTTAACTGTTCTCGGTTTATTAGATGTGTTCCAAACTCCAAGAACAATCTTATCACCATTCTTCAAACCACCAACAACTTCTTTTCCAAAATATTTAGCCGTGCCGATTGGATAAATTGGTAAAGCGGTCTTTTTAAATTCCACTAGCGATTTATAATAGCGAACACCTTCTTTAATTAATTCTAATTGGTTATTAGGTAATTTATTGATATAGCTCGCTAAATGGATTCTTCCGAGCATCGCATTACACATATTCATCACTACCACTTCATCAGTGGGCATAATCTTTTCCATATCATTAAGAGGATATGACCAAACCGCCGCTTGTTCGGGAGGGCAAATAGTGAAGACATTTGTCGCTATATATGGATATAAACGGTAATTAACTTGGTCAGAAGTTGATTGAATCGGACAATACTTCAAGATTTCCGCATCCATTCTACATCCACCAGAAGCGCAGTTCTCAATGGTTAAGTTAGGATATTTATCCATCACTTCATTTAACCATTTGATATAGGCTCTATTATGTTTTAATAAACCATCACCTAAAGAATCACTATTGTAAGAATTACCGATGCCGAAGTCGACATTATAATCTATTTTTAAATAATTGATATGATAGAGGTTCACTAATCTATCTATCACATCTAAAGCGTGTTGATATACTTCTTCATTAGCGAAGTTTAATTGATAGCGGTTATTGACCAATATCTTTTCTCCATTAATTTGGAAGAACCAATCATCTTTAATATCTTTTAAGATAGGTGAATTGATACCGATTTCTTCAATCTCAATCCACATACCACCAAACATGCCTTTAGATTTGATATAGTCAATAACACCTTTAAAACCACCGTTGGGGAAATTAGATGGCTCTTCTTTCCATTCGCCGATAGAAGTCCACCATTTATTACCAACTGAAAACCATCCGGCATCGATGCAGAAGCCTTGACATCCCACCTCACTAGCGATATCCACTAAAGGTAAAATCTGATCTGTGGTTTGGGTATCCCATAAGGCGTGCATATAATCATTAAAAATAACTGGTAGATTCTTATGATCCAAAGAATCTCTTCTCATAATTCTTCTCGCTTTAGTAATCTCTTGAATTGTTCCTTCAAAATCTTCTGCGAAAGATAAGGTTGCATGAACTGATTCAAAAGTCTCTCCAGGCTTAAGAATCTTTAACCAAGAATTATCTAAAAGCTCTGGGCCAGAAGCCGCTAAATAGACTTGGCCAATACAATCACCGATCTCTAGATGCCAAGAACCATTATTCTCAATTTGCACCAATGTGGCGGTCTTTTTCTTTCTGTTTTCTAAAACCATCATCGGGAGAAATTCTTTCGTGGACCAAGTGCCATTATTGTTTAGGCAAAATCTCTTCATCGATGTGTAGTTAAGACCTGCGAATAAGCCAACATCTTTTAAGGGTTTACATTGCCATTGAGCCTCCACATACCATCCATTTGTCGCGTAATGAACATAGGCATTCTTATCATTAATGGGCAAGACTCCCAATTGATGAAATGAAGAAATATAAGTGAGATTTATCGGCTTTTTCGCGATATTTTTCACGATATTATATGAGGATAAAGCGTTGCAATTATGATAGATAAGATAATGGGTTTCCACTTCTAAATCTTCATTTCTAGTGACGAGAATTAATTCTTTTCCTCTTTCATTTTCGACTATTTTATGAGAGACATATTGATGCGCTAAACCATATCCTTTGAGATATTGTTGTGAAGAACGATAACCACCATTTTTATCTTCAACGTAACCTAGTTCAATAAAAGGATAATAATTATATAAATCACTCTTAATGACCGGATGTCTTTTATCCTTGAGACCACAGTAAAGAAGATTGATGCGTCCTTCTTTAGTTTTAACAAATTCTAATTTGATGTTGGAATGGCAAAAATTAATCTTCATATAAAAACCCACCAATGCTATTTTTAATTATAAGTTATTTCTTTAAGAAATTAATTATAAGATTTTTGACATTTTTATGAAATTATTTAGCAAAAGAAAACAGGAATACAAGTTCCTGTCTTCATTTTATTCTTTTGGCTGATTCTTGCTATCTTTGATAGCTTTGACTAATTCTTCCATAACATCTTCATTGAAATGGATGTAGTCTTTTGCGACTTCTCGACCTTGAGCGATCTTGCTACCTTGATATTCGAACCAAGCACCGCTCTTCTTGATGAGACCGAGTTCCACAGCGCGATCGAGGATTTCACCTTCTTTAGAAATACCTTGACCATAGATGATATCAATTTCACATTGTTTGAATGGTGGAGAAACTTTGTTCTTCACGATTTTCACTCTACAGGTATTACCATAGATATCCGCGCCGGTCTTTAAAGCTTCTGTTCTTCTAATATCAATACGAATAGAAGCATAGAATTTAAGAGCGCGACCGCCAGATGTGGTTTCGGGGTTACCATAAAGGACACCGACTTTTTCTCTTAATTGGTTGATGAAGATAATCGCACATTCTTTCTTATTAAGAATAGCAGCAATCTTTCTCATCGCTTTGGACATAAGTCTCGCTTGCATACCGACAGAACTATCGCCCATTTCCCCATCTAATTCCGCTTGGGGAACTAAAGCGGCGACAGAGTCGACGATGATTAAGGAAATCGCACCGCTATTAGCGAGCATTTCCGCAATCTCTAAAGCTTGTTCACCACTATCGGGTTGAGAAAGGATTAATTCATCAATGTTGACACCTAAGTTTTTGGCGTAAATTGGATCAATCGCATGTTCCGCATCGATAAATGCTGCTCTACCACCTTGCTTTTGACATTCCGCAATCGCGTGGAGAGCTAATGTGGTTTTACCACTGGATTCAGGACCAAAGATTTCAATTATACGGCCCTTTGGGTAACCGCCCACTCCTAAGGCTTCATCTAATAGTAATGAACCACTAGGAATGACATCGACGTCGACAGCAGGTCTTTCACCGAGTTTCATGACACTGCCTTTACCAAACATCTTTTGGATTTCTTTCAGCGTATCTTCTAAGCTGACGTTTTCAATTTCTTTTTTTGCCATAAATGCACCTCTACTTAGTAATAGTGTCTTTTTTACAAATTTGTCTTAATATTTTTTTAAATATTGTGCCAAATTGTTTCTAAAGCGAATTCAACAGCTTGCTGTTGGATCTCCCCACGATTTCCTTTTAAATTTTTCTTAAAAACTTCACAGATGCCTTGATAGATGACTCCGATATAGACTTCGCCAACCGGTTTTCCTTCCATCGCATCTGGTCCAGCATTACCGGTAAAGGAAACACAGACATCGACATTTAAAAGATGTTTCGCGTTGTTCGCCATTTGGAAAGCGATCTCTTTACTGACCACACCGTATTGTTCTATAAGTTCTGGTTTAATTTTTAATATTCTTTGTTTTTCTTCGGTCGCATAGGTCACTAAGCCACCTTTATAATATTTGCTCGCACCACTAACTTCGGTGATGGTTCTAGCGAATAAGCCACCAGTAAAAGATTCTACGGAGCCAAGGGTTAGACCTTTCTCCACAAATCGATCTCTAAGTTGTTCAATAGTCATTATCTAATACCTTTATTTTCTTTTAAAACATATCCGTATTTCACGACGTAAATGACACCGGAAATAATAGAAGCAATTGTGCATAAATAAACAGCGATATCAGCAATTCTCACTGGCCATTCACGGTCAAAATAGATAAATGGCCAACCATTTAATAGCACTAAAGAAACCGCGACCATTTCTAAAACGGTCTTTAATTTGCCGAAGATATTTGCTCCGATAACCACACCTTTTTGTGCGGCGATAAATCTTAAAGCGTCGACAATAATATCTCTTAAGACTAAAAGAATGGCACACCAAATAGAAAATCCCATCTGCCCATTATTCGTATAAGAAGCAGGAACGATGAGGAATATCACCATAGTGTTAATCAATAACTTATCGGCAACTGGATCTAAAAATTTACCTAAGTCAGTCACTTGATTATTCTTTCTCGCTAAATAACCATCTAAGAAATCGGTAAAACTAGCGACGATAAAAAAGATAAATAAACCAAAATATAACCAGTTCACACCACTAGTGTCACTGATATTAGGAATAAAGAAATCAGGATTCGCCATCTTCACAAAATGTAATGTGACTAAAACAAGAATCATTAAGACGATGGCGATAATTCTTGAGAATGTAATTTTGGTTGGTGTGTTCATTTTATCTCCTAAGTGAGTATTCGATCTTATAAGCCATGTTTTGTCGTGGATAATTATTTATCTAAGCTAAGCTTACCAATCTCCGTTCGATTCCTTCGATTGATCTCCCCTACCAAATTTGGGTTTCTCGCTTGTGGGGTTTACCGCGTTCCACTTTTATGTTTCCATAAAACTTCGTCACTGTGGCACTTTCAGGAGCTCCACCATAGTTTCCCTTAGGTCTTACTCCGCCGTTACGTACTCCTACGTACCTAGCGTTATTTTTTCCGCTAGCGCAATCACTACGAGCATCACAGCTCGTGCGAGCATGGACTTTCCTCTGGCATAAGCCAGCAATTATCCGGATCGAATGTTATTTAATATTATATGGGTTAAACCCATTTTGCCATAAAAATCTCTCGTAGCGGTCAATCTTCTTTAATAATTGCAGATTATCTTCTGTCACATTATCAGAAGGCTTAACGCCTTTGTATTTATTTTTCAGGCGGTTCAGTTCTATTTCTAGTTGTGTCTTTTCTTCTTCTAAGGTTTTAATCTTTTTATTGAGATTATCCATCTCTTCTTTACTCATTAAATAATTGGCTTCCACCTTCATATAATCGTTGATGATGCGGTCTAAATATTTATCCACTTCATAAGGATCATATCCACGAGGGACACCCTTGAATATCTTTTCAGAAATTTGTTCAGAAGAAAGTACAAGCTTAATTGCCATAATAAAACCTATTATTTATAATATAATAGTAAGGACCCCTTTTCAATCTTTTTTCTTTTGAAAAAAGAAGGTCTATTGTATAATACACACAT
>Ga0256405_10008236_pt1 | contig 15084 bp, 13 predicted proteins | sample RumenRJG_02DNA_FD_189096 | JGI IMG/M metagenome (GOLD analysis project Ga0256405, IMG submission 189096) | Bovine rumen microbial communities from Lethbridge, Alberta, Canada - RJG_02 | ecosystem: Host-associated > Mammals > Digestive system > Stomach > Rumen | place: Canada: Alberta... | reverse complement strand
TTAGTCCGATAACTATGCTGGTAATGATGGAATCAATTCAGCAGAGGATTGTTGAGAATGGTCGCAGAGGAAAAGCAACATGGCTCTATATTGACGAAATACATGTGCTTCTTAATTCTGAATATTCAGCCAAGTACTTGCAACAGCTTTGGAAAAAGGTAAGAAAACAGGGCGGTCTCTGTACTGGAATCACACAGAATGTCGTGGATCTACTTCAGAACTACACGGTTACAACAATGCTTGCAAACTCAGAGTTTGTAGCACTTCTGAAGCAGGCAAACACAGATAGTGCAAAGATAGCTGATGTAGTCGGAATATCTCCGGCACAGCTTAGGTATGTAACCAATACGGCGTCTGGTATGGGACTTATCAAATGTGGAAATGTAGTTATACCATTTGACAATCAGATAAGTAAGGATACAGATCTGTATAAGCTCTATAATACCAATATCCATGAGAAGATAGCAGAGCAGAAAGCAAGAGAAGAGGCAGAAAATACTCAAAAGAATGATGTGAAGATTTATAATCCTCAGAAGAAATTGTGTTTTGAAAATAATGCTCATAATGCTGAATTTGAAAAAACCAAAACAGAAGTGAAAAATGTTATAAAGCGTCCGATGGGGACATTCGTTGGATAATGTATTGTTATTCGAAATTAAATCGTTTATTGTACTGCAAGTATAGCGTATCTTATGGTATATTAAAAGGTAAGTGTGAGATTGTAATGAGATAGTAATAATGTTGATCCAGCGGAGGTAGTAATGATTTTACATATAGGTGACAAATATGATCGAATCGTTGATGTGATGAATAAGTGTTTTGGCTGGAATTACAAGGCTTGTATGAGGGGATGGTATGTATTAAGTAAGCAGAAGAAGACAAGTGTGTGGTTTCCCAAGATGGCAGATTTAAGTGGAGGAATACCTAAACCTGGTGATAAATGGTATGGATGGTGTAATACTATAAATGAATCAAAAGATATTATTTATATGAATAATTTTGAGAATCCTGAACTACTGTCAAAAGAATTACCAGATGGAATTGAACCGCATATTACATTTATCAAATTACCTAGAACTAAAGTTTATCAATATGCAGGAGTGTTTGCACGTAAACGCAGAGATGATAAATTAGGATGGATTTATGAACGAATAGCTACAGATATTGATACTTCTGATTATATATAAAATGTAGCCTTGTAAAGACAGAAATTAATGAGGTCTTGGTGATGGATATGAAAGATATGAGAGAATGCAAAAATTGTATAGCATATCAATTACATCATAACTTATTAGAATCTATGGTGTGCGATTCGTGTGGAAAGAAAACAATGGTGTGGAAACAAGGTAAATCAGGTACTTTTTATGCAGAGTGTACTAATTGTTTTAGTATTATTGCAGTTGATTTGAATACTCCTTGCGAAGAAGATTCATTATTTTGGCAAGAAAGTAAAATTATCGTGGAACCTCAGAATAAAACAATAAAAAAGGAAGTAGTCCTTGAATTATCCAAGTTACTCAAGTTATCTGCAGTTAAGATGAGTCGTGACCTAAAAGAGGGATTTGAAATTGCTGTTTCTATGAAAAACATTATTGAAATTATGCGTTTTTTAGAAAAGAATGAAATTAAATATAGAACGGATATGCTGGATAATCCTATCGAAAAATATCCATACTTTAAAGAATGCAAATATCCTTATTCCGCTATGAGGATTTATTTGAAGGGAAAGCAATAAAATGATATTTTCCATTCACAGCATCTTTATAACCATTCACAACAGATTACCAATATTGTATTTATAGTTGTTGTATTATCCAATCATCAGATAAAACAAAGCGAACAAATCGCAAAGATAAATACAAAATAGCTGGAGGATAATACAATGAAGAATTCAAAGAATAATGTAGTAATCACAGGAAAGATGATGGTAAAGGCTTTTATGGTAGTAGCACTTATTGCAACAGTGGTTCTGATGGGACTTGGAATATATTCAGCAGATAGTCAGTTGATTGGTCAGGTATCAATGTTTGCTGCTTTTGAAGCAATTATGTGGTCTTATATGGGACTTGAGAAAAAGAACGCAGAGAAGAAAGCTAAGAAGAACGAAGTAGTTGCTTAATATACAATAAACAAAATAATAGTTAAAGTAATTATATGCCGTTATGGATTAACGATAATCCGTAGCGGCATTTTAGTTGCCCGGAAACAGGAGGTGGTTATGGTTGGACATTAAGAAGATAGATGATAAGCCTATGGTGATTCATACAAAGAAGAAGTCAAAGCTTCATATCCATGAATCAAAGGAAGGCACGATTAAAGGCAAGAATGTCTATATGAAGCAGAAGGTAGAAGAGGTTCAGGGGAATGATAAGAATGGCAGGGAGATACATCCTAATTCTTATGACACTGGGAATAACAGAAGAAGGCTCCAAGGTATCAGAGATAGAATTGAATCTCAGAATGCTTCTATAAAAATCAAGGATTCCAGTCTTCATATAAGAGGTACCGGAAGTATGACATCCATCAAAGGACTTGGTGAACTTGGAGCAAATGCAATGGCTGATCAAGTTGAAGGGGGAAATGAAATTCGTGATGCTGCGTATATAGCTCATACTATTATGACTCCAGCAGAGGACATGACTAAAGCTAGCTTCAGGTATTCCAAAGAGGCGATGGAAAAGGCAGGTCGTGAATATATCCGAAGAAAGATGAAAAAACAGGATATTACTAAGAAGCTTGCAAAGGACAGGATTAAGAGAATTGCTAAGAAGACTGCTAAGAAAACAGCTTCTGATGCAGCGAAGGAAACATCAAAGGAAGTGGCAAAGGAAATTGCGAAGGTTTCTGCACAGATTGCGGCAGAGGCTACTGCAGAGGTGGCGGCTGAAGTTGCAACTGAAACAGCAGGAGCAGCTGTCGGAACAGCTGCTGGACCGGAGGGAACACTTATCGGATGGGCTGCCGGAAAAAAGATTGGAAAAGAAGTAGGAAATGAAGTTGGAAGAACAATTGAAAAAGCGGATGCAAAAGCAACAATTCGTCTCAGAAAACTGAGATGGTTTATAGATAAAATGAAGGCTCAGGAAGAGCAAAAAGATAGTATAGGAAAAATGATAAGGGATGTAATGATTACAGAACTTATCATGAAGATCAAGACAGCACGAAAGGGAATGATACTCTCTGCCGTGCTTATTTTATTTATGGTAATAGCTGTTGCATCTCCAATTGTTGCATCTTTAGGGATCATATATAATTCTCCACTTGCAATATTCTTTCCTTCTCCTGATACAGAATATGAGGATATAAGAACGGTTCTCAGCTCTTACTATATGGAGTTCAATCAGAATATCATTTCACTTGAAGAAGGTGGAAATACAGTGACTTATCAGAATACTCAGAATGGAGCACCGGTATCAAATTATAACGATACACTAATGGTCTATATGGTTCTCTATAGTGATGGTGAAGCCGGGTATGTGATGGATGATGAGGGAAAGAAGAATCTTAAAAATATATTTGATGAGATGAACTATATCGATGATTCCAGTACGACTACAGAGAAGACCTGTGGAGACAGTATTGGAATGGTATGGGCGACAGCCTACTGTCCATGCTCCATTTGCTGTGGACCTTATGCAAATGGAATAACAGCATCAGGAAAGAAAGCAACTGCAAAGCATACCATTGCCGTTGATGCATATAACCCGATAGTTCCTATGGGGACGAAGGTAATAATTGAAGGCGTTGAGTATACGGTAGAGGATACTGGAGATCTGAACCATTATGGAAATGATTTTGATATTTTCTATGCCCAGCATGATGACTGTCTTCAGTGGGGGCGGAAGAATGTAGAAGCATTTCTGGCTGAAGGAAATACGAATACTGTGACGGTGACAACTTCTGGAACCACAGTCCATAACCTGACATATAAGGATTATATCAATAAGAAAACACTTAATGAGGATCAAGAGAAAATGCTTACTGACATGATGGATTCGAATCTCTGGGATGAGTATTATTCCGGAGCAGCAGGAGAGGCGGTGGCTAAGCTGGCTCTTACAAAGATTGGCTGTAAGTATGATCAGGATAAGCGTATGCAGGAAGGCTACTATGATTGTAGTTCACTTGTATATCGTCTTTATAAAGAGGTTGGTATAGAACTACCAACTGTAGCTGATACACAGGGTTATTACTGCTTTGAAAATGCAATGTTAGTCAATAAGGAAGACCTGAAGCCGGGAGATCTGATCTTTTATTCGTATGAAGAAAATGGATGTTTCAGGAACATTTCCCATGTGGCTATATATGTTGGAGATGGAATGATGGTTCATGCGGCAGGAAAATCAAGAGGTGTTGTACTTGATCCGCTGAGGGATGGAAATGTGGTCTTTTATGCGAGGCCATATAAGTAATAAAAGATACAGCATTATATCATAAAACACAGCGTAAAAAATAAAGAGGTAGATAAGCTGCAGGAATATGTCGTTTCCCTGTAAAAGCTGGAGCGCATATAAACCTTTAACATAACACTAAATTAAACACTATGGATAAAAATGCGCTCGAAATGCCGTAATTTGTGCTCGAACGACAAAAGTGAAGTAACATTTGCTACTAGCGAAGTTTATAAAATGGAGGGATCAGGATGTGGAGACGTGACAGAAAGAGTAAACAGGTGGATTTATCAGACCTGAATCCTGTGAGATATAAAAAGGAAGATAGGAAGCCATATAACAAAATAGTGGTCAGTTCCAGGGATAGGAAGCCAAAGAGAAAAAAGAAAAGAATAAATTGGCCATTTGTTATAGCTTTGATTATCGTCGGGATAGCATTTGTCATGTATCCCGAATTCCTGAAATACACAGGAGAAAAAGAAGCTGAGCAGCTGATGCAGGGCTTCGAAGGTAAAATGGAGGATGAAAATGAAGAAGAGATGGATGTGGAAGAGGAGGAGACGGAAGAGCCGTCCTCCTTGTCACAGGAGGATGCCGATGCACTTTCTAAAGAGGAAGTCATCGGCATTATTAAGATAGAGTCTATTGATATTAAGTATCCAGTAATGGAAGGGACAGGAGAGGATGTTCTTTGCAAAGGTATAGGACATCTTGCCGAAACTGCCGGAATCGGAGAAAAGGGTAACTGTGTTCTCTGCGGACATAATGGTTCCAGGAGAGGTACATTTTTCACACCGCTGAATACTGTTCAGATTGGAGATAAGGTGGAGCTTATAGATAAAAGGGGGAAGAGTCACATTTACAAGATTGTGAATACAAAGGTTGTAGAACCAAGAGACAACTCCATTAAGAATACAGATGGAACAGAGAAGTTGACTCTCTTTACCTGTGCTGAGAGAGGAACTAAGCGGTTCGTGTGTGTGTGTATGCCTGTTGCAGATAAATCTGCAGAGACAACAAATAAAACGATAAGGGAAAGGTAAATGATTATGAATTATATGATTAAGATCAATGTCGTAAAGACAACTAATGAGGAAACAAAGGTAAAGGCATTTGCAAATGTGGTTTTTGGCAACAGTTTCAAGGTCACTAATATCTCCATAATTGAGAATTCCAAGAATGGGGAGCTTTTTGTGAGCATGCCAAGATACAGAAGCAGTGAGCTTGGAGAGGATGGACAGCCTGTATATAAGGATGTATGCAATCCTATAACAAAGGAATTCCGTGAGGAACTCTATACCAACATTCTAGCAACATATGAAAAGGCTGTTAACGATCATGTTGCTGTAATGACCGTTGGGGAGAAAGAAAGGGATAAGGTGGCTGAGCCAAAGCATTCGGTCAGAATGCATCCTCTTGATAAGGAAGGCAGTAATGTTAAGGCGGTTGGTCAAATCTATATCGAAGACAGCTTTATCATCAATAATATAAATGTCATCGAAGGAAAGAAGGGCCTCTTTGTAACAATGCCATCCTATAAGACCAAGAAGGTTGATGAGGAAGGTAAGGCTATCTATCAGGATATCTGTTATCCGGTAACAAAGGATTTCAGAGATAAGCTGTTTGCATCAATTCTGGATGGATATGCTGCTGAGAGAGATAAGACGGTAATTGAACCTGAGAAGAACCAGGAGACAGAGCTCCCTTTCAAGGGTAAGGAAGAATCCAAAGAAGAAACAAAGGATGAGGATGATCCTGATAAAACTCAGGAGCAGAAGGCTCCGGCGAAGAAAAGTAAGAAAAAGTGATAAAGGCAGTGAAGTCTAAAAGAATCTGGCTGCTATGTATCAGAAATGATATGTGGCAGCTATTTATATGGAGGATATGGTCAAATGGAAGAAATAGTACAGATTTCGACAGATAAAAATGTAATCGAACTGATAGAGCTTCTAAAGAAGAATCAGATGGAAAGAGAAGCTGCAAATGTGGTTGATCTTGTTTCATATATCGATGTACTTCAGGATAAGCTTGAAATGATGAATAATCAGCTTGACGAGATGCGTAAAGAAGTAAGATATGTCAGGGAAACTCAGGATAAAACTCTTGAAGCAAGGATGAACCGTGCTGAAGCTGCACTTGAGGACGGACTCAACAGACTTGGTTCTTATATGATCGAACAGACTCAGCTCCGAGTTGATGGCTTAAAGAAAAGCCTAAAGGCGACAAAGAACTATATAGCTGGAAAGGCAAAGGAGATAGTTTCGGATTTTAAGAAAACTGGAAAAAAAGCGCTGTTCAGAGTATCAGAGCTTCTGAGAGTGAGACATGTTCTCGATGGTATGAGGAATAGCGTAGATATCGGAATTCAGGAAACTAATGATATTATCACTCGTATAGATGACTTCGGTAAAGATATGAGAGAAGCAAAGCAGATCATTAAGGAGGCTCGTGGAGAGAAAAGAAAAGCTTTCAGAACTCTTCTTGGGAAAGATACCAAAGATGTTGATCTGACTAGCAAGGAGAAGAAGTTTTCAAAGACAGAGCTTGCCAAGAAACCATGGCGCTGGCAGCGTGGTGTATATGAAAGCATTAAGTTATTTCTGGAATCATCTATTGATAAGCTGAATAGTCTGGAAATGGCAGTCAGAGATAGTATGTCTAAAGAACCTGACTATGAAATTGATGAGAGAATATTCAGTGAAGCTGATAAGGCTCTGGTTCCTGTTGTAGCTGAACAGGATCATCAGTATGGGGCCGATGCCTTCGAGGACTTTATGAAAACCGAAGAAACTAAAGAACCGGTAACGGATGTAGTGACTCCCAGAACACCGAAGAGATAGATAGTATTTGATGGTACAGGGGAGACTACAATGAGTTTTTCACTAAATGTTTAATAATTTAAAAGCAGACAATATGTGGTACGAGAGTATCATGGATTGTCTGCTTTTTTGTTTAGAAGTATTCTGACATAATTTCATTGAGTTTATTAATGGCTTTTTGAGATTCTTCGTTCGGATTAGGCTTTTTTCTAAACTCTTCTAAGTCATCGAAAGCATCATAATCGCAGTATTTTTCGAGCTTCATATCCCATAAACTGCATAAATCAGAATAAATATAGTTTTCTAATTTACCATAGATATCAAGTTTATGGAGTATTATATATTCTTGTTGTAAGACAATTTCAACTTGATGAAGATTGTCGCTTGCCATCGAGTATATTTCGTTAGTAATATGATTGTCTGAATATCCTTTGTCTTTTAAATCTTGCCAATACATTGCATATCCGAATGTGCAATCATATTCATCTAGATATAATATCGCTGCATCATATATTCTCTTAAGTGAATCTAATATTCTATCGTTTGTTCCCATTTTATCCTCTCCAGTCTTTTTGATTAATAGTATTTTATAGTCGCTTATTCCTAGTGCTTCAGCTATATCTTTTATGAGTTCTGTACTAGATGGAGCGTTGTTTCCGAATCTCCAGTTATGTATTGCATCAGTTGATAGATTTAGCGATTTAGAAAGCCTTTTCTCGGTCTCTGTAATGGTTATTTTTTCTCTGGTTTTATATGTGCTAAACAAATGCTTGAAAACTGAAAAATCAAAGGAATAATCACAACCGTCAATATGATATGTTTTTGTTTCTTTAGACATTGGCTTACCTCCTGTCTTACGGATCACGTGATAATTGTATTCTAACAATATTGTGTTTGAAATAACAGTTTGAAAAACTTAAACAGTATCAAACAGGCGATAAATGTAGAGTTTATGCGGCTTTGAGAGCTGTGCTGAAAAAGGGACAACATATATGAGATGATAGTACTATCAAAAAAAGGAAAAAGAATAAAAAAGAATATAACAATTTTGAAAGAATAAAAAGGAATAAAAAAATATTGGATTTAAGAGAAGGGAGTTGATCATATGTTAAGACTATTGTGGGAGTTATTTATATTACCAATAAAATTGATGATTTGGGCAGTTAAGACTGTATGCTGGATAGCACTAATTGGAATAGGGTTATTCCTTTAATGAGAAGGAGATATCAATATGTGGAAGAGGTTTCTTTATTGGCTAAAACCAAAGAAAACATGCAAATGTTGCTGTATGCATTGCAAGTATTACAAGGAGTGTATCAGCGACTATGAGAGGATAGATAATGCTAAGTAATATGTTTATAAAAGACATACGAATAAAGTGGGAAGATATAAGTGAGAGAAGCTATCTAAAAGGAATCCCGGCAATTGCATCGATTGATGAACTATCTTTCGAAAAGCCTGTAACATTCTTTGTGGGAGAAAATGGAAGTGGTAAGTCAACCCTCCTGGAAGCTATTGCAGTTGCGTATGGATTCAATCCGGAAGGTGGAACAAGAAATTATAGCTTCTCTACTTATGATTCTCATTCTGAACTATGTGAAGCATTAAGAATCTCTAAGGGATATAGCAAACCCAAGTGGGGTTATTTTCTTAGAGCAGAGAGTTTTTATAATGTAGCTACAAAAGAAGATGAATATAGTCATTATGGTGGAACGCCGGAATTCTTTCATGAGAGATCACATGGAGAGAGTTTCATGCAGGTTGTAAAAAGCAATTTTGGACCCAATGGTATGTATATACTTGATGAGCCAGAGGCGGCATTATCACCACAACGGCAGCTGACTCTTTTATATGAAATTAATAAATGTGCCTCATGTGGATCGCAGTTTATAGTTGTTTCACATTCTCCGATTCTGTTGGGGATTCCTGATGCGGATATTCTCAGTTTTGATGATGGTGCAATACATAGAATAGGTTATGAAGATACTGAAAGCTACAAGGTTATGGAGATGTTTATCAACCGGAGAGAACAAGTGTTAGACAATTTGCTTTTATAAATTGTTTTAATCGATAAAAATGCTATAAATTCATGCATTTTATGATGTCCCTGTACTTCGACTTATGGTATAATATTGAATGGCGTTTTGTATATATTTATACGCGGAGGATATCATATGTCAAGAAGTGCAAATCAGAAACTAAAACTACTTTATCTAGAAAAGATTTTGAAAGAAAAAACAGATGATGAACACTATATTACTATGCCTGAAATACTTGATGCTCTTGCAGCATATGGCATAGAGGCAAATCGAAAGAGTATCTATACAGATATGGATGCGCTTGAACAATATGGCATGGATATTATCAAAACTCGTATAGGACCTCAGACATATTATCATTGTGGTGATAGAGAGTTTGAGATAGCTGAGCTTAAGTTCTTAGTTGATGCTATCCAGGCTTCTAAATTCATTTCTGAGAAGAAAACAAGAGAACTGATAAAGAAGCTTGAGACAAATCTCAGCACATATGATGCGACACTTCTTGAACGAGAGGTGACAGTTACCGGTCGTGTAAAGAATATGAATGAAAGTGTCTATTACACAATAGACTCTATTCATAACGCGATGAATGCTGATAAATGTATTCAGTTCCGATATTTTAGTTGGAATATCAAAGGTAAAGAAGAATACAGACACAATGGAGACTTTTATAAGGTAAGTCCATGGGCATTACAATTCGATGACGAGAAGTATTATCTGGTTGCCTATGACATGGAGAAAAAGGAAATGCGCCATTATCGTGTAGATAAGATGCGAGATGTGTCCGTTACAAATAATAAGCGTAAAGGTATAACGGAATTCAAGAAACAGAATAAAGCCAAGTACACTCAGCAGCATTTTAGAATGTACGGAGGAGAGGTTGAGACTGTTACACTTAAATGCAGAAATGATATGGCCAATGTCATCGTGGATCAATTTGGAAAAGATGTAATGATGATTCCAGTGGATGATGAATATTTCAAGGTGAATGTTGAAGTGGCTGTGAGTGATCAGTTTTTTGGCTGGGTTGTTGGGATTGGTGGAGGAGTAAAGATAGAAGCTCCATTGAATGTGAAAAATAAGTTTAAAGAGTGCATAAATAGGTTTGACTAGAATCAGGAGAGTATAAATGTGGTGTAAAATATGCAATATGGAGACTAATGAAAAGAAGTGTCCGGTATGTGGGACTTTGACTGTGGAGGATATTCCTACAGAGGTTCATTGGTGCTCGAATTGTAAAATTCCAATTATTTATGAGATAAATCAAATTAATAAAGGGACATGTCCAATTTGTTCAGAAAAAACAAAGTATATGACAAAGGATATTAGACCTGTTTTCCCTGAAGAAAAGCTATTAATGGAATTAATACTTGGTAAGGACCCTAATACATATATGAATGCTTCTGTTTGGGCGTCTAATAGTAGATATTATATAGATGGAAAAACTGTTAATATAGCAAGTTCAATATATAAGGATGCTGATACAGAATATTTATCAGAAGGAATAAAGAATAATAGGAAAAATATTTCTTATGAATCATTTAATAAATACATTGAACTATTTTGCAGAGCAAATAGTGATAGGTTGAATTATTTGATTGATGAAGCTTCAAGTTTTATCAAAGAAGTGTCTTCGAAATATGATGAAGAAAAATTAGTTATCTCGTTTTCTGGAGGAAAAGATTCTACAGTTACAGATGACATAGTCAAGAAAGCGTTAAGTAATCCAAGTATTGTGACAATTTTTGGGAATACTACTTTAGAGTTTCCAACAACAATAGAGTATGCAGAAAGATATAGAAATGATCATCCACATGCTATTTTTCAAATTGCAAAGAATAATGAACAAGTATTTATGGATGTATGTGAGGATATAGGACCACCGGCTAGAATGATGAGATGGTGTTGTTCAATGTTTAAAACTGGACCAATAACGCGAGTATTAAACAGTCTTTATAGAGATCAAAGGATTCTTACATTTTATGGTATCAGGAAAGCTGAATCTGTCAGCAGAAGCAAATACAATCGTGTAGAGGGAGATTCTGAGTCTGTTAAAATTCAAAAACAAACAGTAGCGTCGCCAATATTCTTTTGGAAAGATATCGATGTATGGCTGTACATATTATCGGAAAAAATAGATTTTAATTATGCATATAGACTGGGGTATAACAGAGTTGGGTGCTGGTGTTGTCCTAATAATAATACTAGAGATCAGTTTTTGACGCGAATATATATGCCTGAAAAGTCAAAGGAATGGAGAGATTTTCTTATTAGTTTTGCTAAGAAGGTAGGAAAGCCTGATCCAGAGGAATATGTTGATACAGGAATGTGGAAGGCTAGACAGGGAGGTAATGGTCTGCCTTCAGCAAATGATGTCAAAATTAAATTTACGAATTGTACAGCTGAAGATCATGCGAAAATTTATAAGTTGGTCAGACCGTTTGATGATGAATTGATTGGGATGTTTATTCCGTTTGGGAAAATAGCACCAGAATTAGGAAAGAAATTGTTACATGAAGTTATTATTTTAGATATTAAGACAAATGTACCAATTATATCTATACAACCATTTCATCAGGATGGGTACGATAATGCGGTAAAAGTAAAAACACTTAATGTTGATGATCATGACGATTTACAAAGAATGATAGGCTATCAGATAAGAAAGTTTAATGCGTGTAGAAAATGCCTGAAATGTGAATCGATTTGTAACGTCGGAGCAATATCTATTGCTGGCGGAACATATTATATTAATCCTGATAAGTGTGTTCACTGTAAAAAATGTGTAAATCAAAAGTATTTAACTGGTGGATGCATGATGGATAAATATCTACGATCTAAGTAGGTGGGAGGAATAAAAATGAAATTTAGAGCACATGAGACTTTTTTTGTCAGAAAAGGTTGGCTTAATAAAGGTATTAAATATGTTTCATTGGATCCGGCAGTATTTGTAAGTAAAGATAAAAATCCAATGGATGTATTAGGTATAGGTTCGAATATGGTTAAATCATTAAGGTATTGGATACAAGCAGTAGGAATTACTCAAGAACCTAAGTCCGGAAAAAGAGAGCAGAGTTTTACTCGATTTGGAAATCTTGTAAAAGAATATGATCCATATATTGAGGAATTAGGAACACTATATCTTTTGCATTACAATCTTGTAAAAAATTATAATGAGGCATCATCATGGTATTATTTTTATAATATATTTAATATGTCATCGTTTACCAAGAATGAATTTGTTGAGGGACTTCAAAAGTTTGTGCGTGATAAAGGGGAAGAATTTGCTATTAGATCATATGAAGATGATTTTGCATGTATTCTGAATACATATATACCTCGATATAAAACTAATCCATCTAGAGTTTCTCCAGAGAGTAATATTGATTGTCCTTTAGGAGAACTAGGATTGATTGATATTATTGATGTTGATAAAAGTAATTCAAAAAAAGACTTAGTATACAAAAAAGCAATTCCGCTAGTTAGTACAGTTAATCCTTGGATTGCATTAGCCATAATAAAGGAACAGGCTGTTGATGAGAAAGAGGTTCAACTTAATAGTTTGTTAAATGATCCTATGAATATAGGAAAGGTTTTAAATTTAGATGCTATTACTATGTTAGAAATACTACATAATATTGAAAAACTTGGTGAGATAAAAATAATTAGAACAGCTGGACTAGACGTTATACGTATCAACAGTGATAAAAATTATTATGACTGTATTGAAGAATACTACAAGTCTATTGAAGAGTAGGAGATAAGAGAATGAGTGATATGATAGGGATAGCTTCAGGCTTTCAATACTCGGTAAATATTGCATATGATTTGAATAGAGATGATAAGCTGAAGAATTTTATACCCACAAAGTCTTCATTACAACTATTGGAAGATATATTAAAAAGTACAGATGATAAATCCACAGATAGAGCTCGTGTACTGGTAGGTGCGTATGGGAAAGGAAAATCACATATAGTCCTTACTATTCTTTCGATGCTTATGGGGAAAAACCTTGAGTTATTTAAAAAGCTTATTCCTAAAATCAAGGAAAAACCTGAATTATATCAATTAGTTCAAAATTACTATGAATCTGAAAAGAAAATACTTCCAGTTATTATACAAGGCAGTAATACTAGTTTAACTCAAGCGTTTCTTATAGCACTTCAAAGAACTCTTAATGAAAATAACTTGGGAAATATAATGCCAGATACAAATTATATTGCTGCTGCAAAAGTAATAGATAGATGGCAACTACATTTTAAGGAAACTTATAATCGATTTGTAGAATTAATTGATGAACCAGTGGAGGAGTTTAAAGAAAGACTTCAGGAGTATGACATTACTGCATACAAGACATTTGAGAAAATATATCCGGAACTTACAGCGGGAAGTGAATTTAATCCGTTTTTAGGTTTTGATGTTGTTGATTTATATACAAGTGTAAATAAGGAAATATGCCGAAAAGGATATTCTGGTATTTTTCTTATATATGATGAGTTTAGTAAGTATCTAGAGGCTAATATTGTTGATGCTTCTGTTAGTGATACAAAAATGCTACAAGATTTTGCTGAAATGAGTAATAGAAGTGGCAAAGAACAATTACATATAATGCTTATTTCGCATAAAGAGATTGCTAATTATATCGATAAACTTCCAAAACAAAAAGTGGATGGATGGAGAGGAGTGTCTGAACGATTTACACATATTCATCTAAATAATAATTTTGCTCAAACATACGAAGTTATTGAATCTGTTATAGGCAAACATAAAAAAATATGGAATGACTTTATTAAATCAAATAAAAATAGTTTTGACGAATTAATACAAAGATATTTAGAAAATACTATATTTCGAGAATTTTTGAATGACAGAGATAGTGTTTCAAAAATAGTGTATGGTTGTTATCCGTTACATCCAGTTTCAACCTTTATATTACCAAGGCTATCAGAGAGAGTTGCTCAAAATGAAAGAACACTATTTACGTTTTTATCATCTGAGGGTATATCTACTTTGCCTTCATATCTTTTGAGCGATAATTATAGTGATGATGTATTCAGTCTTGTTACTCCTGATGTTATTTTCGATTATTTTGAACCGTTATTCAAAAAAGAAGTTTATTCAAGTGATATACATGATAATTATTTTTTGGCTAGTAAAGTGCTTGAAAAAATAAATGGTGAATTAGAAATAAAAATAATAAAGACGATAACGCTCATATATATATTGGAACAGTTTGATGTGCTTAGACCAACAAAAGGGACGTTGTCTGAAATATATCTCAATCAATACACTTTAGATGAAATTGATGAGGCGATTAATAATCTTATAGATGAGGAGTATGTAGTATATCTTAAACGGAGCAATAATTTCCTGAGGCTGAAACAATCTTCAGGAGTTGATTTAAGAACAGCTATTAGCGATGAGGTTAGTAAACAAAAACAAAATGTAATGGTAAAAAACATCCTAAATGCTGCTAATTTCGACAATTATATTTATCCGTCAAAATACAATTTGGATAATGAGATTATTAGATATTTTGAATTTGATTTTATAGATTCATCGGAGGTAGAGGACAATATTGACTGGAACAAAAAAAGTTCTGGCAAAAAGGCTGATGGGGTAATTTACGGCATAATAATGTCTGAAAATGATTCGCAAAATGATATTTTGAATTCCATCAAAAAAAGCAGTAAGGGAGTGAAAAATCATCTGTTTGTACTTTTAAAAAATGATTTTAGTATTGAACAAACAGCACGAGAATTTAATGCGGTTTGTTCTTTAAAAGAAGAAGTTGAAGCAGATGATAAGACACTTTTTGAAGAATATGAAGTTGTG
>Ga0256405_10008235_pt1 | contig 15084 bp, 13 predicted proteins | sample RumenRJG_02DNA_FD_189096 | JGI IMG/M metagenome (GOLD analysis project Ga0256405, IMG submission 189096) | Bovine rumen microbial communities from Lethbridge, Alberta, Canada - RJG_02 | ecosystem: Host-associated > Mammals > Digestive system > Stomach > Rumen | place: Canada: Alberta... | reverse complement strand
CGCGTATCCGCGCGCGGGATATATATAAACAGTCGTTATAGATATCCAACAAATTCTTATGGATTTGTTCTATGATATTATACTATCTGAACCGGTGAAATACTACTGTCCAAAATGACGAAAATGCTTCCGGAACAACTTCCGGAAGCACTTTTCAGTTCACAGGTTTTTCAGTGTAAATACCGCTTTTCCTGACTCGTCCAGCTCCATGATCATGTAGGTGGGTCTTCTCCCCTGCTGCCGTGGATAAGAAAGACTGCCGGGATTCAGGATGGTCACGTCTCTGTATTCCTCCAGGCAGGGCCTGTGGGTGTGACCGAACATTGCGATATCGAATCCTCTTGCAGCTGCTTCTTTCCGGATGAATTCCGTGTCCAGGGACACATTGTAATAATGGCCGTGGGTCAGGAGGCAGTTGTATTTGCCGATCTTCACCGCCTTCTCGGAATCCAGGCTGGAAAAAAAGTCATTGTTGCCTCTGACGACGATCAGCTGTGTGGAAAGAGGAAGCCATTTCTGGTACATCGTCTCGCTTCCTTCCGCATCGCCCAGGTGGATCAGCATATCCAGCGGGGACTCCAGTTCCAGCACCTTTTTCAGGTTCTCGTCTTTTCTGTGGGTGTCGCTGCAGATCAGTATCTTCATTCAAGTTCCTCTTTCAGCTTCTGTCTCATCATCCGCAGTGCCTTGCCCCGATGGCTGATGGCATTCTTCTCTTCTTCTGTCAGTTCGGCGGAGCACTTTCCGTACTCCGGCAGATACAGCACCGGGTCGTAGCCGAAACCATTGCTTCCGGCCGGTTCATGGGCCAGCTGCCCCTCCATGGAAGCCTCCGTCACCACATGCCTCCCGCCCGGAAGAATGCAGGCGATGGCTGCCCGGAACCGGGCGCTTCTCTTTTCGCCCTCAACTCCTTCGAGTCTCCTGATCAGTTCCGCGTTCTTCTCGCTGTAAGGTGTCTCCCGTCCAAGCCACCGGGCGGAGTAAATGCCTGGCTCCCCATTCAGGTAATCCACCTCCAGGCCGGAATCGTCCGCCATGACGATGGTATCCGGCAGGAGCCTGTGCACGGCTTCCGCCTTGATCAGCGCGTTCTCTGCAAACGTCGTGCCGGTCTCTTCGGGATCCGCTTCTGCGCCAGCCTCTTTCATGGAAAGGATCTCTGCGTCCAGATCGGAGAAGATCTCCCGGATCTCCCGCATTTTATCCTGATTGCCGGTGGCGATTACGATCTTATGTCTCATTTCTGTTCTGTTTCCCTTCTTTTCGGCGGCTTCTTGCCCAGGAACTGATAGAAGTAGGTCTTCATCATTCCATTGTAGATCTTTCTGTTTTTGTCCGCCTTTCGTCCGATGCACCGCTCCGCGTCCTCAAACGCCGTGATGAGGAACAGCGACCAGTCGTCCAGCTGCCGGAATCTTTCTCCCAGAGTCCTGTACAGCTGCGCGATGCCTTCGTCTGCTTTCAGGCGCTCCCCATAGGGAGGATTTGTGATCAGAAAGCCGTATCTTTTCGGATGGGAAAGCTGGGCGACGTCCCGCTGCTGCAGATGGATCATTTCCGCCACGCCTGCCTGGGCGGCGTTCACACGCGCGCGGCGAAGCACTTCGGGATCGATGTCGTAGCCCTGGATATCTGTCTCCACGGAGAGGTCCTTCAGTTCCTCCGCCTCGTCCAGCGTATTGTACCAGTGCTTTTTCGGAACGATCCCGTCCCACTCCTGGGACAGGAACTCCCGGTTCATGCCCGGTGCCATATTGGCTGCCATCATGGCGGCCTCGATGCAGAACGTGCCGCTGCCGCAGAAGGGATCCACCAGGATCCGGTCCTTATGCCAGGGCGTCAGCATGATCAGCGCCGCGGCGAGTGTCTCCGTGATAGGAGCCTTCGCAGTCTCCGTTCTGTAGCCGCGCTTGTGGAGCGAGTTCCCGCTGGTATCCAGAGACACCGTAACTTCGTCATTGTGCAGGAACACTCTCACAGGATACTCCGCACCGGTCTCCTCAAAGCGCTCCAGTCCGTAATGCTGACCCATCCTCCGCACCATGGCTTTTTTCATGATGGACTGGATATCCGACGGAGAAAACAGTTTGCTGTTGATCGAGGTCGCCTTTGTCACCCAGAAACGGCTGTCCCGGGGCAGGAACTCCTCCCAGGGCAGCGCGGCGGTCTTCTCAAAAAGCTCCTCAAAGCTTTCTGCCCGGAACTTTCCTACATTCAGCAGCACTCTCTCCGCCGTGCGGAGCCACACATTCGCCCGGGCCACCGCCTCCGCGTCGCCGGCAAAGGTCACTCTGCCGTTTTCCGTCGCGGTCACATCGTATCCCAGGTCAACGATCTCTCTTTTTAACACCGCCTCCATGCCAAAGTGGCAGGGGGCTGTCAGTTCATAAATATTCGTCATAATAGCCCTATGATAAACGAAAAAAACGGTATCCGCAAGAAAAATGACTGCGGATACCGATGGTTTACTTGCGGCAAATTCACTCCGGACGGCTTCCTTTCGGAAGCCGCCCATGTACGGCATGATTTCAGCTGATGCTGAAATCATACCTTTGGTTTTCTTTTGTCAGTCCAGGAGATTCCGGATGGTCAGCGGCGCTGCGTAGTCAAACGCCGTCATCCTGATACCCTTCCCTGTTCCTACTGCGTGGATCGCTTTGCCGTCCCCGGCGTAAATACTCACATGGTTCACAATGCCGTCCTTCGGGGAGCCGTCATATGCGATGATATCGCCCGGCTGCACCGCCGTCACCGAGACTGGACGGCCCTTGGAGGCCTGCACAGCCGACTGGTGATAAAGCTCGATCCCTGCCGCTTCCTTGTATACGTAGAGGATCAGTCCGGAACAGTCAAAGCCCTCTTCCGGCGAATCTCCGCCGTAAACGTAAGTCCCGCCGATAAAGGATTTCGCAAGGTCCACGATCTCCTTTCTGGTCGCGCTGACCCTGCTCCAGTCCGTAGCGGGCGCCGCGCCGGAGGTCTTGATATCCGACACTGTCGGCTCATTGACTCCGTAGGAGCTGCCGCCCTGCACCTTCGCAACACCGGGCCCCGTCACTCTGTCAAGGGCCTCCAGTTCTTCATCGGTCAGAGTCTCATAGGAATTCGGCTTCGGATCGCCGCCCGCCGGTTTCTGTTGCTGCACGGGCTCAGGCGTACTCTGCGGTGCGGGTTCCGGTTCCGGTGTTTTCTGCGGTGCAGACTCCGGTTCCGGCTCGTCCGGTCTGGGTGCCTCCACTGCATAGGCGCTTTTCGTCTCGGATGAAGGCGCCGCTGCAGCTGTCGTCTCCGCCTTCGGAGCTTCGTTGCTTACGGAGGAAGTCCCCGATTTTGGCGCTTCCGATTTCGGTGCTTCTGTTTCCGCAGCCTTGGTCTCCGGCGCTTTAGTCTCCGATGCCTTGGTCTCCGATGCCTTGGTCTCCGGTGCCTTGGTCTCCACTGGAAGCGCAGGCACCAGTCCTGCAGATTCCGCAGATTTCTGGGAAGAAGCGGCTGAAGTTCCGGAAGCAGCTTCTGTCTCTTCGCTTCCCGGCGCGCCTCCCACGACTTCTGTCGGAGCTGCCGCTGCCGGCATTGCAAAAACCGTGCACAGGCAGAAGCCCACGGCCGCCGCTGCGCAGAAGGATATAAACGATTTTTTCATGAATCCGCTCCGTTTTTCTCCAGGATGTCTTACTTGTTACAAATATATTTCACAATTAACAGTATAGATTTCATTCCCCGGATAGTCAACGAACGAATATTTACGAGTTATTTAAGGAATCAGCCAAGAAAGCTTGCGATGCGGATGGGATTCCGGTAATTCCACTGAGAGACCTTGATACCGGTCCTGGATGTGGAAGCATGCACAATCTGTCCATCCCCGATGTACATCGCGACGTGATTCACGCGGCTTCCCTTTCCATAGAACAGAAGGTCTCCCGGCTGCATTTCCTCTGCTGAAACCGTGGTTCCTTCTCTCGCCTGGTCAGCGGAAGTGCGGCTCATGGAGACGCCGGCAGTGTTGGAAAGGATATAACGCACAAAACCGGAGCAGTCAGCGCCTGTATGGGGATCGGTGCCGCCCCAGACATAGCGTCCGCCGACAAAGGACAGTGCGTAATCGACGACACTCTCTCTGAGCTGTTCCTCGGCTGTCTCCTCAGACACTTCCGCGCCCTCGATCGGGATATCTTCCGTCACTCCGGGGCCCTTCGGCTCCTCAGCCTGTGCCGGCGCACTCTGCGCGGCTTCCTCTGTCTCCTCTGTATCTTCAGCGGCCTCTGCCGTTTCCTCAGCTGTCACAGTCTCTTCAGCCGTCTCCGCGCTGTCTGCGGTCTCCTCCGCGGAAACTGCAGCGGTCTCTTCTGTCTCTGCCGGAGCGGCATATACCTGTACCGCTGTGCCGGAGGCAAGTGCCGCCGCCAGTCCGAAAGCTGCCAGCCATCCTGTGATCTTTCTCATCTATGTATACTCTCCATTGAATGCAAATTTAAATGTCGCGATCGTTTTACGCAACTGTTACAAATTTGTTACAGACAGAGTATACAATTTTCGAACCGCAAAAGTCAAGGAGTTAACTATTTCTTAATACTTTTTCCGTTTTTCTTCATAGTTCATAAGAAACCCGGCGGAGATCCCTTGCAGGATCCCGCCGGGCTGCATTCAGTACCCTGTTCCTCCGAACATACGGACAAGACGTACGATCACGATAACGATGAGGATCGGCACCAGGAAATAGGAAAGGATGGCAAAAAGCCCCAGGACCAGAATGACGACGACAAACAGGACTCCGGCCAGGATCACCCATGGCATGACCTTATCCGTGACCGGCCGGAAGCTTTCTTCCGCGTGTTCACTCCTTTCCGAAAACTGCTGGCTGAACTGTTCTTCTTCTGTGGTACGGGCATTGTCATACCCGCCCGGCTCCCCGTCCGGGACCCCGTCCACCTCATACCCGGCAGCCTCGAGAATCGACCTGGCGATCAGCGCCGGATTGCCCAGCTCCTCAAGGACGTCCTCTTCCGTTCTTCCTTTCTGTTTCTCTTCTTCAATATAGGAATCATAGTAGTTCAGGTTTTCCGGCACCAGGACGTTCGCCCCTTCTTCCAGAAGACGTTCCCTGAGCCCTTCCAGGAATTCCTGTTTTGTCATCTGAACCGCTCTCCTTTCGCTGCAGTGTTTTCGATATCTCAGATCTCATGGATCAGGATGCCGCTCATCAGCTTGGGCTCGAACCAGGTGGATTTCGGCGGCATCAGCCCCCCTTCGTCCGCAACACGAAGAAGCTCCTCCATCTGAGTCGGATAAAGGGTGAAGGCCACTGCCGTCCCGGCGGCAGCTCCCTTTCCCTTTGCTCCCCTGGCTTCATCAGCTTCATCCACGAGGCGCTCCAGTTCTTTCGTGCCCCGGATCCCTCCCACAAAGGAGATCCTGCTGTCTGTCCTCGGATCATCGATCCCCAGGACTCTGCCCAGGGTCGTGTCCTGCAGGATCGACACGTCCAGGCCTTCCACAGGATCCTGAGACATCACATCCTCGTCCGCGATCATCTCATACCAGTGACCACCCAGATACATTCCGAAGATCCCTTTCGCATCCGGCACCACCGGCTCTTCCCCGAAGTCGCGCAGACGGAAATGCGCATCCACCTCCAGCAGAAAGTCCTCTGCGGAAAGACCGTTCAGGTCCTTCACAAAACGGTTGTACGGGAGGATCTTCAGGTCCTCTGCCGGGAACAGGACCGAAAGGAAGTAATTGAATTCCTCTTCGCCTGTATAACCGGGGTTTTCTTCTCTTCTCTTCAGCGCTACTTTCACAGCGCTGGCCGCTCTGTGGTGACCGTCCGCGATATACACCGCCGGGACCGCTGCGAACAGCTCCGTGATCCTTGCGGAGTCCTCTTCGCTGTCGATCCTCCACAGACGCTGACGCACGCCGTCGGAAGAGCAGAAATCGTATAGCGGCTCCTGCTCCTTGGCCCGTTCCATGATTTCTGTCAGCTCCGGAACCTTCCTGTAAGTGAGAAAGATCGGCCCCGTCTGGGCTCCGCACACATCCACGTGACGGATCCTGTCCTGTTCCTTCGCCTCCCTGGTATTCTCATGCTTCCTGATCACGCCGTTCAGATAATCATCCACGGAAACACAGGCCGCGATCCCTGTCTGGCAGTGTCCCTTCAGTTCCTCCGCCAGACTCCCGCTTTCCGCCTTCTGCTCGTACACATAGAAGGAGGGGTTTTCTTCCCGGATAAAAATTCCTTCCTCCGTTTCCTGCCTGAGCAGTTCTTTTGCTTTTTCGTAGGCGGCGTCCGAATACATGTCAAAATCCGGCCCGAACTGAGTCTCCGGCCGGTCGATATTCAGGAAAGACAGCGGGTGCCCTTTTACCGCCTCCCGCGCTTCCTCTCTGCTGTACACATCATAGGGAAGAGATGCCACTTCCCCCGCCGCGTCCTGATTCGGCCGCAGACTCCTGAATCTTCTTATGATCGCCATGCTGTCCTCTCCATCGTCTGTATTCTTTCTGTAAAGCTGAAAGGCCGGGCGCTGAGGCCCGGCCGGTGTTTCAAGGCTCGATTTTACTGTATCTTGACGATCCGGACACGGATCATGCCCTGGATTCCCTTCAGCTCCTCAAGAATATCATCGCTCACTTTGCTTTCCAGGTCAAGCAGAGTATACGCATAATCCCCGCGGCTCTGGTTGGTCATGTTCGCGATATTGAAATTTCTGCTCGCCAGGATCCGGGTGATCTGGCCGATCATATTCGGAATGTTGTGATGGATCAGGGAGATCCTCTCTTCGCTCTGGCAGATGCCCATCCAGCAGTTCGGGAAATTGACGGAATTGCGGATGTTGCCGTTGTCGATGTAATCCATCAGTTCCTTGACCGCCATCACTGCGCAGTTATCCTCCGCTTCCTCCGTGGAAGCTCCCAGATGCGGCGTGATGATAGCGTTCTTCATCTTCACAGACTTGCTGTTGGCAAAATCAGAGAAGTACGCTTTTACCAGACCCTTCTCCAGAGCTTCGGCCATGGCATCCTCGTCCACCAGCCTGTCGCGGGAGAAGTTCAGGAACGTGCAGCCTTTTTTAAGCCAGGATATCTCCTTTGCCCCGATCATCCCTTTGTTCTTGTCAGTAAGCGGGACATGGATCGTGACAAAGTCACAGAGTCCCAGCATTTCTTCCAGACTGGTGGCGTGACGGACTTCCTTGGAAAGCCTCCATGCGCCGTTGACGGAAAGATAGGGATCAAAGCCGTAGACCGTCATGCCGAGATCCACCGCGGCATTGGCGACTTCCGCGCCGATGGCGCCCAGACCGATAATGCCCAGCTTTTTTCCGCTGATCTCGCATCCGACAAACTTCTTTTTTCCCTTTTCCACGTCCTTCTCAATGGTCTCGGAGTCGCGGATGGAACGTACCCACTCCGCCCCTTCGATCACATTTCTGGAGGACACCAGCATCGCGCAGATCACCAGCTCCTTCACACTGTTGGCGTTTGCGCCGGGAGTATTGAATACCACGACGCCCTGTTCCGCGCATCTGTCCAGCGGGATGTTGTTCACGCCGGCGCCGGCTCTCGCCACGGCAATCACCTTTTCCGGGATCTCCATCGACTTCATGTCCGCGGAACGGACCAGGACAGCCTCCGCTTCATTGATGTCATCTGTCAGCTCATAATGGCCCAGCAGACTGTCCGTTCCCACCTTGGAGATCGGATTGAGGCATTTCACTTTGCACATCTTACTTTGCCTCTCTTTCCTCGAACGCTTTCATAAATTCCACCAGCTTCTCCACGCCTTCCTTCGGCATGGCATTGTAAATGCTGGCGCGCATACCGCCAACAGTGCGGTGGCCCTTCAGATTGATAAATCCGGCTGCTTCCGCTTCCTTGACAAATTTCGCGTCGAGCTCCTTGTCGCCGGTGACAAAGGTCACGTTCATGAGGGAGCGGTCCTGCTTACGGACAGGATTCCTGAAGAGACGGCTCTGATCCAGGAAATCATAGAGGATCTTTGCCTTTTCTTCGTTTCTCTTCTGCATTGCCTCAAGTCCGCCGGTCTTCTTCAGCCACTTGAACACCTTGCCGCAGATGTAGATCGTGTAGCAGGGCGGTGTGTTGTAGAGAGATCCGCTCTCGGCATAGGTGCTGTACTTCAGCATGGTGGGAGTTCCCGGAAGCGCTTCCCCGATCAGGTCCTCACGGACGATCGCGATCGCCACGCCGGCCGGACCCACATTCTTCTGCACGCCGCCCCAGAGGATGCCGAACTTGCTGACATCCAGCGGACCGGACAGGAAGCAGGAAGAAATGTCTGCCACCAGATCCTTGCCCTTGGTGTTGGGCAGCTCGTGGAAGACTGTTCCGTAGATCGTGTTGTTCATGCAGATATATAAATAATCCGCATTGTCATCGATGGGCAGGTCAGAGCAGTCCGGAATATAGGAGAAGACCTCGTCCTCGCTGGAAGCCACAGCCTTTGCTTCACCGTAAAGCGCAGCCTCCTTGCACGCCTTCTTTGCCCACTGGCCGGTGATCACATAATCAGCGACCTTGTTCTTCATCAGGTTCATGGGAACCATGGCGAACTGCACATGGCCACCGCCCTGGATAAAGAGGACTTTGTAGTTGTCCGGGATGTTCATCAGGTCACGGAGATCCTTCTCGGCCTCATCCATGATGTCCTGGAAGGCCTTGGAGCGGTGGCTCATCTCCATCACGGAGGTGCCGGTCCCCTTGTAATCCATCATCTCAGCCGCTGCTTCCTTCAGGACTTCCTCCGGAAGGCAGGCCGGGCCTGCGCTGAAATTATACACTCTGCTCATTTCTGTATACCCCTTTCGTCTATTGCTGTGTCCTTACTCGTCCTTTTTCACCTTCAGATCGGATTCGTCAAAGGTGTTCTCCAGAGGAGCTCCCGGGGAGCACATCGGGAACACCATGTCATCCTGGTCGATCAGGACTTCGATCAGTGCGGGCTTTCTGTCCGCCAGCGCTTTTTCCAGCGCCTTTTCAAATTCTTCCTTCGTCGTCACCTTGTACGCGTCAACGCCCATTCCTTCCGCGATCTTGCAGAAGTCCGCCTTATCGTTCAGTACTGTGGCGGAGTAGCGCTTTCCGTAGTACAGGTTCTGCCACTGGCGCACCATGCCGAGGACGTGGTTGTTCAGAATGACCTCGATCACCGGCAGTTCCTCGCGGCTTATGGTGGCAAGTTCGTTCATGTTCATGCGGAAGCATCCGTCTCCCGCCACATTGATGACGACCTTATCCGGATTCGCCGCCTGGGCTCCGATAGCTGCACCCAGTCCGAAGCCCATGGTCCCGAGTCCGCCGGAGCTGATGAAGGTGCGCGGCGCTTTGTACTTGTAATACTGGGCCGCCCACATCTGATGCTGCCCCACCTCGGTTACGATGATGGTATCGTCCGGCGTCATGCGGTCGATGGTCTCGATGACCCAGGGTCCGGTGAGAAGCTCCTTGTTATAGCTCAGCGGATACATGTCCGTCATCCGCTCCGCGTGCTCAAACCACTCCTCATGGCGGACCGGATCCATCCGGGCGATCAGCTTTCTAAGGACAGTCCTTGCATCTCCGGTGACCTGCGCCATAACGCGGACGTTCTTGTTCACTTCCGCGTCGTCGATGTCGATCTGGAGGAGCTTCGCCCCGCCGCCGAATTTGGCCGTATTTCCGGTCCAGCGGTCGGAGAAACGGCCTCCGATGACGATGAGAAGGTCGCTCTCCGTGACGCAGAAGTTGGCGGCCTTCGTCCCGTGCATGCCTACCATACCCATGTAGTGCTCGTCATACTGGTCCAGTGCGCCCTGTCCCATCAGGGTGCAGCAGACCGGCGCCTGAAGCTTTCTCGCAAAGGCAGCCAGTTCTTCCGAAGCACCGGAGATCACCACGCCGCCGCCCGCGATAATGCAGGGCTTCTGCGCGGATTTCAGGAGCTGCAGGGCCTTTTCGATATCTTCATCCGTAAAGTTGTTGACCGGAGCGATCTTTTCCGGTTCCCTCGGCACGTAGTCGCAGACCGCGGCAGTGACGTCCTTCGTGATGTCAACGAGCACAGGACCCGGTCTTCCGCTCTTCGCGATCTTGAATGCGCGGCGGATGGTAGCAGCCAGCTTCTTCACATCCTTGACGATGAAGCTGTATTTCGTGATAGGAAGCGTGATGCCGGTAATATCGACTTCCTGGAAGGAATCCTTACCGAGCAGCGGCAGCGTCACATTGCAGGTGATCGCCACGATGGGGGAAGAATCCATATAAGCCGTCGCGATGCCGGTGACCAGGTTCGTCGCCCCGGGACCGCTGGTGGCAAAGCACACACCGACGCTGCCGGTGGAACGGGCATAGCCGTCCGCCGCATGGCTTGCTCCCTGTTCATGGCTCGTCAGCACATGACGGATCTCCGGATGCTTGTAGAGCGCGTCGTAAATATTCAGGATCGCGCCGCCCGGATATCCGAATACCGTATCAACGCCCTGTTCCTTCAGGCATTCGATGACGATCTCGGAACCATTCAGTTTAGCCATAGATCATTCTCCTTATTTTTTCAGGCCTTCCGCGGAAAGGACCGCGCCCTGGGGCGCTCCGGTGACAAGCTCCCTGTATCTCGCAAGATAGCCGTCCACCTCGTTGATCCGCGGCTTCCAGGTCTTTCTTCTCTCAGCGAACTCTTCCTCGCTCACGCGGGCGTTCAGCGTATTCGCGTTGATATCGATGTCGATGATGTCGCCCTCTTTAATAAGGCCGATGGGACCGCCTGCAGCCGCTTCCGGAGCCACGTGGCCGATAGAGGCGCCGCGGCTCGCGCCGCTGAAGCGTCCGTCCGTGATCAGCGCCACGGAGCTTCCAAGTCCCATGCCGACGATGGCGGAAGTCGGGTTCAGCATCTCGCGCATGCCGGGTCCGCCCTTCGGTCCCTCGTAGCGGATCACCACCACGTCGCCTTCCACGATCTTTCCGCCCTTAATAGCAGCGATCGCATCGTCCTCGCAGTCAAATACTCTTGCCGGCCCGGAGTGCTTCAGCATCTCAGGCGCGACAGCGCTCCTCTTCACCACGCAGGAGTCGGGGGCGATGTTTCCCTTCAGGACAGCGATGCCGCCGGTCTCGGAATACGGATCCTCCACGGTACGGATCACTTCCGGATCCAGGTTCGGGCAGTTCTTAATATTCTCACCCACCGTCTTTCCGGTAGCCGTCAGGCAGTCCAGATCGATGAGGCCCTTTTTGGAGAGCTCGTTCATCACGGCGAAAACGCCGCCCGCCTCGTTCAGGTCTTCCATATAGGTGTAGCCCGCAGGCGCCAGATGACAGAGGTTCGGTGTGCGCGCGGAGACTTCGTTGGCGATATTGACGTCGATCTTCACGCCCGCCTCATGGGCGATGGCCGGAAGATGCAGCATGCTGTTCGTGGAGCAGCCCAGCGCCATATCCACAGTCAGCGCGTTCATGAAAGCAGCCTCAGTCATGATGTCGCGGGGACGGATATTCTTTTCCAGAAGCTCCATCACCTTGTTTCCGGCGTGCTTCGCCAGGCGGATCCTCTCGGAGTACACGGCGGGGATGGTGCCGTTGCCCTTCAGGCCCATGCCGAGGGCTTCGGTAAGGCAGTTCAGGGAGTTCGCGGTGTACATGCCGGAACAGCTTCCGCAGGTCGGGCATACCTTGTTCTCGTATTCCGTGACTTCTTCCTCGGTCATCTTGCCGGCGGCATAGGCGCCGACAGCTTCAAACATGCTGGAGAGAGAGCGCTTCTTTCCCTTCAGATGTCCCGCCAGCATGGGGCCGCCGGAGACAAATACGGTCGGGATGTTTACGCGCGCCGCCGCCATAAGAAGGCCGGGCACATTCTTGTCGCAGTTCGGGACGCAGACCATGGCGTCGAACTGATGGGCTTTCGCGAGACATTCCGTGGAATCCGCGATCAGATCCCTGGTCACCAGGGAGTACTTCATGCCGACATGGCCCATGGCGATGCCGTCGCAGACCGCGATGGCCGGGACCACCACCGGCATGCCGCCGGCTTCTGCCACACCGAGCTTCACCGCGTCCACGATCTTGTCCAGATTCATGTGTCCGGGGACGATCTCATTGTAAGAGCTGATAATGCCTACCAGCGGCTTCCGCAGTTCTTCCTGGGTAAAGCCGAGGGCGTTGAAAAGAGAACGGTGAGGAGCCTGCTGCATCCCTTTTTTGACGTTGTCACTCTGCATATTTTTAATTTCCTTTCTGTGGATTCGAAATAATCATTAACGATATCACGGATTGCTTCGCTGCTTCGCAGCTTTCGCAATCCTCCGGACATTCGGAATCCGCTGGTTTTGCTTTGCAAAACCGCTCCTTCCTCATGTCCGGGCGGGTCCCAAGCCCACTCTCCCGCCGGCAAGTAAACTTGCCGCGGGTTCGGGGCTTTGTCCCCTGATATCTCATATGCGGCGGATGATCTCCTGCCCCATCTCCTTCGTTCCGACTTTGGTGCATCCCTCGGACCAGATGTCCGGGGTGCGGACGCCGTCCCTCAGGACCTGGCGGACCGCCTCCTCAATGGCATCCGCCTCCTTGTCAAGATCCAAGGAGTAGCGGAGCAGCATCGCTGCGCTGAGGATCGTCGCCAGCGGATTCGCGATGTTCAGGCCCGCGATCTCCGGAGCGGAACCGTGGGCGGGCTCGTAAAGGCCCAGCTTCGACTCATTCAGGGACGCGCTGGAGAGCATTCCCATGGATCCGGAAATCTCACTGGCCTCGTCCGACAGGATATCCCCGAAGGTATTTTCTGTCACCACAACGTCGAACTGGGAAGGGTCGTGCACCAGCTGCATGGAGCAGCTGTCCACCAGCATATTGGTGAGTTTCACCTCCGGATATTCCCTGCCGACTTCGGCGACCACCTTTCTCCAGAGTCTGGAGGTATCAAGGACATTGGCCTTGTCCACGCTGATCAGGTTTTTGTTCCGCTTCATGGCGATCTCGAAGGCTTTCACCGCCACTCTCCTGATCTCCGGCTCACTGTAGATCAGGGTGTCCACCGCTGTAGTGACGCCGTCGATCTCTCTGGTCCAGCGGTCTCCGTAGTAAAGACCTCCGGTCAGTTCCCGGACGATCACCAGGTCAAAGCCCTTCTCCGCGATATCCGGTCTGAGGGGGCAGGCCGAGGCAAGCTCCGGATACAGATATGCCGGTCTGAGATTGGCAAACAGCTGCAGCGCCTTCCGGATCTTCAGAAGACCTGCTTCCGGACGAAGCTTCGGTTCCAGCTTGTACCAGGGAGAAGTGGTGGTATTTCCTCCCACCGCTCCTAACAGGATCGCGTCGCTGTTTTTCGCAATCTCCAGATTTTCATCTGTCAGCGGCTCCCCGTATTTATCGATGGAGCATCCGCCCATATCGATCTCCGTGAAGGAAAATGTGTGACCGAACCGGGCCGCCACATGTTCCAGCACCTTTTTCGCCTCTCCCACGATCTCCGGGCCGATGCCGTCGCCGGGGATCAGAACAATCTTTGCATTCATCCTCTGCCTCCTGAAACCTGAGTGGTAAATGTTTCTACCTATGATAAAACAAGACCCCCTTTTTTTCAACATAAGGATTCTGAATGCGCCAAAAAACATCTTTTTTCAGACAGTAAAGGGCGGCCGCATTTCTGCAGCCGCCCCTGTCGATCGATTCTGTTCATGGATCGTCTTTCTGTTTCCCGTTACCACTCCTCGCCGGGTCTTTTCAGCGCGTCGGAATCCGTCGCACTTCCTTCCATCACACCGTCGATTCCGACATAATACCCATCAGGAGTCGTGGTGTTCTTCCACATGTCGCCATTCTTTTCGTCCAGGTAATACCACTTCGCTCCGTCCAGATACCAGCCGGTGCGCGCGTAACCGTCGTCATCAAAATTGTACCACTTTTCGTGGATCTGTCTCCAGCCTGCCGGAGCCTTGTTTCCGTCAGGAAGGGTGAACTTCCAGCGGCCGTTCTCCTCGGACCACATTCCGGCGCTCTCTTCAGCTTCGTTAGCTTCCTTCCGGGCGCGGGCACTGTGTTCGTCGACATACTCTATAGACGAATCTGTCCAGTGGCCCTTGACCTCCGGATTCTTCTCATTCAGCGGGCGGACCATGCAGTGATAGTTTGCCGCTTTTGTCATATATTTCGATCCGTCGAAGGTGCATTCCGTCACCGTTTGGATCCCGCCGAGCGTGGACATGTTCCGCATGAACTTCACCTCATAGGAACCCGCTCCGGGTGAAGGCTTCCAGGTGGCAATGCCCTTGTTCAGATTAACTTCTTCGATATCCTTCACCTGCGTATTCAGCGGCGGGAGCTTGACCTCCACTACCAGAGTGTAGCCGTTGTCTTCCCTGGAAGCAGATACATATTTTACTCCGTCGCCGTTCAGCGTGATCTGGCTTGCCTTGGTGATGCGGAAATAATAGCCTTCCTCCGCCGCGAGGTAGATCTTGATATCCGGAACATCCTCGCTGGTCCAGTAAAAAGTATCGTTCTCCACTTCATAATGGTCAAAACTGTACTTGTTCCCGCTGGTGCGGATATCCAGCTCTTCTTCCCCGAGATCTGTTTCGATCTCAATGTAGCCGTGAATACTGATATTGACCTTCTGGATCGGCTTGTCTGTTTTTTCGTAGGCAAACGTTGTCGCAGTCATAACTGAAGACAACAGAAAGAACAGCGCTGCCGCAGCCGTTTTCCTGAACAATCCAACTTTTTTCATCCTGTTCTCTCCTTTGCTGATATGACATTTTATATTACCATCATAGTACATTTCAGTCAAATCATCCGTCAATAAAAAAAGCCTTACGATTTACGTAAAAACATTCATCGTAAGGCTTGATCTTTCTCAATACAGCACAGCAGCCGGTTTATTTCGCGACGTCCTGAACTCTGGACTCGCGGATCACATTCACCTTGATCTGGCCCGGGTACTGCATCTCCTGCTCAATCCGCTTCGCGACATTATGCGCGAGCAGCACCATATCATCGTCACTGACCTTCTCCGGGATCACCATGATACGAACCTCGCGTCCTGCCTGGATGGCGAAGGACTTCTCGACACCACCGAAGGAA
>Ga0256405_10008234_pt1 | contig 15088 bp, 16 predicted proteins | sample RumenRJG_02DNA_FD_189096 | JGI IMG/M metagenome (GOLD analysis project Ga0256405, IMG submission 189096) | Bovine rumen microbial communities from Lethbridge, Alberta, Canada - RJG_02 | ecosystem: Host-associated > Mammals > Digestive system > Stomach > Rumen | place: Canada: Alberta... | reverse complement strand
TTGTTAACTATACCATTTTTGATACATTCTTTTCCATTGCACTTTGGGCACATCTTTTCATATTTCATTCTCTTCATCTCCTTATCTTTTTATATTTTACACTCTTCTATAGTTTTTTGCAATGCCCCTCTATTGGTTATGATATATCTATTGGTTGTGAGGTAGATTCATTTGTTGTTAAGAATGGATGGGTGGAAATAGTTATCCCTGCTGGGAAATATGCAAAATTTGTGATCACAGGAAATTTGGTGAAACAAGTTCCGGACTCTTGGGCTAAGATTTGCAGTATGAATTTGCCTAGAAGGTTTGCTTATGATTTTGATGAATATCAAACGAAGGATGTGACTAATGGGCAAGTACATATTTATGTTTCATTGAGCTAGTGCGTGTTTTGTTGTTTTATTGAAGAGTATGCAATTTTGTTTCAAAGCTGTATCTTTAGGTATTATTTTGTTAGATAAGTTCTCTTATTTGCTCTGCTATAGCTTTTTCCTCATTTGATTTCACAACACATACATCAATTTTTGAATTTTTAGATGATATAATTTGTGAGCAGTTAGTAATATTGGAATTTAATTGATCATCTATTTCTAGTCCTAGAAATTTGAATTTTTCTGATATTGTCTTTCGGATTTTAGAGTTGTTTTGTCCAATTCCTCCTGTAAAAATTAAAGAATCTATCCCTTCAAGAGCTGATATGTACGATCCTATAAATTTAATTATTCTATATGTGAACATTTCTAAAGCTAATTTACATCTATAGTCGTTCTTATTTATTAATTTTCTAATATCATTAGAGTATCCTGAAACTCCAAGCAATCCTGATCGTTTGTTCAGGATATCATTTATTTCATTTGGAGTCATTCCCGAGTTAATAAGATGAATAACTATAGAAGGATCAATTGATCCAGATCTTGTTCCCATCATTAATCCTCCCAATGGAGTTAATCCCATAGATGTATCTATCGGAACTCCATTCTTAATGGCGCATATAGATGATCCGTTTCCTAGATGACATGATATAGATTTACACTCTTTTTTTTTGGATAAAGATAAATATTGGTCATATGCCCATTTATGAGATATTCCATGGAATCCGTATTTCTTTATTTTGTATTTTTCAGATATTTCAAGGGGAATAGGATAAATTTTAGATTTTTCAGGAAGACCATAGAAAAACGATGTATCAAATACTGCATATTGTTTTATTCCTGGAAATTCTATCTGACAGTCTAATATTCCTTCAAGGTTAGATGCATTGTGAATAGGAGCAAGAGGAATTAAGCTTCTTATTTTTTCTATTGTTTCAGAATTCACTAGGGTAGGGGAGTTGAAGAAATCTCCTCCATGAACTATTCTGTGTCCAATTGCTGATATTTGATCTAAATTTTCAACAGAAGAATTTAAAATATACTTTACATGAGAGAATGCTTCTTTGTGATTTTTCAAATTGACATCAAGAAATTTTTTTTCACTTCTAATATAGTAATTTATAACAGAATGGGATGATCCAATATTTTCACATATTCCTTTACAAATGCTTGAGAGATCATTGGCAGAGAATAAATTAAATCTAAGGCTAGAACTTCCAAGATTAATAATTAGTATTATAAAAATCACCTCATTATTTTGGTATTGCTAAAAGCAAATAAAAATAGTTAATTTATGGGAGATTATTTCCACTGTGAATGAGTAAGATAAAAGAGTTGATGCATTTTCCGGCGGCGCTGGAGAAAATATCTATCCACATTTTGCAATGCCATTATTTTTATTAAGGAACTTTCACTTTCATAGCTGAAGTATTGATTACTGTGATTGTTCCTCCCATTACGCACTTTAATTTGCTAGATGAATTGAGAAGATTTTGATTAGAAATCCTACATGTAGTACATCCTGAAGACCATGGTCCAGCTATAGATGGAATGCATGGAGCGGGTACGAACATTGGCACTCCCGCTGCTGCTGCGGTGGCAGTAGTACTTGCACTTTGTACAGTAGGATTAGATGGCGACATACATGAAAACTGAAAAGGAGTAACATTTACAAAAGGATTATTATCCATAATTGTAGCAACTGGTTGATTGTTTGACATCACTCTATTCACAGGAAGAACTATAAAATTCCCTGGCATTCCTGGGGGGTATGATGGTGACTTAGGAACAGGTACTCCAGGGGGTAATGAACATGATTTATCACATTTTATTAAACTACCATTTACTACAGGATTATCCATTTAAACCTCTTAATTTGAATTTTAGGTTAAAATCCTCTCAGCTTTTCCACAGATTCTCGTATATTATCAGATTTAAAAATATATGTTCCTGCTACACATATAGAGGCTCCTGCTTCTTCACAAATTCTGGATGATTTATCGTTTATTCCTCCATCAACCTCTATATCCACTTTATGTTTGAGATATTTTATTTTTTCTACCTGATCTTGCATAAACGATTGCCCACCAAATCCAGGTTCAACAGTCATAATTAATACTAAATCTATATATTCTAAAAATTTATCTAGATTTTTTACATCAGTCTTTGGCTTTATAGAAATTCCTACTTTTTTGTTCATTTTTTTTATCTCAGATATAACTTCTTCAGGATTATCATCGCACTCAAGATGAAATATTATTATATCGCTTGATTTAAATCTATTTATATATTTCAACGGATGGGAAATCATTAAATGAGATTCAAAAGGAACATCAGATAGCTTTCTTATAGAATTAATTATATCTGGTCCAAAACTGATGTTAGGAACAAAATGACCATCCATAACATCTAAGTGAATAAAATCTACTAGTCCGTTTATTTTTTTGAATTCGTTCTCTAAATTCGAAAAATCGCACGACAATATAGACGCAGAAACTTTCATAATCACCTCTTGATGTGTACATTTGTCTGATATATAATAGAACAAGATTTTATCAAATATTGGAGGAATTTCAAATGGAAAAAAGAGAGCTTAAACATATAGTCACTGTGTGTGATCCTAAATTAGTTGAAAATTCGTGTAAAACAGGATGTGGAGAATGTCAAGCATCGTGTCAAAGTGCGTGTAAAACATCATGTACTGTAGGAAATCAATCGTGTGAGAATCATAAATGATTCATAAGTTTCGTAAAAACGGAAAGAATATTGTAGTTGATTCAAATAGTGGAGCGGTTCATATAGTAGATGATATGATTTATGATGTCCTTGATTTTTATAATCCGGGATCTTCTGTTTCTGCTCCTTGGATTGATTCTTTATCTTCTAAATATGATCGAGAATCTATTATGGAAGCGATAGATGAACTTAATTATTTAGTTTCGAATAATCAGTTGTTTGCTGATGAAATTTCATATGATTCTGTATCTATAGAGTCTCCAATTAAGGCACTTTGCTTAAATGTAGCTCACGATTGTCAATTAAGATGCAAATATTGTTTTGCATCTCATGGAGATTTTGGAGGAAGTAGATGTCTTATGGATGAGAATACTGCAAAAAATTCTATTGATTTTCTCATTTTAAATAGTGCAGATAGACATAATCTCGAAGTTGATTTTTTTGGTGGTGAACCTATGATGAACTTCGATGTTGTGAAAAAAACTGTTGAATATGCAAGGAAGATAGGTGAGATTCACAATAAAAACTTCAGATTTACTATGACTACTAATGGATTAGGACTTGATGATGATAAAATTGATTTTTTAAATTCTGAAATGAGTAATATAGTTATGTCTCTTGATGGAAGAAAAGATATCAATGATTTTATGAGAGTCACAAATTCTGGGTTAGGATGTTATGACGTTATTGTTAAAAATTTTCAAAAAATAGTAAAAAAACGAGGAAACAAAGACTATTACATAAGGGGAACTTATACAAAGAGAAATTTAGATTTTTCAAAAGATGTTATTCATTTATATAACCTGGGATTTAAGAAGATTTCTCTTGAACCTGTTGTGATAGATGATCGCTTCGAATATTCTTTATCTGATTCAGATATGGATAGAATAGAGAAAGAATATGATATTCTTTCTGATTGGTATTATTCTACAAGAAAAATTGATCCTGATCTCTTATTTTTTCACTTTAATGTAGATTTCAATAATACAACATGTTTAACTAAAAGATTAAAAGGATGCGGATGTGGCAATGATTATGTTGCGGTAGTTCCTAATGGAGATATATATCCATGTCATCAATTTGTAGGTAAATCAGAGTATCTAATGGGAAATGTAAATAATAATACGTTTAATAGCAATATTCGAAATCAATTCATTGAAATGCATAAACAATCTGTTAAAAAATGTAGTTCATGTTGGTTTAAAAGATGGTGTTCTCCTTGTTTAGCTTCAGGATGCAATAAAAAAATTCGTAATAAAGTTTTGGAATGTGCTTCTTCAGTTTGTTGTAGATAAATATCAAAATAGTATAAATAGATTGGCAATATCTACACAATTTAACATAATTCATACCGATTGACATCTTCAAACAGATATGATTCAATAACCTCATATTATTTTTATTTTAGGAGGTCTACCGTGCAAGGTAGAAAAAGTTTATCTTATTTTCTTATTTCATCTTTTTTATTTTCTTCATTTTTAGTTCCTTATACTTCTGGTATGGAAGGTGCGGAATCTAAATCTAATGTTAATGGTCAAAAGGAGAGTAAGGAAAGTTTTGATTCTTCAAATTTTTCTGGAGTTACAGAAGAGACTATTTATTCGTTCCATGAACTTAAATCGTTAAACGAGTATATTTTAGATAACAAAAATTCAATAAAGGAGGATGAATTTATAGGTATTTTGTTGATGGTGTGCGATATTGTGGAAAGTAGATTAGATAAAGGGGACAATTGCGATTATTTGAGCGGTCAGTCTATTATGATTTGTTGCGATGAAAAACACGAATGTTATAAGATAATGTTAGAAAAAAAATCCGATTCTGAAAATAAAATTGATTTTGATCAATATGTATCTATACTTAGGATGATTATGATGATGAAGCACTTAGTGTTAGGTTATCATTATTGGCGTAAAAAAGGCAACGAAGAATACTATAAATTAAAGTATCCTTCAGATGAAAAAACTTGTGGAGTATTTAAAAATAAATTTCCCAGACTAGAAAATATTCTAAAAGAAATGTACTTTGGGAAATTATATAATAGATCTAATCGCAAATATGCAATATGGAAAACAAATAACAAAGCTGTTACTCTTGGCGCTTTACGCTACGCATTGAAAAGATGTTTGATTTTAAAATAGCAGCCATTTGGTTGCTATTTATTTTTAAAAAATATCTTTAAAATCAAATCAGTTATTAAATTCAAAATAAGAATTAGAATTAACAGAACTGATGCCGTTGCAAATGTTATAGAAAGAGAATCTTTTGTGTTCGCTTGTCGAGCTATCTGATAAAGATGCAAAGTTAATGATCTTCCACTAACGAAAATATGTGATATTAATCCTTTTGGCATTGAATATGACATTCCGACTGTATAAAGAAGAATAGCAGATTCTCCCAAAATTTTTCCTATACATAATGATACAGCAGTAATAATATCTGCCATTGCACTAGGAAGAACAACTGTAAATATTATCCTTAATTTATGTGCTCCTAAAGCTACTGCTGCCTCAAAATAATCTTTAGGAACGCTTTTTAATGCTTCTTCTGACATTCTAATTATTGTGGGCAAGATACATATAGACATAGATAGACACCCTGCGATAATAGATGTTCCTAATTTAAGATTTGAACAAAAAACTGAATATCCAAAAAGAGCAAATATAATAGATGGAATCCCTGATAGTATATCCGATGAAAATGATACCAATTTTTTTAAAATTTTATTTTTTGAATATTGAGTTATATATATAGCTGTTCCTAATCCAATAGGAAAACTTATACCCATAGATATAAAAACTATATATAGGGTATTTATAATCATAGGTAATATTCCTTTTTGTGCTCCAGGAGATTCAGAATACGTACTACTTAGAAATTTCCAATTAATTTTTCCTATTCCGTTTGCGATTATATAAATAACTATGGATATCAATGCTAAACAGGTCAATGATGCAGCAGAATATACCAAAAGTTTCAACAATAATTCAGAAATTTTAATTTTTTTTTTCGATATATTAATTTTATCCATTTCTCTTACCTCTTCTTAGAAAAACTATAAATATTACGTTTAAAATAATGATTATAGAAAATAAAACAAGGCCAATAGAATATAAGACTCTTTTATGGAGTCCAGATGCATAAGAGAATTCAAGAGCCATAGCAGTAGTCAAGAATCTAGAAGATTTTAATAAGTGAGGCATATTAACTGAATTTCCTGAAACCATAATAACTGCCATTGTTTCTCCAAATGCTCTTCCAAGACCAAGAAAAACAGCAGATATTATTTCATTTTTTGCCGCGGGAATAACAACCTTAAATATAGATCTTGCTTTTGATTCTCCCAATGCAAGAGAGGGTTCTAAATATTTCTTAGATGAGTATCTTATTGGATTTTCCGACATACTAATTATAGTAGGCAATATCATTATTGACAAAATTATCATGGAGGTGAGAAGACAATCTCCAGATGTATAATTATAAAACATTTTTCTTACTACGGGAGCAACAATAAGCATTCCAAAGAATCCTAAAACAACAGAAGGAATTCCTGCTATGACTTTTATGAAAACATTGATTATTTTTGATAATAAAGGATGAGAAAATTCTGATAGAAATATGGCGGTTAATATTCCTATAGGAACTCCTATTAATAATGATCCAAATGTGACTACTAAAGAGCACGAAATAAAGGGCAAAATTCCAAATAAATGTTTCGCAGGAGCCCATTCCGTTCCTGTTAAGAACTTTAAAAATCCAATCTCAGATATTGCAGGAATCCCCGATGAAATCAGATAAAATGAAATGACGAATAAAATTAATGAACACAATATTGTCACAATTTTTAATAAGTGTCTGAAAGATGCTCCTATTCCTAAACAACCTCGAAATATTAGATCAGATATCAGTGCAAAAAACAGATAAAAATATAAGAATTCTGAATTTATTATTTTAATTTGTGGAATAATTATATTTAAAATCAAAAAACTTATAGGGAAAAATATAAAGCATAACGACAAAACAATGAATTCTTTATATTTTTTTCTAATTAAGAAGACGATAGAAGATAATCCTGAAAAAAAACAAATGAAAGAAAGAGACTTTAACCATCCAGGAAATGAACTAAAAGATAATCCTTTGCTCGTTAATATATCAAAATTGGAAACTGAATATAGGAATCCATCAGCTTCAAAATTTAATTTAAATAAAAAAAATAAAATTAAATTCAATAAGTAAAAGAAAATAATAGAAAACAAAATAAATTTATTTAATTGTTGATTTTTAACTTTTTCAAGCATGGACTAAATTTTCCTCTTCTATCAATTTTTTAGCTCTATCTGAGTCCAGATAGATTAGCCATTTTTCTAGAATTTTTAATTCTTCTTCTGTTTTTCCAAGTTTAGAATAAATTTGCAAAAATTGTCTAACTAAAGGATATGATTTATTCCTTATATTTTCAGAATTGCATTCTATATTGTCTATTTTGACAGGATGAATATTATCGGAGATAGAAGCCATAGATATATATCCGATGGACCGTTCTTCACTTGCACATTTAACTGCAATGTCTCCAGATTCAGACAATATTATATCGTAAATAGGAGATTCTATTCCAACTCCAGATTCAAATCCTTCTCTAGTTCCTGATGCATCTTCTCTTCCAATAGAAATTATCTTTCCTCTATATTTATCAGAAATTTCAGACCAATCTGTTACTTTTTTCGAGAATATATCTCTTAAATTTTGCATCGTAAGATTATTTATAGGATTTTTATCATTTAAAATAACAACTATTCCATCTAATGCAATGCATTTTGACTCTAATCCATCAAACATTTCTTCATTTTTCAAATTTCTAGACATATCTCCTATATCTGCGTTTCCAGATTTAACTAGTAATGAAGCGGATCCTGATCCATTTTCAGATTTTTCATATATATAGTCAGGATAAATAGACATAAAGTCATCTGCAAGAACACTAATAATATGAGACATAGACGTAGATCCCGTAGATTTAAGTTTGTACTTTTCAACCACAGGAGCAATAGAATAATATTTTATAACTCTATCATTTGGAATAAAAGGAATAAATAATCCTATTGAAATAATAGGACAAATAATTTTTTTAAACGTTGAATCTAAAGAGGACCACATCCCCATCTTGCATTTCATAATCTTTTCCCTCTGAAGAAACTAATCCTTTTTCTCTTGCATTAGAAATGGACCCATATTTTATCAAATTATCAAATGATACGACCTCAGCACGAATAAATCCCTTTTCAAAATCAGAATGAATGACTCCTGCTGCTTGAGGAGCTTTTGTTCCTTTTTTTATAGTCCATGCTCTAACTTCTGGTTTTCCTGCTGTAAGAAATGAAATTAAATTAAGATTACTATAACATGTACTTATTAAATTATCAAGAGCACATGATTTTAATCCCAACTCATTCATATATTCTAATTTTTCCGAATCATCTAATTGCGAAAGTTGATGTTCTAAATTCGCACATGCACATATACAGGGAGAATCTCCTGCAATGTCTTTGACAACTTTATAATATTTATTTTTCTCAGGACAAGATGCTTCATCCTCATTAATATTACATAAATAAATAGTAGGTTTAGAGCTTAATAAAGGAACGGATTTTAAAAGTTCTATTTCTTCTTCTGATGATGGGAGATCAATAACAGATTTTCCTTTTTCAAGATAATCATAAACTTTTTCCCAAAAACAAAGATCTGATTCAAGTTTTTTATCTGCCTTAATCATTTTCTTAGTTTTTTCTATTTTTCTCTGAACTATTTCCATATCAGAAAGAATAAGCTCAAGATTAATAATTTCAATATCCCTTTTTGGATCAACTGATCCACTAACATGGATAATCTCATCGTTATCAAAGCATCGAACTACATGTACAACAGCGTCTACTTCTCTGACATTTGCTAAAAATTTATTCCCAAGACCTTCTCCTTGAGATGCCCCTTTAACTAATCCTGCAATATCTACAAACTCAATAACAGCATAAGTAACTTTATCAGGATTATACATCTCTGCTAACTTATCTATTCTATAGTCAGGAACTTTAACAACACTTACATTTGGATCCACAGTACAGAAAGGATAATTCTGAGATCCTACAGAACATCCTGTTAAAGCATTAAAAAGAGCACTTTTACCCACATTTGGCAACCCTAACAATCCTATTTTCATAATTATCTCCTATCACAGAGATTATACTACCATTTTTGGAAATCTTCAACGTTAATAGAAGTAAGGGCCATGTGCTAAAATAGTTGAATAGAAACAAAAGCAATTTAAAAAAATATAATATGCAAAACCACCAAATCCTCTCCGGCAACACCGGAGGGGATTTGTTTAATGCTGTTTGTTTGCTATAAATTCCAATATAAACTATCCTGTAACATAACTAAAGTGAATTTGAAATGTAATTATTTTATTATCTTATATAAACAAAAGGTTGATTATTCTGCGAAGACCTAGCTATCGAAGCGGATATTCCAGCTGTCAAAGCGATAGTTAAGATACCTAGTGGAATGCCATACATTAGTAGTTTATCGGACCGTTTATCTTCTTGTTCTTCCTTTTGTCTTTTTTCTACTTGTTTTTCTACCTCTTTTTTTTCTTTCTCTTCTCTTTTTTTCCTTTCTTGAGCAATTTGATTCTCTAATTTGTTTACGAATGCTTCAGTACCCTGATCCCAAGCTATATCTTCCATTTCTTTGGTGAGTTTTAAGTGTTCCCAGCTTGGGCGGGCGTTATGGTACTTTTCTAATACATCCCATATACGTTCATTACCAGGTAACACAATAGCTTTATCATAATCAAATTTCCATAGTATTATATCTGTCTTAGGGGTATTATCATCTTTGTAAGTTAAATATACCCATTTTTCGCCTGTAGTTCGTGTCGCATCATATGATTTGTGAACTTCCCACCGTGTACCGGATCTACTACAACCACCCGCTGTAATACCGTTCACATGCCCATCATTAAAAGAATTACGGTAAACTGTGTCTAGCAAACACTCTTTAAAATAAAGACTAGTTGAACGCAAAGAATCTGCACTATCAGCATGAATCACTTGCGAACAGCATAGAGCTCCTAACGATGATATAGACAAAATTCTTTTAAATTTTCTATTAAATGTTTTATTTATCATACTCTTCACCCTTTCTAATTTAATATATATTTATATATTATAACATATAAATAAGAATGTCAATAGGCCTGTGGAATACGATCGTATTCCATGAGAGCTTATAATAATACATCTGTTTTCTGGGATTTCTCAAATTTTACCTTAAATGGAAATCTGCTTATTTTAAATTTATTTATTATAAATTTTCAACTCCTTGTAAAAATTCCTCCAAGGTTTTAGCGTTGCATAAATTTAATATTTTTTCATGCAAATCTGAATCATTATTGTTATATTTATACTTAATATGAATAACATTGTTGCTTATTGTATTCGTAATTTCTCTTATTAATATATGTAAATTAAAAAGGTCATAATATTCACCATTTTCATATGGGGAAACTACTGAAAATTCACGACCACGTTCATCCTTCAAGTTGTCATCAAGTGATTTATTATAATTTTCCTGGCGTATCTTTCTCAATGCCTCAATTAAACCTTTATAATTTGCTCTTTCATAGTCATAAAGCACCGCGGAATTATCACTTTTACGAATCTTGATGTTGCCTATTCCAATTGATAGATGAAGAAAGTCTTTTTGATACATTGTTTTTAAGCTATTGCATATACCTTTAAGCCAATCCCTTACCTGGTACGTATTATATTCGGTTGTTGAAGCATAATCACGCAAAGTGGGACCGTCGATATACTCTAAAATGATACATAATTTATAATATTCGCCAACTTTTTCAGTTTTTTCATATCCGTATATTTTACAAGCATTTTTTCCTAAATCCACAATACCATTTTCTTTTAAATTATCATATAACAAGCAATCTCCTGTAGGACTGACAAACGTGGTATAAGTGTTTTTAAAAAATCCTCGATATTCTTCTGGTAATTCATTTATATTGCAAACATTGTAACATTGTGGACAGTTCTCCCGAGTCTGACTCTGTAAATTTAAGCACATACTGATGTTTTTTTCTATCTTTTGCCAAAAAAACTAGTCCAGAATGGCCAGAACCTAAAGGTTTTTGTATGGTATATCCTTTCCCATTCATATAATCAATACTTTCTTTAGAGATACTATTCAAATAATAGGGGTTATCTTTAGTTGGCTCAAGAATTGAGTTATAATACATTGCATGTGATACTAAAGGTTATCCTCCGATAGAAATCAAACATGCAGATGATATCAAAGATTTTAACATAGAATACCGAATTTTCATAATAAAACTTCTTTTAAAATTAAAATTATATCATTTTTGTTACGAGTTCAGTAAACGTTTACCAGCTGCATTATATACGATATTTTAAAAAAGTCAAGAAAGAATCTATGAAGGCATTGATAAAAGTGAATAGATAGAAAGAAATCGCGATGCAAAATAAGAAAACAGAACTGATAATCATGTTAAAACTTTTAGACCAACAATAAGTTTTGCGAGCAAAACGAGCTAGATAATGACGAAGAAGACGATTCATTCGTTCTACAGTGTAAGTATACGCTTTACCGACAAGACGCTTATGCCTTGGAATGATATCATAAACTGAATATTGATCAGTAGCGTAAAATCTAGCATCAATGTGGGAAATATTCTCACAAGATTATCAAAACTCTTAGAACTTCGATCTCCTACATAGAATCCAGCCAAATTCTTAGTCTTTCTGTTTACAGCAGTCCAAAGCCAAAGCCATATTTTTTTTTGAGCACACACACATTTCATCAAGCTCTAGAATATCTACTTTCTCGCACCTTTTAGGAATATTCTTAAATTTAGAAGCAAGCTGCTTAACCCAATTAATAACAGATACATGACTGACACCCATCAATCGTTCGATTCTTCTGAATCCATTGCCCTCCAAATAATATTTAATAGCTTTCTGCTTAATATGATCAGGATAACCATTTCTGCCACCAGTGTAATTGCATCCACAACATTTACACTTGTATCGTTGTTTCCCTTTCATAAATCCATTCTTCACTTTTTCTTTTTTCCCACATTTTGGGCATTTCTTTTCTTCTATCATTCTTTCATTCTATCTTATCTATTCTGTTTTTGCAATGCCTTGCAATGTCAGTTTGTTATTGCAAAATTTGCGTCAAGGAAACTTCTATCTTATTTTCGCACTACCCTTTTAGTCAATATAATTGTATTATTTTCTATTTTTTAGTATAATTTATACAATTATAGCTGAAAGGAGTGATTATTATGGCAAAAACAGAAGTAGATCAAATAAAAGGCATTGAGATTGAATCATTCGGTAAACAAAATATTGAAAATGATGAAAAAATTAGAGGATATACTCAGATTCAAGTAAAAGACATGATATTGGAAAAGTTAAAGCAAAATGAAAAAATATTGAGAAATTATGAATCTGAACTCTCTGATTTAAATAAAATAGATACTAATAAGCTTGAAGACCAAATAAGAAAATTAGAAGAAAAAGCGATCAAACATAATTTCTTTAGGGATTCTATTACCAATGCATTAGAAAAAAGCCCAACAATTAATCAAATTCAAATAATAATCGAGCAAAGAAAGAAAGAAATCAATTCTATAAAAAAATTATATGAATCTATAAAGAATTACCTCAAAAAAATCAAACTATCTAATACTATTTTCATTGATTTGGAAATGTATAACCAGAATAAATTAAAATCAAATTTAAATGAAAATTTGCAATTAAAATTAGATGAATCAAATTTAAATTTTAAAACATTTAAAGATGGAGGAAAAAATATTTCTGATGACATTATAGAGTCAATAAACAAAGAAGAAAATAAAACAAGTCAAATTCTTGCTGATATATATTGGACGTTAGATTACGCATATGAAAAAGAAAACAAAACTCTTAACACATTAGAAAAATTTGGCAAAGGAACCAAAATAACTATGGGAATAGGAGCTGCAGGTGTAGCCACGTCAGCAAGTATTATTGCTGCATCTGCTATAACTGGCAGTACCGTAGCAGGTGTGACTGTAACTGGGTCGGCTGCCGCTGCTGCAGGAGGCATTGCAGGTGGATTTGCTATTGGGGCAACAACTATTTTGGGTTCAACTATCCTTGCTACCGGTCTGGTCGGAGGAGGGATCGCAATAGCTGGTCTCATTGGATATGGAATATACAGATTAATTAAGTGGATTAAAAATAGACGAAAAAAATAATAATATTAAAATAAATAGAGGTGATGAAATTGGATTCTGCAATTGATAAACAACAAGTATTAGATCAAATAAATAAGTTGGAATCTAATTTAGTATCCATGAAGGATCAACTTGAGAAAGATAAAGAAAAATTAGATGATCCGAATTTAATTGATAAATTAAATAAAAGTAGAAACTTTTTTACTGATCCTATAATAGACAAGATAGAAAAAGATGTAAATAGTAAAAAATTAATAGAGAAAAATAATAATTCTATTAATATTATAGAGGATTATATAAAAGACATAAAAAATATAAGAGCAAAAATTTCTAATCAAGCAGAGGATAATTGTAATTCTGAACATTTGAAATCTATGTCTTCATCTTTAAATGAAGCTAATTCTGTTATTTCTCCTTTATGTAAGTCAGAATCTCGTTCAACTAACGGAATTCAACACGCGGGAACAGCATTATCATTTGGAGGAAAGGTTCTATTGGGTTTAGGAGCAGCAAGTTTGTTTTTTTGTCCTTTCGCAACTCTTCCCTTATTATTTACCGGAGGCATTAGTACATTGTCAGGCTGGATTACAAAAAAGGTGGGCAATGTTATAGAATCAGTGAAAAACCAAACCAATAAAATTTTTAAAAGTAATAAAAAATCTTAATTAGTATATTTAGGTTTGTATGTATCATATATTGTAAAAATATGATATTGATTATTATAAATTCAGAAAATTATTAGATAATATCGTGAAAGATAATTTATTAGTTTAATATTATAAGCATGAGTTTAATTGACAAGATATTCATATTTTAAAATGATATATATATTCTTTTTATATTTATATTTTATTTTTTGCAATGCTTATAAATTTAACTAATTAAATATATAATATAATTTAAATAATAAAGTTGCTCATAATTATCTTGACCTAGCATATAATTTTAGAGATCTGATCTCGAGGAATATGTTGAAAAAGATCAAGATAATTGTTTTTGCATTGATAGTTCTAGGAGTACCAGGATTTTTTTTAGGGAAGAAATTTTTCAGGAAAAAAGAAATTCAGCAAGATTTGAATTCTGAATTTTCGACTAGCTCTGTGATAAACATAGATAAGAGAAATTATGAGTGTGATTTTTCTCATTTCTCTGGAAAAACAAATATAACAGTAAATAAGCCCGCAAGTATTAAAGGGATGTCTATAGAGTGGAACAACGGAAAACAGAAAATTTCAATAGGTAACATTGATAAAAATTATGAATCATATGTATTTCCTGAGAATTCATTTATAAATCTAATAGTAAAAATATTGAATAATTTATCTACACTTAAAATAGAAAAAATAGACGATGATGGAAGATATCAGACATATAAGGGATTTATTGACAGCGTTGAATTTGAGATTACTGCTGAAAAATCGAAAATTTTGGAAATTTTCATAAAATCAAAAAATGCAAAAATAACATTCGATTAAATAAAAAATTTCAAAAATCGTTATTTACACATTGTAATGCTATCTAAAATCCTCCCTCCAATGACATCATCAAAGAGAGGATTATTTTCAGAGTAGATTTTTATGATTCATCGGAATTATCAGCAACAGGACCACTTATAATAGTTTTATCTCCTTTTTTAGTTAAAATACCCATTAAATCATATACACCTGGTTTACAT
>Ga0256405_10008232_pt1 | contig 15089 bp, 13 predicted proteins | sample RumenRJG_02DNA_FD_189096 | JGI IMG/M metagenome (GOLD analysis project Ga0256405, IMG submission 189096) | Bovine rumen microbial communities from Lethbridge, Alberta, Canada - RJG_02 | ecosystem: Host-associated > Mammals > Digestive system > Stomach > Rumen | place: Canada: Alberta... | reverse complement strand
TTCGGTTTCAAATATGGTCCCCAGCAGGATGCGGTCAGCTCCCAGTGAAACGGCCTGAAGCATGTCTTCCATGCTGTGGCTTGTGGTACTGAGACATGAAAAGCCATCGGGCCGCTTTCCCAGCGCCTGAAGCACGGGAAGGGGCAGATGGAGATTCACGCAGTCGATTTTTCGGGCAAGGTCTGTGCGCGAATGGACAAAAAACGGGACTCCTGCACGGGAGCAGACGGCCTGTATCTGTTTGGCAAGGAGCAGGTATTCTTCATCCGACAGATCCCGTTCCCGAAGGATCAGTGCCGGAGGATGGAGAGATACGGCTTTTCTGATCTGCGCCTCAAAGTCCCCGCTGCAGATGGATCGATTTGTGATAACGATCAGATGTTCATAGGGCTGCATGGAAGTATCCTTATCCATATCAAACATAAATATAGTCGTTCAGAACGGGCTGCAGGCCGCCCTCCTCCATATCCTCATACATCCTGGCGAAAGAGCGGGTGTCGTTGATCTCAAACTGTTCATCACCGACATCTTCAGAGGCAGGATCGGCAGCAAGACCGTGAGCAGAGCTATCTGCTTTCCCGGCGCTGTGGTCTGTGGCCGCTGATCTGGCATCAAAGGTCCCTTCTTCCTTCTGGTGATCATATTTTTCCTCATGGTCGCCGATACCGGTGGATACACCTGCAGAGACTTTGGTCGCGCAGATTTTGGCAATGCCGTTGCGGAAGGCGGCACTTTCCCGGCTGGAGACGGTGATACCGGCAAAAGGAAGGAACAGCCGGTAGGCGCACAGCACCTGGCAGAGCTGGCGCTCGCCGACGTCGCGGGGATTGATCTTCTCATTGTTGACAATGGGACGAAGGCGGGGGCAGCTGAGCGAAATCTCCGCATGGGGATATTTCCGGTTCATGTAGTAGGCATGAAGGCCTGTTGCCAGGGCATCTTTACGATAATCGGCAAGGCCCAGCAGGGCAGAAAACGCCACACCGCGCATGCCGCCCATAAGGGCGCGCTCCTGTGCGTCGAAACGGTAGGGCCAGACACGCTTGTGGCCGAGCAGGTGGAGGGTCTCGTACTTGTCGGTGTCGTAGGTCTCCTGGAAGACCGTGACATAGTCGACGCCGCACTCATGCAGATATCTGTACTCGTCAACATTGACAGGATAGATCTCGATACCGATATTGCGAAAATATTTGCGCGCGATTTTGACGGATTCTCCGATGTACTCTATATCGGAATACTTGCGGCTCTCGCCGGTGAGGATGAGGATCTCCTCCATGCCGGTCTCCGCGATCACCTGCATTTCGTGCTCGATCTCTTCAAAGGTGAGCTTTTTGCGGCGGATCTTGTTGTAGCAGTTGAATCCGCAGTAGATGCAGTAGTTCTGACAGTAGTTTGCAATATAAATGGGTGTAAAAATATACACCGTATTGCCGAAGTGGTTCCTGGTCTCGATCTCTGCCTTGCGTGCCATCTGCTCCAGATAAGGAGCGGCAGCGGGAGAGAGCAGGGCCTTGAAATCCTCTATGGAACAGTTGTCTTTGCTCAGGGCCCTCAGAACATCCTTTGACGTATAAGCGGAGGGATCATATTCCTTCATCTGTGCTAGGACTTTGTCCTTGATATCGGATTCAATGATTTCCATTCCGGGCATATAGGCCATATGGTCCGTGCGGAAAGAAGGGTCCTGTTCGAGACGGTGCTTTCTCTCGAGCGCGGCAGGGGGCAGGGTATCACTGTCTATAAAATAGACCTGGTTTTCTTCATTCATTTTAAGCCTCATTCCGGAGCGCTATGCGCGACGGCGCGAAGAGAAGTCCGCGAATGCGGTTTTTCTTCTGCCATCACAGCTATTTGTGGCGCTCCGGCACAAACAGCCGTGTAAAAAATCAGCACATAAGTGTGATTTTCCACACATATCTCCCTTTGTTATCTTCCTGAAAGAATATATTGATGAACAATAGTTGTCGGTATAATTGTCAGCGAAGGAATCCGGTGAGGGGGTCGGAGGCGCTGCCGCCTCTTGCAAGAACACGACCCATTCCGGTGAGATAGGCTTTACGGCCGGCTTCAATGGCCAGACGGAAGGCCTCGGCCATAGCGGGAACATCACCTGCTGTCGCGATAGCGGTGTTTGCCATGATCGCTGCGGCACCCATTTCCATTGCTTCGCATGCCTGGGAGGGCTTGCCGATGCCTGCGTCTACAATGACAGGAAGATCGATCTCGTCGATCAGGATCTGGATCATTTCTTTCGTTGCGAGGCCCTTGTTGCTGCCGATCGGAGCGGCGAGGGGCATGACTGCCGCTGCACCTGCGCTCTGCAGGTCACGGGCCACATTGAGGTCGGGGTTCATGTAAGGCAGGACAATAAAACCTTCCTTTGCCAGTACTTCGGTCGCTTTGACAGTCTCATAGTTGTCGGGGAAGAGGTATTTTGCATCGTGCATGATCTCGACTTTGACAAAATCACCACATCCCATGGCGCGGGAGAGGCGGGCGATGCGGATGGCTTCTTCCGCATTGCGGGCACCGGATGTATTGGGAAGAAGAGTGACGCCTTCGGGAATAAAGTCCAGGATACTTTCTTTTTCCTGTGTGTTGGCCCGGCGAAGTGCAAGTGTGATGATCTGTGCCCCGCCCTGCTCGACTGCCGCCTTGATGAGTTTCATGTTGTATTTGCCGGAGCCGAGGATGAAACGGCTCTGAAATTCATGTCCGCCCAAAACCAGAGTATCTGCCATTTGTAGTACCGCCTTTCTTTAATAATAATTATAGAAATCTGTTAACAGATCAGTAATCTGCCTGTCAAAAATGTTTCTATTCAAGAGTGTTTCTGTTCAAAAGTGTTTCTATTCAGAAGTGTTTCTATTCAGTAATGTTCCTGTTCGCGATGTTTCTCTTGCTCGCCGGTGATCAGCTGCAGAACTTTGTTTGCCTGATGGCCTGCGCAGATCGCAACACGGGGGGCCATAAGTCCTGCGCCGGGTGCGCTTTCGGTCGAGCCGTCACCGCACACAAATAGCCTGCGGAGTTTTTGCTGTGTCCGGATCAGATTTGCATCCCCCAGTCCAGCCATTCCGTTTCCCGAGATGATGATACTGTCCGGGCATTGTGACAGGAGAGTTCCGACCAGCATGGCCTTCTGATCGGCTCTGTCGAAGGCTTCGCATATGATCGGCCATCCTGAAAAGAGTTCTGCCGCGTTTTCAGGGGTGACTTTGACCTGCACTGTCTGCACATCGATCCAGGGATTGATCCTGGAGATGATCTCCCGGAGGGCCTCCGTTTTCGGCATGCCCAGATGCGGGATCGTATACATCTGCCGGTTGAGGTTGGTGACATCCACAATGTCAAAATCCACCAGCAGCAAATGTCCGACACCTGACCTGGCCAGACTGACTGCAATGTTGGAGCCCAGACCGCCTAGTCCTGCAATGGCAACAGAAGCCGCCTGCAGCTTTTCCTTCATCCAGAGAGGAAAACGTTCGTCGAAGGCGCGGTCCAGCTCCTCTTTGCTGATATTCAGCCCCTTCCTGTTGCTTTCGGCCTGTTCTTTGATTTCAAATCCTTCTGCTCTCTGCATAGGCTTCAGCCTCCTCCCACGAAGCGGAGAACTTCCACACTGTCGCCGTCTTCGAGCAGGCTTGCACCCAGAGCTTCGCGGGGGATGATCTCCAGATTTTTTTCCACCACGACTCTGTCGGGGCTATAGCCCGCCTCTTCCAGATAGGCGAGGATCGTCATGCCGGCAGCTTCTTCCTGCTTTCCGTTGATCGTGACCATTGTTACCTCACTTTCTTTTTTCGGTGCCGCTTGTTTTCATAAAAATGCGTAAAGAAAAAGGGATACACGTATGCCCGTGCGTCCCTTTGGATCATTCTATACAGGTGCGCGGACAGGAAATACGGCTGCAGGGCATGCAGTCAATGCATACGCCCCGATAAGCCCTTTTTCAATATACTGTCAGCGCCTTGTGTGTGACGGCAGAGAGTGGTGCCCCCGGTCTGCCGCGAGAAAAAAGAAAACGGTACCTGCCAACGACAGGTACCGCAATACTCTCAGGCTATTTCCCTACGTTGGCATTATCCAAATCAGGTTCCGGGTCTGGACGATACAGTCCACTCTCAGCCGGCTGTAAACCAGCTCCCCTTTTTTCTCTTTCAGCATTGTAAAACTTTCAGGAACATGTGTCAAGACAGATGGGATTTCTATGCCTGTATAGGGCGCAGATCGAGAACAATCAGCAATTTGGAGGGCGCTTTACTGCATTGTTTATGATATGATAAAAGAACCATTGAAGTCTGAAAAACAGCCGGACATGCTGGTGGCAGTGCAATGCAGGTGTGAGTCTTCATGCTGTTTTCTTTACAGTGGTACAGGGTAAAGAGTAAAGGTAAAAAGTACAGGAAAAAAGTACAGGGAAAAAGTACAGGGAAAAAGTACAGGACAAAAGCACAGGATAGAAAATACAGTATAAATAACACAGGTGGATCATGCAGGTATTTTACTATAAAAGAGTGGAGGACGGCACTTTTTGTGTCACAGGTTATGAGGGAGATGAAGCGGAAGTGGTGATCCCGGAGGATCATATCGTCACAATGATCTACGACAAAGTCTTTCGCGGCCACGCCGAGATCCGGTCCATCCGCATGCCGGACACAGTGACCGATCTGGGGGAGTTTGTCTTTGACGGCTGCCGGAACCTCAGGCAGCTTACATTGCCGGCACAATTGAAAACACTTTGGGGCTATACCTTTACCCGCTGTGGGATTGAAGAAATCCTGCTGCCGGACAGCCTTCGCATTATCCCTCCCTTCGCCTTCAAGGAGTGCAAAAATCTCCGCAGAGTCGTGTGCGGGGCAGGACTGGAAAAAATCCATGCCTGGGCCTTTGCGGGGTGTGAGCAGCTGACAGAGGCAGGACTTGTGCACGGTCCCGGTGTGGAGATCAGTCCCCAGGCTTTTGAGACGAAGATCCTCAATACATGACCACAGGGCCGGGACGTAAGAAATATGTAGAGAAGAGCGATAATCGACGAGAGGAAAGCTATTTGTGCCGGAGCGCCGCAAATAGCCGTGATGGCAGAAGAGAAACCGCATTCGCGGATTTCTTCTGGCCCCGTCGCGCAAGGCGCTCCGGAATGGAGATTCATATGACACAGTATCTGATCATTCTATTGACAGGCCTTATTTTCAGCGCCTGCGGCTTTTATATGTATATCTATTTCTTTTCCCTGGGATACGGCTTTTCCATCGCCGCCATCGGGGCAGTCATGCTCATTTTGTTCAGAAGCTCTGTCACCTGGGGCACGGGGCTGCAGTGTCTGCTCTTTATCATCTACGGTATCCGTCTGGGCGGCTACCTGCTCATCCGCGAGCTGAAAAGTCCTGCCTATAAAAAGGTCCTCAGCCCGGAACTGCAGCGCAGTAAACAGATGGGAATGGTGCCCAAGGTGTCCATCTGGATCAGCTGTGCCCTGCTTTATACCCTTGAAGTCTCCCCTGTTTTTTTCCGTCTGCTGAATGGAGACGGCACGAGCGCGGCAGTCGTGGCAGGATTGATCATCATGGTTCTGGGTATCTGTCTGGAAATGGCGGCTGACCTGCAGAAAACTGCCGCCAAGAAAAAGAATCCCTACCGCTTTGTCGACTCGGGACTCTACAGGATCGTGCGCTGCCCCAATTATCTGGGAGAACTGCTTCTCTGGCTGGGCGTGCTGATCTCCGGGTTTGGTTCCCTGCACGGGATCGTGCAGTGGGGAGCCGCCATCCTTGGATTTATTCTGATCGTCTATATCATGTTCAGCGGTGCCCGCCGCCTGGAAATCCGCCAGGACCGCAACTACGCAGAGGATCCGGAGTATCGCAAATACGTCAAAACTGTACCGATCCTAATTCCCTTCATTCCCCTTTACAGTGTAAGGAAATATACTTTCCTGGTGGCATGATCTCATGGACCGACACGGTTTCGGGAAAGCTGTCTGGTATCGTTAATGGTTCTGTACAGTAAAAAATCCGTTTCGTAAAACACGAGTTGATCGGAGATTCAAGATCTTATCGGTGTAAAAATGAGAGCACTCAACCTCTATACCCTCACAAGAATCAATGACAGTGAGGCATTCTCGGGGCTGGAGAATGCACTTTCCGGGCGCCCGTGGCACAAGCGCTTCAGCAGCCACGAGGCGGCTTCCCTTCGCGCGCTCGTAAACGGGCTGGCGGATTGTTTTATCACAGCAGATGCGGCAGGTTCATGCCATGACGCCGACACAGACAACAGATCCGCCGGGGGTCCGGGAGAGGACCCTTCCGACGGGGATGGGACGGACAGAAAGGCCGGAGCAATCACCCCGGAGCAGCTTGTAAAGCCATGTGAAGACTGGGTCTCCTTTTTCGACGGCTTTTATTTTTCCTATACCATCGAACATATCAGCAAGGAATTTGACCTCTTGAAATTCTCCGCAAATGCTGACTGTGCCCTCAATATCGAGCTAAAGAGTGAGGCCATCGAAGAAGACCGGATCCGCAGGCAGCTGGAGCAGAACCGCTACTATCTGTCCCATGTCTCCAGGACCATCCTGTCCTTCACCTATGTGATGGAGAACGACTCGCTCTACTGCCTCAATGACCATGGCTATCTGCGCAGCTGCCCTTTGTCCGAGCTTGCCGCCGCCATGCAGCGCCCGGCCCTGCAGACTTATGTGGAGGAAAATATAGGACAGTTTTTCCGTTCCAGGGATTACCTGATCTCTCCGGTCAGAAACCCCGAAAAGCTGCTGACCGGCCGCTATTTTTTGACCAACCAGCAGTCGGAATTCCGCAGGCAGATCCTGGATCTCCTGCAGCTCTTTGAGGAGGAAATCCGGGAAACACCCGACAAAATCCCCACCCCGGCGGCTGACAGAATGTCCGAAAAAACGCCTGTCACAGGGTCGGAGCCCGCTGACAGGGAGAGCGCAGCCGGGACTGTTGAACAGACAGAAAACCGGCAGCCGCTTCCCATGATCTCGCTGACCGGAGATGCCGGCACCGGCAAGACCCTGCTTTTGTTTGATCTGGCCATTGAGATCTCCAAAAAGAAGAAAGTCCTCTTTGTGCACGGAGGCCCTCTCAGAGAAGGGCACCGGGTGATCGACAAACGTCTGCACAAGGTCCATGTCTTTTCCGGAACGGAGTCGTCTGTCGATGAGATCAGCAGCAAGCACGACTTTGAGGAATATGCCTGTATCCTGGTCGATGAGGCCAACCGCTTTGATTCCTTCTACCTGGAAGCCCTGATCAAAAAGGCCATAGCATGCAGGATTCCCTGTATTTTTTCCTATGATCCCCACAGCATCCTGGGCGCCATTCCACTCATGGAGGATACAGAGGCCATGATCGGCCGCTATGAGACCCTGCAGCTGGAACTCTCGGGCAATATCCGCATCAACCGCCCGATCTTCTCCTTCCTGCGCACCCTGTTCCACCAGAAGGACTGGTCCGGCTCCGCGGACTACAGCTGCATCGACGTGCTTTACGCCGCCGACAAGAAGGAGGAGAAGAGGCTGACCGCCCACTACCTGTCCAGAGGATATGAGCTCATCCGTTCGTCGCCGGAGTCTTTTAAGTCCGGCGAGATCATCAGCCAGGAATTCGACAGAGTCCTGATGGTCCTCGACAAGCGATTCTATTATGATAAATCCATGCATCTGTGCGCGGACGGCAAAAAAGGCGCCGCCATACCGCCCCTCTACGAAGGCCTCTCCAGAGCCCGTGAAAAGCTCTGCCTGCTGATCACAGGAAACGAGACACTTTTCCGGCAGATCCTGGCCATCCGCACCCATATGGATACTGATTCAGAATGAAAGGATCATTCTGAAGAGTAAATATAAAACCAGGTATAAAACATCCGGGGATTGTATAACGATTGTCGTTTGAGGATTACCGGAGAAATGTTTGTACGATCATGGAGGAAATAAATACATGCAGAAAGTCGTTCTTCTTTTTCCCGGCGTGGGTTACCACACAGACAAGCCGCTTCTTTTTTACGGCAGGAAGCTGGCGCAGGACTACGGATATGAGACAGTGATCCATGTTTCCTACGGAGGATTTAAGAGCGGGATCAAGGGAAATCTTGAGAAGATGAGGGAGGCTTTTGAGAGCGCTCTGTCCCAGGCAGAGGAGATCTTCCGCAAGGAATGTAAAAAGAACGGTCTTGACCACAAGACAATCTTTGACGGGGACAATGAGATTCTCGTCATCTCCAAGAGCATCGGGACCGCTGTGGCAGCTGCTTTCCAGCAAAAACACGGTTTTACAGGGAAAAACATCTACTTTACACCGGTCAGGCAGAGCTTTCAGTTCATGCAGCCGCAGAGCGGGATCGTCTTTCACGGGACTGCGGACCCCTGGGCACAGACACAGGATATCCGCGAAGGTTGTGAAAAACTCCATCTTCCCCTCTATATCACTCAAGAGGCCAATCACTCTATGGAGACGGGAGACTGCCTGAAGGACCTGCAGATCATGCAGGAGATCATGGAGCACTGCAATGAATACCTCGGTTCATAAAAAAGATGACGGAAAAATAAAGCAGGCAAGACCGGCTGCTTTGAAAAGACAGATTAAAAAAGCCTTACCGGCAAATCCCTTAAAAACAGCAAAACGGACAAAGCAGACAAAACATATAAAGCAGACAAAACAGACGGATCAGGCAAAAACACAGGCGCAAAGGGCTCTTGCATACGCGAAGATCCTGTCCCGCATGGTGCGGTATGACACCACATCCTTCCCCTACTCAGAGGAACACCCCGCTTCCGTCCAACTGAAACGATACCACGGCTATCACAGGCTCCTGGAAGAACTATTCCCTCTGGTTCATGAAAAGCTGGAGAAAACGGATCTGGACGGAAGTCTTTTGTACTATTGGAGAGGACAAAAGAGCATTCAAAACAGCCGGTCCGGGCTTACAGATGCCCGCGAGAAGAATGATGGGGAAAATGACCGTCCGATCGTCCTGATGGGGCACCAGGATGTCGTGCCGGTTACCGACACGGACTGGAAGTACCCGCCTTTTTCAGGAAAGATCACCGGAGGCAGGGTCTGGGGAAGGGGCTCAGTGGACACCAAGTGCTCCTGCATGGCCTTCTTCCAGGCTGTGGAAGAACTGCTCCGGGAAGGGTATGTTCCTGAGCAGGATGTCTATCTCTCCACTTCCTGCACGGAGGAGTGGGGAGGCCCCGGCTGTCCCGCCATTGTAGAAGAACTTCGCAGAAGGGGCGTGAAGCCCTGGCTCGTCTGTGATGAGGGCGGCGGGATCTACACGGACCCCATGCCGGGAGTCAGAGGAAACTTTGCCATGATCGGCATCGGGGAGAAGGGGCGCGCCAATGTGCGCTTCATTGCCCGGGGAAAGGGCGGACATGCCAGCACCCCAAGCAGGAATTCCCCTATTGCCCGCCTGGCGGCCTTTGTCTGCGCCGTCGAAAAGCACAGTCCCTTCCGCAGTCAGATGGAACTTGCTACCAGAGCCATGCTGGAGGCAATGGCTCCCGGAGCCGTGCTCCCTTTCCGTGTCGCACTGCAGCATTTGGATCTGTTCAAAAAACCCATTGAGCTGGTGACACCACGGATCAGCGGGCAGGCGGCTGCCATGCTGGCAACAACGATCACCTTTACCATGGCCTCCGGATCGGATGCCTGCAATGTTTTTCCTGCCGAGGCCACACTGGGCGCAAATATGCGCTTTGTCCATCACCAGGACATGAAGGAGAGTCTGGCACTGATTCGTCGTTTTGCTGCAAAATACGATCTGGAAATGGAAGTCCTCGATGCCGCTCCCTGCACCAGACTTGCGGATACAGGCGGCACTGCCTTCCGCTATGTGGAAGAGACGGTGATGAGGACATTCCCCGGAATACCTGCCAGTCCCTACATCCTCACCGCAGCGACGGACGCCGCTTTCTACGATTCCCTCTGCGACAACTGTATCCGCTTTGCGCCCATTGTCTATGGACAGGAGGAGAAGAAAGGCATCCACGGCACCAACGAGGCACTTCGCTATGACTGCCTGCCCGGCGCGGTGGATTTTTACAGGAACCTGATCACTGGGCTCGTTGCGCCAGATGGAAGCAGCAACAGTTCGAGAAGCTAAAAAATGAAGGAGGGGCAGCTGCGATCACGCGGCTGCCCTTTAGTGTTTCTGCCTCAGATTCACCATGGTCACTGCCAGAAGCAGAATGATCAGGGCAAAGATCGCCATCATGCCTCTGCGGATATCCCACAGATCCGCCAGGATCCCAATGAGACTGGGCATCAGAGTGGATACAAGTCCGGGGATAACGATCAGCATTCCCATGCTCATAGAGTATTTCTCGAGAAGGTCGCCGACATCGCCGATAGCTGTGCCATACATTCCTGCCATGAAGAGGCCGAGTCCGACAGAACCGACCGTGACAGGGATGATGGAGCCTCCGAAGATAAAGAGAAGAAAGCTGACAGCCACGCCGACGGACATGACCAGAAGCATGTGCGCGGGCCGGTATTTACGGCTGAGAGCTGAGCTGGCAAGTCTGCCGACGAGGACTGCCGCCCACAGCAGGATGGAAAGCATCTGGGCCCTTCCTTCAGAGACCAGGCCTGTATCGACATAGTAGGTGACGAGAAAACCCATGATGCATGCTTCGATCGCCATGTAGCAGGAGAGGAATGCGGCACAGATCCAGAAGACCTTACTGCGGAAAAAACCAAAATCCATTCCGGATTTGCTCACGGATACAGGATAAGCTTCTTTTCCGATCTTCATTCCCAGGCAGTAGACCAGGATGGCAATACCGATCACAATCTCTGTCAGGAAAGCTATTCTCCAGGAAGCACCGCAGATCAGGGCGATCAGAGGCGCGATACAGGCGCCGATGGCAAAACAGGCCTGCAGGAAATTGAGACTTGAGGCATCGTTTCCGGTAAGATTGCTGACGATGGAATTGTTGTAATTGCCGCAGGATCCCTTGCTGAGTCCGGTCAGGAGCATAGCACAGAGCAGGAGAAGGGGATTGCCTGTAAACAGGATCATCCCCAGGCCGATCATTGCGAGATTGGCGAGGGCAAGATAGGTCTTTTTGATACCGAACAGGTCGGGCAGAAGGGGAGCCGCCAGGCCGGCCAGAAAATAACCACAGGACTGCACACCCATCATGATGCCGCTGAGCTTGTAACTGAGGCCGTACTCCGCCCGGATCAGGGGCAGGACCGCTCCTATGAGCAGCAAATAGATTCCCATGGATGTCTGATTGAGGTACATGCAGTTCAGCAGATATCTGTTTTGCCTGTTCTTCATTCTTCCCCTCACTGTACTTGTCTGTGTACTGATGCATGAAGAAAGCCGCCATGCGGCAGATTCGTAAATGCTCATTTATCAAGAATTGTCAGGGCGCACGGGCTCCGAATAGGAGCCCGTGCGCCTGATAGATTTGTTAATACTGAAGATTATTTATTATACCTTATTTTGCATAGTCCTGCACGTTTTCGGGTGTAACTTTCTCAAAAGGTACATAGAAGAGGTTGTCGCACTCATCAGAGACTGTGCAGTCTGTGCCTTCGGCAGCAGGCTTGCCGTCGATCAGGTTTTTGGCCATGCGGATGGCTGCTTCCGCCTGTCCCTCCGCGCTCTGGAAGACGCTCATGGACATGGTTCCGTTCTGGATGGCCTCTACCGCATCGGCAGTTGCGTCGATACCGACGATCGGAATGGATGCGGGGTCGATGCCCTTGTTCTCCAGCGCCTTGATCGCGCCCAGTGCCATGGCGTCGTTGTTGGAGATGATGCAGTCAAACTCTTTGCCTGTTTCAAGGAAGGATTCGACACCCTGCTGAGCCTTTGCGCGGTCATAATCTGCGGAAATGGTTCCTGCTTCAATCATGTTAAAGCCGGCGTCTTTGAGAACTTCGAGGGGCTTCTCGGAACGGATGACGGAGTGGGACAGATCCAGAGGGCCCTGGATGAGCAGATAGCGGACATCGGTCATGCCTTTTTCCTTGAAGTAGTCTGCCAGATATTCGCCCTGGAAGGTGCCTGCCAGGTTTTCATCGGAAGCCACGCCTACGATATTGTCACTCAGAAGATCGTAATCTGCAGGCTCGGGCAGACGGTTTACAAATACCAGGTTCATACCATCGGCAGCTTCCACACAGGCAGTTACGTCACTGGAGTAAGCAACGTTGACAATTGTCGCCTCTTTGCCTTCTGCTTTCGCCTGCTGGATGCACTGAATGACCTTGGAAGAGTCATTTCCGGCGTGCTTGACTTCGAGTGCAACGTCATTGTTTTCTGCGCTGACGCTCATGTCGTTGAGCAGATCTGTGAGCCACTCATCTTCTACAGTGGAGACATAGCACACATCATAGGCGCTGCTTTTCTGTGTGGTGGCGGAGAACCCTGCAGAGGTGTTTTCCGCAGAGCCGCCTCCTGAAGTACTGCCGCCGCAGGCGGTGAGGCACATCATTGCGATCAGTCCGGTGGCTAAAACTTTTCTGTACTTTTTCATTTGGAATCCTCCTTGAATATCACTTTCATACCCTGAAAAAAACTGTTAATGTGTTTTGTGTTTATTTCTGCAGTGATTTTCTGCGCTTTGTGTGGTCTCTTGTTTTCTTTGATGATTTGATTATAGGAGCTTTCCGGGAATAGTTTTATAGGGTTTGCTGACGCAAAGTGTAAAAAAACCGACATTAAAAAAATGGATGAAAAGTATCAATAATCTGGGTAATTCAGGGAAAAAACTTGTTGAAACCCTAACGAAAGGACGATAAAATAAAACAAAACCGACATGAAACAACAAAAATTTGACAGATGATTGTTTTTCGGGGCGCTATCTATACCGTTTTTTTAAAAAACAGGCAGGGATTGAAATGATTCGATATCAGAAAAACAGACTGGTCCTGGCAAATGACAGCAAGGAACTTTTGGAGAAAGAAGCGGGCGGGCTGCCCTTCGTCTGCAATTTCAATGAGAGCAACGTTTTCATCGGAAACCACATCCCCTGGCACTGGCACGACTGGTTTGAGATCAACTATACGGAGAGGGGCTCCTATATTCTTCAGACACCGGAGCAGACTTTGGAGATCCACCAGGGCGAGGCAGTCTTTATTAACGGCAATATTCTGCATGCCTACGATTTCCCGGCGGACGGAGGCTATTACTCCCTGTCCTGTGATGCCCGCTTTCCGGGCGGAGAGTTCGGCAGCTATCTGGACCGCAAGTACTTTTCGCCCCTCCTGAGGTCCAGGTCCCTGACGGTCCTGCATATAAAGCCCGACTCTGAGAGGAGGATCAGCCTGATCGGCTATATTCTGAAGATTCTCAATCTCCTGCGGGAGGAGCCAAAGGGATATGAGCTGACTGTAAGACAGATCATCGGAGATTTTCTGATTCTTCTCACGGAGGAAGCGGCTGAAATACTTGCCCGGGATCAGGCCGGTAACGGCCGTGACCTGGAGAGAATGAAATTGATGCTGGACTATGTTTATAAAAATTATGCCGAACAGATCGGAGTGACAGAGATCGCGCGGGCGGCATCCGTCAGCACCCGGGAGTGCACCCGCTGCTTCAAGCGTATGGTAGACCGCACACCGGTCCGCTTTCTGATCGAATACCGGGCGCAGATGGCAGCTTCCCTGCTGTTGGGGACGGGGCATAGTATCTCCGAGATCGCCGAAAAATGCGGCTTTATGTCCGACAGCTACTTCAGCAAGATCTTCCGTGAGATATATAAATGCACGCCCAGGGAATACAGGAAAGCTAACTAGAAAATACGAAAAAATCCGCAGTTCCTCTAAAAGGAGCTGCGGATTTTTAGTGCGATATTAGATCCGGGATCAGTGATCCTCAATTATGAATCTTCTGATGATTATTCTGATCATTCCAGGCCTGTTGCCTCGTCAATGCCAAGCATGATGTTCATGTTCTGGACTGCAGCGCCGGAAGCACCCTTGCCCAGGTTGTCGAAGAGGGCAGTGACGGAAGTCTGATCTTCATGACCGCAGACTACAATCTTGAGATGATTGGTCCCTGCGAGCTCAGCGGCATAGATGGTGGATGCATTCTCACCGAAGGGCATCACGCTGACAAAATGCTGGCCGCTGTAATACTCCTGCAGCTTCCGGCAGATCTGCTCAGCCGTGGGAGCGCCGGGAAGAAGAGCGTTGTGGAGCATAATGGTGGTGGCCATACCCTTGTAATAATCATCGACAACGGGAAGGAAAACCGGCGGCTTTTCCAGGGCGCAGACCTTCTGCATCTCCGGCAGATGCTTGTGGTGCAGGGTCAGACCATAGATGCCGGGCGCATAGAGTGCCTGTGCCTTGTCCGCGGCCTCGTAGTTGGCGATCATCTTTTTGCCGCCGCCCGAGTAACCGGTCAGGGAGAAGCAGGTAAAAGGATAATCTGCCGGGACGATCCCCATGCGGACCAGGGGCGCTGCACAGGAGATGAAGCCGGTTGCGTGACAGCCGGGATTTGCGACTCTTTTGCTCCCGGCAATCGCATCGCGTTGCTCAGAGGACAACTCCGGATATCCATAAGTCCAGTCATCATTTGTACGATGCGCCGTAGAAGCATCGATGACACGGACATCGGGATTATCGATCAGAGAAACCGCTTCCCTTGCCCCGTCGTCCGGCAGGCACAAGAAGACGATATCCGCCGCATTGAGAAACTTCCTGCGCTCTTCATTGTCATGTCTTTTATCTTCATCGATTCGCATCAGCTCCAGATCTTCCCTGGATCCGATCCGGTCAAAAATCTGCAGACCGGTCGTCCCCGCCTGTCCGTCGATATATACTTTCGTCTTAGCCATTTTTATGTCCTCTCTTTAATCACTCATTGCCGCCGCTTCGCAGCTTTGACAGTCATCATAACATATTTTGAACGGGTCGTACAACCAGGCCAGGAAATGATATAAAGATCACCCATGCAGCCCATCCCTGCCCATCCTGCCAGTTAAGTCCTCATAGCAAAAGCTTTTACACTGTGATAGAGTAATGTAAAGAGATAGTAACAATGTACGAAATAAAAGAACGCAGATTTACCAGGAAAGCAGACACACAGCCATGGAGGGC
>Ga0256405_10008231_pt1 | contig 15090 bp, 12 predicted proteins | sample RumenRJG_02DNA_FD_189096 | JGI IMG/M metagenome (GOLD analysis project Ga0256405, IMG submission 189096) | Bovine rumen microbial communities from Lethbridge, Alberta, Canada - RJG_02 | ecosystem: Host-associated > Mammals > Digestive system > Stomach > Rumen | place: Canada: Alberta... | reverse complement strand
TGAACGAAAGCGGATACATTCTTATCTCATCACCACGTCCGCGAAATTCTGTAATTACATCTTTTACAAGAAAGCGAGAATTACTTCCTGTAACATATACATCTAAATTCTGAATATGCAGGAGAGAATTTAAAACTTCTTCAAATCCTTCTACAAGTTGAATCTCATCCAAAAGACAGTAGTATTGGTCATTATCAGTAATTTTTGATTTTATGAATTTATAAAGCGATATTTTCTCCCGCAGTTCAGAGTATTCCAAATCATCAAGAGGAATTTTAATTATATGAGAATCAGGCGTTCCATCTGAAATAAGCTTTTCGTAAAATAACTTAAACAAAAGAAATGACTTGCCACAGCGCCTTAGCCCAGTAACAATTTTTATCATTCCATTTTGCTTTTTTTGAATAAGCTGATTTATGTATGAATCTCGTGTAAAAATCAAATATTACTCCTATTACTCAAAAATTAGTATAACCGCATTTTTGAGTAATTGCAAGAATATTAAAAACTATAATAAGTTAATTGTTTTACGCCCTTTCATATAAGAATCATCGTTATAAAAGACTCTGAAAATTTCCCTAAAATAAGGAATTTCAAAAAATTGTTGGTTATTAAAAACAGTCTCTACCATATGCAATGACTCAACAAAGAAACGTATTATATGAAATACATATAATTGTCTATAAGTTGCTACAGCATCATTTATTCCAGTTCTGAGACTTCCTTCAAAAGCTGTATTTATTTCTTTACCATCCTCACCAGTATGCCTTATCATTACAAAATTAGATGTAAGATAGTGTACTAAAGAAGCATCCATCTTAATTTTTTCTTTTTTCTTATCAGATATTTTTTCTTGGAAAATAACTAAATCGACATCTTTGTACCAAACAGAAATGGGATCATCATACGACCTGTTGTTTATTAAAAGATCAATATTTGCATAGCGGTCACCTTTTCCAAAACGAGATAACACATTTAATATACTTTGATAAATAGGTTCATCCAAATCTTGCAGAAAATCATATTCGATATTATGCTTATTTTTAAACTCGAGAATCAATTTATACAATTTGATTATATCATGTCTTAAAACATTCTTGAGGTCATTGTCTGTTGGGAAACTTCCACCATGTTCTATTGCATAAATGAGTAAATAACATAATTTTCCTATACGTTCAAATCCAGTTGATAAGCTTGTGAACGACTGGAAATATACACCTCGTTTTGCATAATTTGCTTTTCTAATTTCTGTATATCCAGAGCATAACATCTCTCCAGTAAACTGAGCTTCTTTACAAAGAGCGTCAAAATAATCATTATCAGTATTCTTTGTCATTTCTACGCCACCTTATAAATTTCCGCTTCGAGTTCGCGGATTGCCTGGAGGTACTGTGGTTTGCCACCGAAGAGATTTACGATTTCTGCCGGGGTTCCAATTTCTTTGATTGGGTCTACGGTGAGAACTTTCATATCTTCTATTTCTTCGATTCCGGTCTGGGCGTATTTATCTAAAAGGGCATCAAGAACTGCGCGCGCTTTATCACCATATTTTGTCCAGTAGTTTCGTTTGCGGACATTTTCGGCGCGTTCTTTTCTTGTGAGGGCCGGGGCATCCCAGGCGATGTGGCAGATGAGGTCAAAAATATCGAGGTCATTTTTAATTTCGTCTTTCAGCTCTTCAAAGATAATTCCCTGATTTTCCAATTCTTCTATAATTGCGCGCTTCTTTTCTGCATCGTTCCAGGTCTGCAAGAAATTGTCGAGTGAACGGTAAGAAGTGAGGATTCCTGTTTTGCAGTATTCTTTCACGCTTGTTGTAATAAGGCGGCCTTCTGCATCCAGATACTGTTTGCGTTCGCTTAAGATGCTTACATCTACGCCGTTTATGAATGTCTTCTTTCTGGTGGTTTCGACCCCTTCGACAAGCTCAGGGACCGCAACCACCGTACCATACGGTGGAGTTTCTTCTCCAAGCTCATATCCATCAGGATTTTCGTTTCCGTATACTGCTTCGGCAAACTCAACTTCTTTTCCGGTAACCGGGTCAATCTGATCATCGCCAGTTCCTTCATCAATTACTTCTTCCGAAAGTTTATCGTCCTGTGAAGAAACTTTGATTTTTACAGGAGCACCGTCAAAATCTTTATCTGCAAATTTATCTGTGACGTTTCTAAAATCTATTATTGTAAAATAGAGTTTTCCAAGTTCTTCTTCTACACGAGTTCCGCGACCTATAATCTGCTTGAACTCTGTCATGCTTCCGATGTTTGAATCCAAAACTATGAGCTTACAGGTTTTTGCATCTGTTCCAGTTGTCATAAGTTTTGATGTTGTTGCAATAACAGGGAAACGTTCTTCCGGATTTATAAAGCTTTCAAGATATCCTTTTGCAACCGGATCAGCGCCAGTAATGCGGACTATGTATTTATCTGATCGGGCGGTAATTTTTTCCGGTGCATATTTAAGAAGAGCCTGACGCATTCGTTCTGCATGTTCAATATCAACACAGAAAACAATTGTCTTTGCCATTGGATCTGAGTTTGTAAGATATTCCATAATTTTTCTGGCAACAAGATCTGTTCTTTCATCAATTACAATATTGCGGTCAAAATCTTTTGTGTTGTAAAGGCGGTCTTCTATAAGCTCGCCGTCTATATCAGTTTTGCCGCGCTCAGGACGATAGCCTTCAAGGTCTATATTCATTCCAACGCGAAGAACTTTGTAAGGAGCTAAGAAGCCGTCATCAATTCCCTGCTTGAGAGAGTAGGTATAAATTGGTTCTCCAAAATATTCGATATTCGAAAGCGCCTTTGTTTCTTTTGGAGTGGCAGTCATACCGATCTGAGTTGCACTCGAAAAATAAGAAAGAATCTTGTGCCAGGCTTTATCTTCATCAACTGAACCGCGGTGACACTCATCAACAATAATCAAATCAAAGAAATCCGGACTGAACTGTTTGTAAGCATCAGTCTCTTCATCATAATTTGTAAGCCCCTGATAAAGTGCAAGATAGATTTCATAAGACTTGTCGATGTACTTATGCCTGATGATGTGGCATTTATCTTTGAAGTGCTTAAAATCGCCTTTTTTAGTTTGAGTAATGAGATTATTACGGTCTGCAAGATAAAGAATTCTCTTTTTACAACCGGCTTTCCAAAGACGATAGATAATCTGAAAGGCAGTATAAGTTTTACCTGTTCCTGTTGCCATTACAAGAAGAATACGATTCTGTCCGCGTGCAATTGCTTCTACCGTTCTGTTGATTGCAATCCGCTGATAGTATCTTGGAGCGCGGCCTGTTGAATCAAAGTAGTATGAACAAAGCGATGTATCTTCTTCCTCTTTTGAAGAAAGTCCGTTGTAGCGTTTATAGCAGCTCCAAAGTTCATCCGGAGTTGGAAAATGTTCAAGGTCTGCATTTTCTGAAACAATGGCTTTGCCGCCTGCCTGACGGTCAGACAGGTCAGCGCCCTGTGGTCCGCAATTTTTGCGATACTGAATTACAAAGCCATCACCATTACTTGAAATAGCAACCGGAATATCAAGAGTTCCCGCATATTCCAAAGCCTGCTGCATTCCGGCTCCAATTGTGTAAGTGTTGTCTTTTGCCTCTACAACAGCAACTGGAATGTTCGGTTTGTAATATATGATTATGTCAGCACGTTTTTTCTCGCCACGCTTTGTCTTTTTTCCTTTTACAAAAATACGACCTGCAGTAAAAGATACTTCTTCGCGAATCTGAGTCTGCTTATTCCAGCCAGATTGCTCAATTGCAGGGAGAATATATTTTGTGATGATATCGCGTTCGGAAAGACTTTTCTTTGAATCCATAGCAATTCTATTGTATCACATTATTCACGGATTTTATAATGTCATAAAAAAAAACAGGCTGCCAGAATCTGACAACCTGTTTCAAAATCTATCTTCCAAGATGTTTTTCAATGTCGTTTATGAGTTTAAACTCAAAGGAATCGCAAAGAGCAAGCCAGCTGGCTTCCATTACATCGCTTGAAACGCCGACCGTCGTCCACGAGTTTTTACCGTCGCTAGATTCAATCAAGACGCGCACCTTGCTTGCAGTTGCACTCTTTCCGTCTAAAACACGAACCTTATAGTCAATAAGGCGGATCTGATTTACAGCAGGATAAAAACGGCTCAAGGCTTTGCGGAGGGCTATGTCCAATGCGTTTACCGGACCGTCACCTTCTCCGGCAGTTACTTCAATCTGACCTTCTACCTCAAGCTTAATCTGAGCACAGGCACAAACTCCTTCTTCCGGACGAGGATTTACACCATTTGTCTGATAATAGTGAAGCTTAAAGAACGGCTTATAACGGCCGATTACCTTTCGGGCAAGAAGCTCAAAAGAACCGTCGGCGCCTTCAAACTGATAGCCTTCAAATTCCAGTTCCTTCATTTTATCAACAAGTTCCTTTACACACGGACTTGATTTTGTAATCGTAGGATCTATTTTTTGAATCTTTTCTATTATAGTGGCGCGACCAGCAACTTCGCTCATTAGGAATACACGTTCGTTTCCGACAACATCCGGGGAAATGTGTTCGTAGGCTTCCGGATTTTTTAGAACGGCATCGATATGCATTCCGGCCTTATGACTGAAGGCACTTCCACCAACAAACGGAAGCTGACTGTTCAAGGCGATATTCGTAATTTCTGCAACACGCTTTGCGATGTCTGTAAGCTCTTTCATTTTTTCGTCAGCAATACACTTGTATCCAAGCTTTAGCTGAAGGTCCGGGATAATACAACTCAGATTTGCATTACCAGTTCTTTCGCCAAAACCAAGGAAAGTTCCCTGAACATGTCGGGCTCCGCTTTCTACGGCAACAAGGCTGTTTGCAACAGCAAGACCGCAGTCATTATGAGTGTGAATACCGATTACAGCACGTTCTCCAATGCGTTCAACAGCGGCCTTTACAGCTTTTTCACAATCTTTAAGCATACAGCCGCCCTTAGTTTCACAGAGAGCAAGAGTCTCTGCCCCACCCTCTACGGCAGCCTCAAGAGATTTTAGCGCATATTCAGGATCTGCAAGGTATCCGGTAAAATAGTGCTCTGCATCATAAACTACATGCCGTCCGTTCTCCTTTAAAAAGGCGCAGGTATCGCGGATCATGGCAAGATTTTCTTCAAGAGTTGTCTTGATGATATCAGTCACCTGAAATGTCCAGCTTTTTCCAAAAATTACGACATATTCAGTACCGGCAGCAAGCAAGGACTGAAGATTTACATCCTCAGCACATTTTATGTCCTTTCGCCGTGTAGAACCAAAGGCTGCAAGTTTACTTGTCTTAAGCTGAATCTTTTTCATTTCCTGAAAGAATTCCATATCCTTAGGATTGCTTCCAGGATTTCCAGCTTCAATCAAGCCGATTCCAAGGTCATCCAATGCCTGACAAATGTGAATTTTATCCTGAACCGAAAAACTGATTCCTTCTCCCTGTGCTCCATCGCGCAAAGTGCTGTCCAAGATTTCTACATTCATATTTGACATATAATACCTCTGAAAAAATAATGACTCATTATACAGGAAAAACGCCCTGCTGCTCAATGAAAAGACGTCGCAAACGCTATCTTTTCATAACGCATTTTTGCTTCGCAATAAGCGTTCAATTGCATATAGACAGGAAACTCAACAGCCTATGGATAAAAAAACAATTGACACATTAAAGTCATAACGTTATATTAACTACGACTATCGTAGTAACGACAAACATAGTACGTAAGTCGTAGTATAAAAGAGGACAAATGATATCTATCAGCAGTGATGTAATCCGCGGTTACAATGACACAATGATTTTATATCTTTTGAAACAAAAATCTTCATACGGTTATGAAATTTCAAAAGACATAAAAAAACTTACGGATGAAAAATATCTTATAAAGGAAACAACTTTGTATTCAGCTTTTACACGTCTTGAAAACAACGGGTATGTTGAATCTTATTCAAAAGAGGCGGAAAACGGCAAGCGCAGGACATATTACAAAATAACCCCTGCCGGCGAAGCATATTACAAAGAAAAATGTGATGAGTGGAATCTTACTAAAGAAGTAGTTGAAAAATTCATTCAGGAGTAGTTTATGGACACAATAAGAGAATATATTGAATCAATGTTTAGAAATCTTCCCCAGACAGGAAAAGTTCTTAAGGCAAAGCAAGAACTTCTTTCCATGATGGAAGATAAATATGAAGAACTAAAAAATGAAGGAAAATCTGAAAATGAGGCAGTTGGAACTGTCATCAACGAATTCGGCAATCTCGACGAACTTGCCGCAGAACTTGGAATTGATGAAGAAATCAATGAAAAGAAATCAGCTTCAACAAAACAGGTAATTTCTCTTGAAACCCTTAAAGAATATCTTAAAGATTCTGAAAAACGTGCCGTTTTGTCGGCGCTTTGTCCTGCTTTTATTCTGACCGGCATTTCTTTTTTAACCTTAAATATGGAAAAAGACTTAAATCTTGTTTTGTTCATTGTTTTTCTTGCTCTAGTCATAGGCATTAGAAAATATTCTTCATACGGTTTTTCAAAATGGAAAGAAATTGATAACTGCGAATGTGCAATCGGGAATTCTGGCAAAGCTTTTGTAAACAACGAAAAAAAATCTAATTTAAAAAAATTGGTAAGTTTTAGGACAGCAGGATACTTTCTGTGCGTGCTCTGTATTATTCCGCTATTTATTTTTCAAAACACCTGTATGGAAGAATTCGATCTTTGCGCTCTTTTTCTTGTTCTTGCATGCGGAGTTTTCTGTAAAAAATATGCTGATCACAAGAACCTTTTTTATGATAAACTCTGCTGCCTTGAATCTGAAGAAATATGGTATAAAAAAAACGGAGTCATGGAAAAATCATCTGTTTCTAAAACTAAAAAGTCCCCGAAAACAAGTCTTGTCCTTGATATTATAAGAACAACCGCCCTATTAGGTTTTGTTATTTTCATTGTTTTCGGAAGCGTTTATGGATTTAAGAAAATACGTGGTTACATTAAAGATTTTCCTTCTATAATTAATATTGAAGATAACAGCGAAACTTTTATCCTCAATGAAGATTTTGACGAAGAATTTTCTAAAATCCGAATTTCCGGCGCAGTAATGGATGTTACTGTAAAGGAAGGAGAAAATGCAAAACTTTTTCTGAAATACAGGAATTCGAAGCCTGAAGTAAAAATTGTGGACGGCGCTTTAGAAATTATTCAGGATTCTAAAATGCATAATTTTTTCAAAAATAATTCTAAATCCAGCGTTGTTGAACTTACTGTTCCAGACTGCAAACTTTACAACCTGAATGTTGAAACAAATGTTTCAGATATTAATGTTTACGGGCTTAAATTTTATGAACTGAAACTTTGTTCAAATGTCGGAGATCTTAATGTTTCCGATTCCAGATTTATCACTTTGAACGGTAAAACAAACGTTGGGGATTTAAATATTGAAATGTCTGATTCAATATCAGATTATTCAGTTTCTGCAAGTACAAATACAGGCGACATTTCTATTGCCGGATGCAGATACAGTAAAAATTACGAATCAACAGGAGCAGATGCAAAAAAGAGAATTCATCTTAAATCTAATGTTGGTGATATCTGTGTAAAATGAACGAATCTCGTCAAAAAAAAGACAGATTTTCAGATGCGGTTGGAAATCTGTCCGTTATTTAGTATATAATACATATCCGAAATAACGGCGAAATCATTGCATTAAGCATAATGACTGCCTTGACTTGACGTACTGTAGTTTTAAGCGTAACTTTTTTATGTTAGAAAGTTTTCTATTATAACTGACATCAGTCAAAAAAACTGGAGCCACTGCCATATATGAAAAGAATTCTTTTTTTTACTCTGTTTTCGACTTTACTCACTGCTGCTGCTTTTTCAGGAGAACGTCCGGAAATCTATCTGGACGGAAATTTTAACGGAAACTTCATATTTGAATTGGAATCCTCTGACAACGGCGAAAAACAGAATCAGAGCGCTATCGGAACAGATGTTTCCTGTACAATAATGTTTTCAAAATTATGGGGAGCTCACGTAAGTGCGGGATTTTTCTTTCCGCATGAAAATTCCGCAAGTCCCGTTCTAGAAAGCAACGGATCTGCCAATATTCTGCAAACCGGCAGCACAGACAAATGGTATGCTTTTAACACGCTCATAGGACCTGCCATAAGTCCATTCAAAAATGAAAAACTGATGATTTCCATAATTCCAGGATTCGTTCTTTCTTATGGAGAAAAAGAATACGAAAACAAAATATCCAGCACTGCATCAAAAATCTATATTGATGAAATCAATTCATATACTGATACAAGCGTAGACATAGGTATTGGCGCAAAAACAGCGGTAAATTTTATATTCAAAAACGATATGTATGTCACAGCAGGGCTTGAAACTGCATTCTACTTCTATAATTGGACAACACAGGATTTTGACCATAACGTTTACATCTTCCAGCCGTACATTGATCATAAATACTCCGGTGGCAAAACAACAACAAGCAATAGCTGCGCAGATCTTGCAGTAAAGCCGTTCATAGGATTCGGATTCCGTTTTTAAATAAGAGATGAAAAATTAAAATCTGCAAAAAAAATATCCTGCAGTCCTTCCTATATTGAAATCCTATGGTATAATAGAAGAGGGAAATTTATATGTTAATTGATTCACATGTTCATTTTGGTTCAATATTAAATTTCAAGCTTCCAAAAAAAACAGTCCTGCTTGCAATGGAAAAATATTCGGTTGCAAAAGCCATCGTATCAAGCTGTCAGGGCGCAGAATTTGATGACAAGCAAATTGCAATACCAGAAAAAAAACAAATTCCCATGATAGCATCTGCAAAAGAAACGATAGACTTTGCAAAAGACAATCCCGGAAAAATCTATGCCGCTATTTGGGTAAAACCGCATTTTGAGCAGCCATCTCCAGAATTGGAATATCTCCTAAAAGTTCATCATAATATCGTAAAAGCGATAAAGATTCATCCTTTCCATTCAGCAATTTCATTTTCCGATCCGCGAGTAGAATCTTACATTCAGCTTGCACAGCTTTTGAACCTGCCTGTTATCACCCATACAGCCGCCGATGAATTTTCTGCCTGCCGCCACGTGTATGACGTAGCAAAAAAATACCCGGACGTAAAATTCATAATGGCTCATATGGGGTTAGGAACCGACAATCAGGAAGCGATTGAACTGTGCTCAAAACTGCCAAATCTCTATTCAGACACTGCTTGGGTTCCAGTGGAAAACGCAATAAAGTTCATAAAAAAATGCGGAAGCGAAAAACTTTTGTTCGGTTCCGACATGCCTATAGATGGTCTGGACACCTACACTCAGAACAAATGGGGCCAGCCTTCGATGTACAGAGAATATTTCAACGGTCTGGAAACACAAATTCCGTCCATGGATTTTGAAAACATAATGTGGAAAAATGCAGAAAATCTGTTCAATCTGTAGCAGCAATCAAGGCTGGCAAAAAGCCAGCCCTGTTTCGTTATTATAATTATTTCAGAATCTATTTTTTCCAGCCGTCGTACTTTTCTATTTCAAGAATACGCCTTGCATTTTCAACTCGTTCTACGGTCGGGCTTTCTGTATCCTTTAGGACGTAATCAATTCCCAAATCTTTATATTTCATTGCGCCAAGTCCATGGTACGGAAGAACTTCTACGCGCTGAACATTATGAAGCGTCCTTATAAAATCCCTTGTTTGAGTAAGATATTCATCATTATCCGTAATTCCAGGTGTAAGTACATGACGGATCCAGATCGGCTTATTAATGTCGTCCAAATAGCGGAACATCTGCACGACATTTTCCCTTGGTTGTCCTGTAAGCTTAATATGTTCTTCATCATTAATATGCTTTATATCCATTAAAAGAAGGTCTGTAACTTCCATAAGCTTTTTAAATGATTCAAACCACTCTCCTTCCATCGTAAAAGGACCGCCTGCGGTATCAATACAAGTATTAATTCCTTTTTCCTTGGCCTTGGTAAAAAGTTCCAGCAAAAAATCAATCTGTAAAAGAGGTTCCCCCCCGGAAACAGTGATTCCGCCTTTCTTTCCCCAATATGCACGGCATGAAAGCGCTTCTTTTATAAGATCATCGGATGTATATTCTTTACCTTTCTTCATATTCCATGTATCAGGATTATGACAAAAAAGGCATCTCATGTGACATCCTGCAAAAAAAATAATAAAACGACTGCCCGGTCCATCCGCGCATCCAAAACTTTCCAATTGATGAATGTATCCTGTCATAATTTCTCCATAATCAATAGATCATGCATGCATTTCCATTAAAATCCCCCCACGATTCTAGCATAATTTACAAAACTTTTCATAGGATAATTCAATTTCAAATAAAAACTGCTTGCACAGCACGAGGACTAAATTACACTGTTTTGTCAATACAAAATTTTAACAGATTTAAAATGTTAAAATCTATGCAGCCTGTTACCTTTCCAGTTAATTGTACCAGAAGCATTTATACATTCCATCAGGGACAGCGTGGTCCAGCAACTACTGAAAGCGAACCGTATTGTAGAAGTTGAAGCATGTATCGAGTCCTTCCTTCAGTTCTCGTAGCGTTTGAGGTAGATGTCCTCGTATTTGAACCTTCTCCAGAGACGCTCAATCCTGATGTTACCCAAAGCCCAGCCCTTTCCGTCCATGCAAATTTGAATGCCATAGTCTTCAAGAACCTTTATGAAAACATCAGATGTGAACTGGCTTCCTTGCTCCGTATTGAAGATTGCAAGACAGCCGTATTCCTCGAATGTCTAACGCAGAAGTTTCGCATACAGAAGCGCGTCCATAGAGTCGAACACATGCCAGCTCAGAACCTTCTTTGAGAACCAGTCGATGATTGCCATCAGACAAACATTACCTGACGGCACTTTTATATAAGTGATGTCCGTTGACCATACCTGATTGGATATCTGATTACCTTGTTCCGAAAGAAGATACGGATACTTCCTGTGATATTTAGGGGTCTTGGAAAGTTTCTTGCCTAGAAATATCGCTGTGATTCCGAACCTCCTCATTACTCGGCGTACGGTGGTTTCCGTGGTGCCCCCGCCGTTCTTATTTATTTCCCGCCAGACTTTGCAGTACCCGTAGAATGAATGCTCGCACTGGACCTACTTGATTTTCACAAGCAGCCAGAAGACAGTTTCATCCTGACTTTAGCACGGTTCGTAATAATACAGGCTTCTTGAAATTCCAAGCAGAGCGCACTGCCGGCTTATGCTCAATGTACGATCTAATGACTTCACGCAGGGGCGTTCGGCATTTTTGGCGGACGCTACGTCACTCGCGTCCTTGTTTCCAAAAATGTCTTCGCGCCGGAAATCTGTTTTTTCAGGTTTGCCGTGACCGACTATATGTATGTCGCAGCAAGCCGCTTACATTCAGGACGCTTTTCCTGGAATCTTTTTCTGAATTGCAATTCAGGCTTTGCTTTTTTATTTTGAACGGAAGCTCCATTTTTCTCTAAAAAAAGAAGACTGCCTGAAAAAGACAGCCTTAAGTGATTATTTTTTGAGGATTCTTATTGACAAGCTGGGGCCTTATATGTGTTATGTGATATTAAAAACCAATATAAGAGCCAGATGTATCCTTACTATTCAGTAATTTGCCATCCTTAAAACTCAATTCAAATATTTTTCATAAGAATGAGGTCCAATAAATGCTCTTCCATGAACTTCTTCTTTCACTTCTTACCAATAATTATAGTTCCAGAGTAATTTAATTGTAAATTAATATTAATATATTCTTTCATAGAACTGTATTTATCCTGGGAAGTTTTTGGGACAATCCCATTTCAGTAAGTGTTGCATCCTGTACAAAATACAGGCACTACTCTTATCAAAAACATATAACATACGGTTCCGGCGATAATCGACAGATACATGCTTTTCTTTGTGGACTGAAGGATGACTACCAGCAGACTTGAAATAATTTCCGGGAGACCAAATGGTTTTGCAGTCAAATCGATACTTTTTAAGCAATAAATTACAAGGATGGTCATAATTGCCGGAGGAAGAATTTTACCAAGATAACCGATTAGATCCGGCAAATCTCTTTTTCCGAAAATAATAAATGGGAGTGCTCTTAAAAGCCATGTTACTAAGGCTGTTAATAAAATTACTGACAGAGGATAAAATTCAGCTTTCATAAAATAACTCCATGTTTAGAAATTGGTTTCTTGAAAAATAAAATCATAATAAGAGTAGTTGTCATTGCTGGAATCAAAAACTTCTGGGGACCAAGAAAAACTAAGAAAACTGCTGAGCAAAGCACCGCAATAATAAACGGAAGCTTTGTCTTGTATTCTCTAAACTGATTTACAACAACTACAAGAAAGAATGCTGTAGCGGAAAAATCAATTCCAGTAAGATCAAACTTAAGGAAGGATCCTGCCAGCGCCCCGATGAAGCACCCGAAAATCCAATAAAAATGATCCAGCATGGCTATAAAAAAATCAGCCTTATGTGTATCGACATCATCTTCGTATTTCACGGAACATAAAACAGAATAAGTTTCATCTGTTAATGTAAGAATCATATAGGGATATCTGATGCCCATCTTTCTGAACCGTTCGATAAAACCGATCCCATAGAAAAGATGCCTTGCGTTTACAAAAATGGTCATGATTGCAATGGAAAGCATGGAAGCACCGGATACCATCATAGGAACCATTATAAGCTGCATTGAACCTGCAAAAACAAAGACGGCAGAAACGACAGAAAGCAGAATGCCATAGCCGGCATTGTTCATCAAAATTCCAAACGCAATTCCTATGAAAAGGTACGTAAAGAAAATCGGAAATGTATTTTTAAGTGCGATTTTAAATTCTTTCATATTTTTACTACTTTGAAAGCGCCTCAAGTAGCGGGCGTCCACATAACAACTGGTTGTACCGCAGGCAGCTTGACCCTGCCTACAATCGAAGAGCCGTTAAGAAAAATGCGACAGCATTTTTTAGGCTCATCGAAATAATGGCTCGGAACAATTGATTGTTCCGCTGTCGGCTACGAACCTTTGTTATGTGCTATTCTATATCATCAAGAGTAACTGCCTCTCCATCAAATATACCTATTAAATTATTTTCATCATAAGGTTTCCAGTTTATATCAAAACCTCTTGTAATTGGAGCTTTCAAATTAGTTTTATCAATATGTTTTATACCCATTTGATCAACATATTCATGAATCGCAATTCCTTTTTCTTTATCAATGGTCACCATATTTACACCTCAAAAAGGAAATCAAATTTTGAATACTGCCGTATAAGTGGAGCTGATGAATCGTATGCTTCTTCATAATATCTTACAGGTATATCATATTTAAATTTAATTTCGTGGAGTTTTAGATTTTTTGCTTTATTAACATCAAAAAAGACAAATGGAGAATCAACTTCTGAAAATAAAAAATGATTTCCTTGTAGAGAATTACAGTTATCGCAACAGTTAGCCAAATAACTGCTTCTAATTGTTTTAGAAAATGTTTTCTTAAAATTCCAATTATTCATACAGTAATCAAGTATTTGCTTTGGTAAATCTTCTGTAATTGGACTTATTTCAATATCGTCATCCTCGCATAAATGAGCAGAAAAATTATAATCTTCATTTTCATCATATACCTGATAATATTTATCTATGCCAAGTCCTATAACTCTAGTTGCTTTCTTGCATTTATTGCAGATTCGTATTCCTTCCGCTATATATAAGTGGTCCTTTAAGATATAAAGTTCTTCATAATCTTTATAATCTTTCCATATCCATTTCATGAATTTTCCGCAATCTTCTGTATTTTGGATATACCATTTTTTTAATTCAGGATTCCATTTAGCACCGAGAGATTTCGCTTCGTCTTTTTCTTCATATGGCACATTTAATAAAAGCATCTAAAATTCTCCTTAAATTTAAGACCAATATTCTTCAATTTGTTCAACGGTTAGAGTAGACAATAAGTTTTTAAAAGCATCAATAAAATCTTTGGATAAATTTAATTCATTTATTGTTTTTGCAAAAGATTTTTTTTCAATATTCCAACCAACATTCTTTACTAAATCATTAATACTAAAATTCGCCCATTTTTTCGTAGGATCTAAATTTTTGAACTGAATTTCATATTCTTCTTGTGGAAACTTTTCTAAAAATTCTTCATAAGTGTAAGCTGTGTCGATTTTTTTTCCTGTAATTTTTTCAATTACATCTAAAGGAATTTTTTCATTTTTCATTTTTTCTGCTATTTCTTCAAATGCAGATGTTCTTCCTTTTTCAAATGAGACCTTTTCCATTTGTTCAATTTTTTCTGAAATATTTACAAGTTCATTTTTTATTTGCTCCGACATTGTAGGTTCCTCCTGTTTTATTTCTGGAATAAAATCTGTAATCTTCTTTTTAGGTAAATGTTTTTGCATAACTGCAACATTTTTATTTGATAACCATAAATTCCAATCCCCAAGAACATATAATCTATACTTTGCCCTCGTAACTGCAACATTTATTATATTTGCATTTACCCATGCAACTGCACCAGCGGCATGATTATCGCAACCTAGAATTAAGAATACTTCATCGGCTTCTTTACCTTGAAAAGTATGTACTGTTCCAACTTGAATTTCTTTTATGTTTTTGAATCCTGATTTTACACTTACAAAAGGTGTTATAATAAAAACAGTAGTATCGGATGTTTTTTTCTTTCTTTCAAGCAAGTTTATTACAGCCTCATATTGTTCCTTTACAAAATGATTTTTATTACCAACTTCTTTGCCAGCAATATCTATCCAACATGATTCTTGAAGCAAGAATTCTTTAGTTTTAGCTCTTGCACAATTTATCATTGTTCCACCATACGACAATTCATTAGAAATATCGAACATTGGATTTATGCAACGTCTATGAACAATTAAAGGACATCCAACCCAAACTGGGGGAGAATCTGTTTGAGATTTTATATATGAACCATAAGGGTTTAGTCTATCTGCATAAGTTTGAACAGATTCTGATTTTATGCTTGAAGCATACTTTTCTATAAATAAAGAAAAATTATCTTTAAGAAAATCC
>Ga0256405_10008230_pt1 | contig 15091 bp, 7 predicted proteins | sample RumenRJG_02DNA_FD_189096 | JGI IMG/M metagenome (GOLD analysis project Ga0256405, IMG submission 189096) | Bovine rumen microbial communities from Lethbridge, Alberta, Canada - RJG_02 | ecosystem: Host-associated > Mammals > Digestive system > Stomach > Rumen | place: Canada: Alberta | collected... | reverse complement strand
ATTGTTCGTGGACCTAAAACAATTATCTCTGATGCAAAATACAATTTAAGAGCTTTAAAAGACGGTTTTACAGGTAAAGCTAATGACCATCAATTAGGTAAATTAAATGATATAGGTATGAAAATTGGCGGTGTAGGGCTTGCAGCTTACATTGCTACTCAAAAAGCTACTCCAAAAACTAAATTAATGGAATTTGTAGGTTTAGGTACATTCCTGGCTGCAATGAAATTATGGCCTAAATTAGCTATAGGTGTTCCGGCAAAAGCTATTCATGGATTTGACCCTAATCAAGAATATGTAGATAGTTTTGGTCGTAAAAAGCCATTCTTCCAAGATCCTCAATATACTCCTTGGGATTTATATTCAAATGAAGAATTACAAAAAGTTGGCGATAAAATGGGGGTTGATAAAAACGCTCAAGACAGAAATGACATAACAAAATCTAACATGTCTAAAATTGCTACTAAAAATAATACATTGTGGATGCTTACAGCTGGTATAGCATCAGCAATTTTCTCTGCATTAGCTTGTAATAAAGCAGAGAAAGTTATAGATCCGGCTTTGGAAAAAGTTAATAACAAAAAAGCTGATGATTTGTTAAGAAATTTTGATGCGGAGTCTGCTAAACGTGCAGAAAAAACAACTTCAGAAATGCAAAAAGATTTAGATAAAATCTTTGAAGAAAATAAAGGCAAAACTGTTGATGAAAAATTATTAGAAAAAATTTCCGGCAGATTAGCAAAAGGTTTAGACCCTGTAACATCTGAAGGTGTTGCTGAAGATGTTAAAAATATGTTAGTTAACGGTAAATCTGTAATCAACGAAAACTTAGCAGAAACTATTGCTAACAATACAAAAGAAGTTCTTGCTCAAAGGTTAACAGAAGAACAAGTTGCAAAACTTACTCCTTCAAAAGAAGAATTAACAAAACACTTCAACGAAACAAAAGTAATGGGTAAGGAGGTTTCAGAAGACGAAGCAAAAGATGTAAGAATTTCAGTTGCAAAAATGGTATTTGCAAAAGCAAAAAAAGAGGGCTTATCAGAAGATAAATTAAAATTCGTTAAAAAGAGTGTTGCACAAGCTGCGGGAAATGCTATTAAATCTAATTCTGCATCTGTGTTAGACGAAAATGCAATGAAAAAAGTTAGCGCTGCAGGCAAATTAATGAGCGAATTACAGGCTAAAGATTCTGTATTAACAGATTATGCTCAAATAAAAGTTGCAGACAAACCTGAAAGCGTTATAGCTAATTATTGGAATACAGTTTCATCAAGTTTAATCAAAACTTTGGGCATCGACTTTAACGAAATGGAAAAAGTAAGAAATAACCGTGAACTTGTTCAAAGTATGGTAAGAGGTAAAATTGAAGAAATTACTTCTGACGATGCAAAATATTCAAAAGCAATGGGTGAAATTGCTAAAACAATGTCAGAATTAGACAAGAAAATTAAACCAGAAGATACTAAAAAATATGTTCAATTAGTAGGTAAAACATATGATGATGCAGCAGGTAAATTGCACAATCAAGGTATGGAAGCTACTGCAAATAAATTAACTGCTTTATCAGTAAATGGTAAAGGTTCGTTAAAACGTGTTAAACAAACATATTTTGAAGAAAGAATAGCAGGTGTAAAAAATTCATTCTCAAGATTTGTAAATACAATGGATGTGTACAGAAGAATTTCAAAAGGTAACATTCCAAATGACGGTTCTTCAAGAGAAGTAAAAGAAGCTATGATGGAGCTTGTAAAACAAACAACATTACAAGGTCATTCATCAGATCATTCAATCAAATTTTACTTTAACAGAAGCCAAGATAATTCAACAAATGTAGATAGAAGCCAAGTAGAAGTAAAAGACGGTAAGGTTGTTAACAAATACTTCAAAGAAGGTAAAGGTGTAGATGTTCCCGGAGATTATGATTTCTACCAAAAAGCAATGAACTTTATGTATAATTCAGAAATGGATAAAACAACTGTTGAATCATTGAAAAAGGTAGGATTAGAAAATCAAATCAGAACATATAATAATGAAGTATTTACAAAAATCGGTGGTGCAGATTACTTTACAAAACCAAACCACAAAACAACCGGTGATCAAGGCGCATCTTCAGAATATAAATTCTTATTATTAGGTGTAGCTCCTGATGAAATGCTTACAAAAACAGTTCAACAAACTTACAATTCTCAAAAATGGGGCAAAACATTCGGCACAGCTGGTGCAGTATTAACAGGATTAACTGTAGCATCACAATTCTTGTTTGGAAAAGGTAAGGCAGTTAAGTAGGAAACAAGGACAATGTCAAGAGTACAAGCAATACAAGCAAATATCTTAAATATTCAACTAAATAAATTTGCAACGAAAAAGGTTGTTCCAAGTTTTACTGGCAAAGAACAAGGTGCATCTCATGTTACAAATCCTTTAAATAACTTCTTAAATGCGCAAGCTTCTATGAATAAAACAATGGTTAAAGCTCCTGCAAAAGTAGAGAAAGCAGATGCAAAAAAAGTTGAAACTCCTGTTTACAAGAACAATTTGCGTTCAATGTTGCAAAACGGAGAATCTAAAATTTTAGCGATTGTTCCAAGAACTTTCAATGCGAAAGACGAAAACGGTGATGAAAAAATCACAGGCAAAGAACAACACGGAACTTTCTTAAACGCTATTGAAAGATTAGACGAAGTTAAAGCTGAAGGTTTTAATACTTTCCACATTTTGCCTATTTACCCAACTGGTAAAAAGCACGCTATGGGTTTAGCAGGTTCTTTATATTCACCATTAGACTTTTTGGCTATTGACCCTAATCTAATTGATAAAAATGATAAGAGAAGTCCGAAAGAACAAGTTAAAGCATTTACAGATGAATGCCACAAACGTAACATCAAAGTTATGTTAGACTTACCAAGCTGTTCTTCTTACGATTTATACTTAGAAAAACCTGAATTAATGGCAAAAGAACGTGATGGTCAAGCAAAAACTCCACAAGGATGGAATGATATCAGAATGTTCCAACCATATTCAGATGAAACAAAAAGAGAATTAAATCCTGAATTAATTGATTTACACAAAAAATATGTCGATATGTGTGTAGAAATGGGTATTGACGGTATTAGAGCCGATGTAGCTCGTGCGAAACCTACTGAATTTTGGGATATCATCATCCCTTATTCACACTCTAAAGATCCTGAATTTGGCTGGTTAGGTGAAACTTACACTTATGAAGATGCTTCTCCACAAGCTAATATGCCACAAGACAGACCTGAAGATTCTTTAAGAGCTGGTTTTGATGCATATTACGGTCAATATCACATTTTCCACGAATGGAAAGGTGCAAAAGACTTAAATGATTTCGTAAAAGAAAATATTGACATGTCAAACAGATTGGAAAAAGGTAAATCTATCATTGGTTCATTCACAACTCACGACGATATTTCACCTATGTTCCATGGTGGTACTGAATACTGCAACTTAACAGCAGGTTTACAAGCAACATTACCAATGTTAAATCCATACTATGTAGACGGTTATCAATCAGGTGATTATTATGTTTACGGTTATGACCACTCAAAATCTGAAGACTCTGAAACTGACTGCCACGAAATGACAGTTCACAGAGGAAAACTGGACATATTCAATTTGTCAAGAAAACCTGGCGGTAAAAATCCTGAAATTGGTAAATTTATGACAGAATCTTTCAAAATGAGAGATAAATACCAAGATGTTGTAACAAAAGGTTCTTTCATCGAATTAGACAAGAAAAACGATAAAGATGATCAAGTTATTGCTTATGCAAGACACAAAGACGGTAAAACTTTATTAGTTATCGGTAACAAAAACATTAACAGAAACGTAACTGCAACTGTTAAAGTTCCAACAATGAAAGCAGACCAAGAGTTGAAAAACTTGTTACCATCATACGGCAAACAATCAAGATACCAAGCAGGCGAAGGCGAAATTAAAGTAGATTTAGGACCTTCAAGAGTTCATGTATTTGAGATTGATACTCCTGAAATCGAAAAACATTCAAATAAAGTTTACAAACAAAATTTATAAAACAAACATTAAATAACACGATGAAATTAAGATTAAAAGGGACTAATTGTCCCTTTTAATCTTGTAAAAATATCTTAACAAACTCGCTAAAAAAGACAATTTTCATGGTTCACAGTCATTATATCGGTATCTAATAGTGTGTGTAAAGGTAGGGCATGCGAGTTAATTTAAACCTTTTGAATCCTGTAAAAGCAGTTAATTTCAAAGGATTTAATCACAAAAAATCAGAAAACGGAACTCAAGAATTTGAGTTTAACTTTCCTCATGACAGCAACAAATATGATTGTTATTTAGAAGTTTTTAGTGTTAAAAAAGACCGTAATGACAATTATAATGTAGATAAAATGCTTGAAAATACCGATTTAGGTGTAAAATCCGTAAAAATCGGTAATCGTGGCGTGAAAATTGACATGAGCTATGCTTATGATGAGTTAGAATCAAAAGCACCTTTTGCATATCGTTATAAATTAGTTGATAAAAAAGATAATTCAAAATCATTCTACCAAGTTGATGCAGGTTCTGTAATAGACTATTCAAAGAATGGTAATTTCGATAAATTTAACCTAGTAATGCAAGACGGAACACAAGTTGCAAAAGGTGGTTCAATGACTCTTGCTTTACCTGATTCATACGCAGTAGGCTGGGTTTATGATGAAAAAGGTAAACCAACTTTAAACAAAAATATTGAAGAAAAATCTAAATATGCTACAAAAACGTTCTCAAATAAAATGGGCGGTAACTTAGCGGGTATTGAAGCTAATATTGATAAACTTAAAAAAGCAGGTTATTCTAGAATTGTTTCAACTCCTATTTTTACAGATGACAGTTTATCATCTCATAGTTACTGGAATAAAAACTGTATGCAAATGTCAAACTCTATCGGAAACATTGACAACTATGCATCATTACAAAAGAAATTGTTTAAAAACGGTATGAACTTTGTTTCAGATGGTGCGTTCGTAAACGAAGGTCTTGAGGGTGTTCACTTCAAACACATGTTAAAATGGGGCGAACAATCTCCATACTATAACTGGTTCAGAGCAAGTGGCTTACAATCAGGGCCTCTTTCAATGGGTATCTTTGCTAAGAATAAAGATTATGTTGAACATAAAATCGTAAACTCACCATACAAATACGAGCAAGGTGAAGACGGTCAAATCAAATCTTCTAAAAACCCTGATTATGATTCTAAAAAACCAACATTCGTTCAAATTTATGATAGCAGATTAGTTTCAGAAGAAGATAAAAAAGATACTAAAAACTTAATTAAATCTTACGATAAATTAGATACAGGCAACGCTTATGATATAAACAACCACAATGATACAGTTGTTCCATATTCATTTGAAATTAATCCTGAAACATACAACAAAAACGTTAAAAACTTAAATGCATATAACAAAAATGCTGACAAGAAAATTATGTTGAACCAGCCTCTTGCAGCAAAATTCTTAACTCAATCTGAATCTTATGTATTGGAAGATAAATACGAAAACGGTTTTGAAACCTGGGATGCTAACACTGACATCGCAAAATTAAACTTCGTATTTTCTCATGCTGATACAAAACGTTTAGAAAATTTAGCTCCACACGATAAAGAGTACCAAACTAACAAAATTAAAGCTAAAAACTTTGAAGCTCAAGATTATGTAGTGAATTCAGGTAAATACTGGACAAGAAAAACAAATGATATTTTAAACGAATATGTTGCACATTCATTAAAAAATGTAAGTTCAGACCCTAAAAAAGCAATGGCTCAAATTGCTGACTTAACTAAAAAAGGTGAACTTCCTGCAAACAATGATATTAATGAAAATATTGTTGAAAATGTTATAAACGGCGATTACGAAACTAAGACTTCAAAAGAAACAAACAACTATAAAGAATTAACTTTGAAATCAATAATGTCATTGCCTTTAGATTCAATTGAATTTGCAGATGATACAGTTGCAGTTTTAGGTTCTTCATTAGTTACAAACCGTGCAACAAAAGCTAATCAAATAGGTTTGTCTCGTTATGAATTATTCAAAGCCGGCAACCCTCAAGTTACAGCAGAAAACAAAGATACTTATGCTAAGGCTGATGCACTATTTACAAATGAATTATTCTCATTCACAAATGATGTAATGCAGCAAGTTAATAAAAACTTAGGCGGAAAATTATTTGAAGGAAATAAAGTTACAAAACTAGGTAAATATGTGTTACCGTTAGTTAACCAAGATGTAGCTAAATATGCTTTAGTTAAAGCTGTTGCTCCAAAAGCACAAGTAAAAGTGAATGAAGAAGGTGCTGTTTCTTACGATTACAATAAAATGAAAGAAGAAACAACTTTAGCATCAATGGGTATCTTAGCTGATTCTCCTGAAGATGAAGCAAACTTACTTGTTAAACATTTGAAAAATGGTGTAAGAAGAATTTCAGCATCAGATAAAGACCAAATTACAAAAGCTGTAACAAAACGCTTGGAAGGCTTAAACGAAAACAGTTTTGCATTAGCAGAAATGATTGTAGACAGAAACAATGCAGGTCTTGACTGGAGAATAGACGCAGCAAAAGATATTGCGGATATGGATGCTTTAAGAAACGGCAATGCAAACTTCAAAGATGAGTGGTCAAGTGTTGTTGATTTTTGGAAAAACTTTTCAAAAGGTGTTATAGGTGAAAACAAAAACGCATATATGGTAGCTGAAGTTACTGACGAATTCGCTTTACACGATAACTCAGGTAAATTCTCAACTGCTAAAGATGCAGTTATGAAATTACATCAAGAAGCAGGTATGACAAGTATCGCTAACTACTCATACTTCTTCACTGATGTTGCTAACATCTTCAATAAAGATATTACAACAGGTGCTACAATAGACCAAAACGCAAGAGAAAGAAAAATCTTTGATAAAATGGTTGGTGGAGATAACTACTTAAATTCCGCTCCATTGGATTCAATACTTTATTCTTATACATTTGTAGGCAATCACGATAAACCTCGTATGTTACACTGCTTATCTTTAGATATGGAATTATTCCACACTAATTTTGCAAACAACTACAATCACAAGAAAATTGCAACAGCAGTTTTAAAAGATAAAATGTATGACCAAGTTACTGATGCTGACATCAATAGTGTTGATTTTAATAAGGTAAGCAACAAAGCTGTTGCAATGGGTGATGCTATTAAAGGTGGTTTCGGAAAAGCATTAGGTAAGGTATTCCAAGGTCAAAGAAAAGATGAAGTATTTTCTGCAATAAGCAAATCAGTTGCAGATATGGCTTCAGGCAAGTACTTAGATAAAGAATTTTCAGCTGATGCTTTCGGAACAAAACCTTTTGACGTAACAATCAAAGCTGTTATGAAACAAGCTGAAAAGAAACATGGTTTGAATCTAAGCAAAGAAGAAAAATCTAAATTATTTAATGCGACATTTGAAACTATCTTAAAACCAGGCATGAGCAAATTTAAAGCAATGATGGGATTTTTGGTAAGCTTGCCTGGCAACCCTACAATGTATGCAGGTGATGAGTTAGGTGTTACCGGTTACGAAGAAAAAGCTAAAAACGTATATCTTCAAAACCGTGGTTCATTGCACTGGGAATGGTTAGATGATAACAATAAAAAATTTATTCAAAACTTCTACAATGAAATGAATGAAACAATGGCATTAAGAGAAAGACCTGAGTTGAAAGCATTAAATGACGGCGCTCCATTTACATTAGATTTACACAGAGATGTAAACAGCGGAAAACCTGTTTCAGCAATTTTAAGACAATCAGCTGATGGTGCTATGGCAGTAACATTATTTAACGCAAATAACGTAAATCTCGATAAAGAGGCTGAATTTAGGCCAACACATGTTAAATTAGACAGTATTTCATTACACACAACAAATAATGATAAAGTTGGTTTGAAGGGTGGTTTACAAGTTGGTACAACATTCAAAAATGCAGATGACAGAGATAAATCAGTTTATAAAGTTTGTGAAAATAACGGTAATTATTTTATTAAACGTTTTAACAGCGAAGAAGATTACAAACACGTTATGACAACAGGCAGATACAGAGATGATAACAGAATTGATATGTACAACAGCACATTGATTTTATACTCAGTTCCTGAAAAACAAGAAGTTAAAAAATCAAGAGTAATGTATAACCCTCAGTACAACATAGTATCAAATCCTTATAAAACTTCTCCAAAAGTTGAAAAAGGTTCTAAATTAGCAGTTGTAGCAAAATAATTTAAGTAAAATATATTATGCCATGATGTAGATACGGCTTACATCATGGCATAAAGCGTATTAGAGGCAAAATAGAATTATCTTAACATTTCTTAACAACATGCTCAAAACATGGCAATTATTGAATTACGAAATACTTTATATAAATGTAAGGTTTAAGGTTTAATTCAGGGCTTACGAAATAAGGTTAAATAAAGTAAGTAAGTTCAAAACTTAAAAATTGGTTAAAAAATAATAATAACTTTTGGTTAGGGGTTAGAAAAATGTCTTTTTTAGTTTTATTTGCAAGAAAAATGTCGTTAAAAAATCAAATCAGCGATATGAATTACAAATTAATGCAAAAACAACAAGAATTACAAGACTTGCAATCATATACAGCAGCAATCGCTGACGGTGAAGTTTCAATGAATGACTTAACAACAGCACCTGCATCAATGTTCGGAAGAATGAGCCAATATATGGTAGGTTCAAACAATTATGCAATGCAATCAGCTCAAGCAAATTATGCAATGTTCGGTGGTATGCAAGCAGCACAAGGTGGTCAAACACAAGATGCAACAGCACAACAACAATACCAATACTTAGTATTCAAAAACTTATACGATACACAAAAACAACAATACTTAAAAGCTGAACAAGCACAATTGCACGTAAAAGAAAAAGCAATGGAAAATGAAAAATTAAAATTAGAACAACAATTAAAATTATTAGAAACTGAATTAAGTACATTAGATCAATCAATCGACAAAGGTATTAAAGACTCAGCTCCTCAATACGCATAATCAAAAGTTTCTAATTAACCAAAAATTAACCAAACAAACCAAATTAAAACCAAACCAAAAATTAACCAAAACCAAAAACCAAATTTAAAGCCGCCCGATGGGTGGCATTTTTTTTTTGAAATTTTATGTTATAATTGAATAAATGCGCAAGTTTATATACTATTTATTATTATTCAAAAAAGCGTTTTATATTATGATTTATCCGTATTTTATGGGTAAATCAAAGTTGAGTTTGATTATAAGAATGGGTATTGAAAATTATTTAATTTTTCAACCAGCTAAACTAAGAATGATGCGTGTTCAGCGGAATTTACTTAAAAAATTTAAAACAATAAGATTTGCATCTAATGATGGAGCTCGACTATTTGCTTGGTTTATTCCTCCTCAAGACAATAAGCCTACAATTTTATATTTTCATGGTCAAGCTGAATCAATTTTATATCATCAGGATATTGCAGAATTTGCATTAAAAAAAGGATATGGTGCTTTTTTACTATCCTATAGAGGACACTATAGGGCATGGGGACTTCCATCTGAAAAAGGAATATATTCTGATGCACAAGCGGCAATTCTGAAACTAAAATCATTGGGCATAGAAACTGTAAATATAATACTATGGGGACACTCGCTTGGCACAACAGTTGCAATGAATACTGCTGTTCATAACAATGTAAAAGCTCTCGTATTACAATCACCAATAAAAGACCTTTCTACAGGAGCTTATGACCTTGTTAATTTTTACCTCAGAAGATTAAAATTACCTTGGCTAAGAAAATATGTAAAACAACACTTTAAAGATATTAAATTTATTCAAAAATTTGATAATCTGCAAAAAATTTCAAAGGTAAACTGCCCTATTTTACTTGTTCATTCAAAAACAGACAGAATAGCTCCGTCAAAAAATTCAAGAGAATTATACGAGCATAAACTTAATGCTCAAATTTACCTTGCCGAACGAGGAAGCCATTGGGAAACAAAATGGTGTATTAAGAAAATTTCAGAATTTATTGAAAACCTTTAAATTTATTGATAAAATAACACAGGAGGAAATTATGGTAGAAAATAACAGAATTATGTCAGGAATGCGCCCTACAGGCAAATTACACTTAGGTCATTACTTGGGAGTAATCTCTAATTGGGTTAATTTACAAAATAATTACGACTGTTATTTTTCTGTCGCAGATTGGCATGCTCTTACGACGAATTATGATAAAACAGAAAACTTAAAAGATAACGTACTAAATGTAGTTATCGATTGGCTAGCTTGCGGAATTGACCCTGCAAAAGCAACAATTTTTGTACAATCGACAATACCTGAAATATCCGAATTGAATATTTATTTGGGTATGGTAACTCCTCAAAATTGGGTTGAAAGAGACCCTACCCTAAAAGATATGGCAAAAATTTTAAAAAATAAAGAAGGACAAAATTCTCAAATAGGCTTTGGACTAATGGGATACCCGGTATTAATGAGTGCGGATATTATGTCAGTGAATGCCCACTATGTACCAGTCGGTATAGACCAAGTAGCTCACGTGGAATTAACTCGTGATATGGTTCGAAGATTTAATAACATCTATAAAACAGATTATTTTATAGAACCTGAACCTAAATTAAACAATTGCTCTTTGATATGCGGAGTTGACGGCGCAAAAATGGGTAAATCATATAATAATGATATTAAAATATCTGATGACGAAGAAACAACTGCAAAAAAAGTTATGCAATGTATAACAGACCGCTCAAGAGCTAGAAAAGATGACCCCGGACATCCTGATAAATGTGAAGTAGCTTTTAAATATTGGCAAATCTTCGGCAATGAAGAGGAAATTAAAAATGTTGAAACTGAATGCAGGGCAGGTCAAAGAGGTTGTGCTGATTGTAAACGTCAACTTGCACAAAAAATCAATGAACATTTTAAAGAAATTCGAGAACGACGTAAATATTATGAAACTCATATTGATGAAGTTAAACAAATACTACAAGAAGGCTCACACAAAGCAAGAAAAATCTCTCAAAAAGTTCTTGAAGACGTAAGAAACATAATCGGAATGTATTAGTAACTAATCTTTATTATTATTTTCAAGGCCCATTTGTTTACTTACATTCAATAAAAACTCACGTGTTGCTTGTACAGCTGTATCAAATTGTTTTTGCGTAATTTCAGTCCAATTAGGTTCATTATCACGTGTTATTTTACCTTGTGCTTTTGTTGCACTAAATGTGTCTGCAAAAAGTTGCATGCTCTTTCGTGGAGCATTATCATTATATTTGAAATTTTTAGCAAATACGTCTGCATTATTTTCAGCAAATTTCTCGTAATCAGTGTGTATTTTTAAATCAATTGCTTTACCTAGTGTTGAAGTTTCTTCAATGTGTTGAGGTTGTGCAATATCTTGCAGGAAGTGGCAAGCTCTCGCAGCATTTTGAATTGCAAGTTCTTCATCTTCATCTTCTATTGCACTATCCATCAGGTCTATTTGTTCTTTGTAAGCTGATTTTGCATTGTTATTACCTGTGTAATCCATATAGCTTACACTATTTTGATTAAATATTTTATTAAATATATTTATTAAACCCGCCGTTGATTTTGGCGCAGAAATGTTAGAAACAGTTTCTAAAGGTTCTGCTTCAAATTTCTCTTTAGAAAAAGTATCAGATTTAATTTTTTCACCAAAATAGAAATGTTTATTAGCTAAAAAACCAATATCATCGTGGTCAGGACGCTGTACGTAATCTGCAAGTGTGTCCTTATATTTATCAAATTGCGGCAAATCTTTTATGGCTGTTTCCATAATTTTCTTATGGGTTTCACAGCTCCAGCCAAAATTTATATTGTTGCTGCCTTGAATTTTCAAGCACACACCTCCACAACCCATTAAAGCACTGTGAAGATAGAAAATTGCTATAAAACAGAAAAATATTAAATTAATTTTACAATTATGTTTTTTAGCATGCTATACTTTAAGTATGAGGGATAAGATTGTCATAAAAGGTGCGAAAGAAAACAATTTAAAGGATATTTCATTAGAAATTCCCAAAGACGAACTTGTCGTATTTACAGGTGTATCAGGTTCAGGTAAAAGTTCTCTAGCTTTTGATACAATTTTTGCAGAAGGTCAAAGACGCTATGTAGAAAGTTTGTCTGTTTATGCAAGACAATTTTTGGGACAGATGGATAAACCCGATGTTGAGAGTATTGACGGACTTTCACCCGCTATTTCTATTGACCAAAAATCAACCAGCAACAATCCTCGTTCCACCGTTGGAACTGTTACTGAAATTTATGATTTTTTAAGACTTTTGTACGCAAGAATAGGTACTCCTCACTGTCCAAAATGCGGTGAGGAAATTAAACCGCAAACAATTGACGAAATTGTAAACTCAATTTTAAAACTTAAAACAGGTACTAAAATACAACTTTTAGCACCTGTTGTTACAGGTAAAAAAGGTGAATATCAAAATTTATTTAAAGATTTGCAACAAGAGGGTTTTGTGAGGGTTAAGGTTGATGGCAAACTATTTAACCTTGACGAAGATGAGATTGAACTTACAAAAACAAAAAAACATGATATTTCAGTTGTTGTTGACAGACTTGTAATTAAGGAAAATATCCAATCAAGATTAACTGACAGTATATCGACAGCCCTAAAAAAGGCTAATGGTGTTGTTATTGTTGACATTGTTGAAGAAAAACAAGAAATTCTTTATTCTGAAAAATTTTCTTGTGAAAAGTGCGGATTAAGTTTTGATGAACTTTCACCAAGGAATTTCAGTTTTAACAGTCCATACGGAGCTTGTGAAAGATGCTCCGGTTTGGGTGCAGATTTTATTGTTGATGAAGATTTAGTTATACCTGACAAAAATCTTTCTATTGCAGACGGTGCAATATACCCATGGGCAAAATCCTCAACAGATTATTACGAAGATTTATTGAAATCTGTTTGCAATAATTATTCGATAGACAGAACTAAACCGTTTAAAGACCTCTCAAAATCCGAACAAGATTTAATTTTATACGGTTCTGACGACATAATAAAAGTTACGGTAAAACAATTTGGAACTCAACGCTATAAGACACAGTATACACATTATATTGGCGTTATTCCATATTTAGAGAAAAAATACCATGATGCAACAGGTGATTATTGGCAGGAAGAAATTGAAAAATATATGGTTACAAAACCTTGCACAGCCTGTAATGGTGCAAGATTAAAACCATTCCCTCTTTCTGTAACTATTGAAAACAAAAATATTTATGAATTTACAAAAATGTCTGTAGATGATGCAATTACATTTATTGATATTCTTTATTTAGAACTTAATGACTACAAATTACAAATTGCCAAACAAATTTTAGATGAAATAAGAGGCAGATTAAAATTCCTACAAGATGTTGGCTTAGGTTATCTTGATTTAGCACGTATGTCAGGAACATTATCTGGCGGAGAAGCTCAGAGAATAAGGCTTGCAACACAAATAGGAAGTGGTTTATCGGGTGTTTTATATGTACTTGATGAACCATCAATCGGCTTGCACCAAAGAGATAATGACAGATTAATAAAAACATTGATGAAGCTTAGAAACTTGGGTAACACGCTTATTGTTGTAGAACACGACGAAGAAACCATAAGAAACGCTGATTATATCGTAGATATTGGTCCGAAAGCAGGACTAAACGGCGGCAACATTGTTGCTCAAGGTTCAGTTGAAGATATAATTAGCTCTGAAGAATCTTTAACAGGAAAGTATTTGAGCGGTGAGAAATTTATACCTATACCTAATAAATTAAGAGATGGAAATGGAAAATTTTTATCAGTAAAAAATGCTTTCTTGAATAATTTAAAAAACATTGATGTAGATATTCCTCTTGGTAGAATAGTTGTTCTAACAGGCGTTTCAGGCTCAGGAAAATCTACTCTAATGCAAGATTTAATAAATCAATACGCCGTACATAAATTACTAAAGAACAAGCCAAAGCCATACGGAGTTGATGAAATTACAGGATTTGAAAATATAGACAAAGTTATTAATATTGACCAATCGCCAATTGGCAGAACTCCTCGTTCAAACCCCGCGACTTACACAGATGTATTTACGCATATAAGAGCATTGTTTGCAAAAACTAATGAGGCAAAAATAAGAGGATATAATCAAGGTCAGTTTAGTTTTAATGTAAAAGGCGGTCGCTGTGAGGCTTGTAAAGGTGATGGCGTTAAGAAAATAGAAATGAACTTTTTATCAGATGTTTACGTAAAATGCGATGTGTGTAAAGGTAAGCGCTACACACACGAAACATTAGAAGTTAAATATAAAGGTAAAACTATTTCGGATGTTTTAGAAATGAGTGTTGGCGAAGCATTAGAATTTTTTGAAAATATTGCACCAATAAAAAGAAAACTGCAAACACTATATGACGTAGGTTTAGATTATATTAAACTTGGACAGAGTTCTACAACACTTTCAGGTGGTGAAGCTCAAAGAATAAAATTAGCTTCGGAATTAAACAAAAAAGCCACAGGAAAAACTTTATACTTAATGGATGAGCCGTCAGTTGGTCTTCATTGGGCGGATTTAGATAAATTAATAAAGATTATTCACAAACTTGCTGATAATGGTAATACAATTTTAATTATTGAACATAACTTAGACTTAATAAAAATTGCAGATTACATAATAGATTTAGGACCGGAAGGTGGTAACGGAGGCGGTACGGTAGTTGTATGCGGTACTCCAAAAGAAGTTTCAAAATGCAAAAACTCGTATACAGGAAAATACTTGAACAAAATATTTAACAAATAAAAAGGATTGTCGTGCAGACAATCCTTTTTTATTATATATTCAGTTTTTATTAACCGTTTTGGCAATAAGTGAAGCTCTTTTGAACATTTGCATCAATGATTGATTTAACCGAATTATAATCATTTGTCAATGCACTATATTCTGTTTGATATTTTGTTAATTTGGTATCCATATCTTTTTCTTTATGTTCAATTTTTTTAAGTTCTCGGTCATACCATC
>Ga0256405_10008228_pt1 | contig 15095 bp, 9 predicted proteins | sample RumenRJG_02DNA_FD_189096 | JGI IMG/M metagenome (GOLD analysis project Ga0256405, IMG submission 189096) | Bovine rumen microbial communities from Lethbridge, Alberta, Canada - RJG_02 | ecosystem: Host-associated > Mammals > Digestive system > Stomach > Rumen | place: Canada: Alberta | collected... | reverse complement strand
ATTGTATGGCATACAATCCTACAAAATTTTCTGATTTTTCCTCTCTTTTTTGTGTATATAAATCTTGAAAATCGACTGTTTTATTAAAAAAATCATGATACAAATTGTTGAAAAATACTGTTTTAAGAACAAAAATATGATGCAGTAAAGTATAATTTAAGAATTTTTAACGTTTGTCGGAAAAAGTGCCTTATACATATCTGTATTGCGGTTTTTTGTTATAATTTTTTAGTAAAAACTATCGAAAATAAGTCCAAAATTTAGTATTTATCAAGAAAAATTTGCATGTATGAAATATTATTTGTATCTTTGTAACGTAAATCAATTGAAAAACTGATTTGCATTTACAGTTAAAATTATTTATTAACAATTTTAAATTTTTTAAGGATTATGGGAATGTATAATTTAAAACGAAATCTAGCCCGTTTTACAAACGGAAAGGCATTAACTTTTATGCAGCTAGTTCAGAGAGAAGCGGAGTCTTCTTCTGATAAAAGTATGGCGGATATTTTCGCTAATTTCAAGAATGCGGTTTCAGAGTTTGCCGATGCTACTAAACTCGTGAATACTACAAGTCGTACCAAAAATGTTAATTCTATTTTTGGTTTGCTTACTAAAAGGTATTCTTTTTTGAAACAGATGTCTAAGAATGCTGTTTTTATGCAGGATTCGGATGCTAAGGCAGTTGCTGACGAGGTTTATTTCTTGTTGAGCCAAGTGGGAAAATTTAATTCCCAAGGTTATTTTGACCGTTTGGCAAAATACAAGGTAACCGTTTCGTCTATCAGAGAAAAGGTGGATGCTGAGAAATTGGTTTCTGCCGGCTTTGATTCGTTATTGTCTGACATCGAGGCGTTGATTGAACAGTTTGAGTCTGTTTATGACGAACGTAATGCTTACCGTAAGGAAAGTAAACGTAGAGTGAAAGAGACTCGAAAGGCTGCTGAGCAGGCTTATAGTGCTTTTGCATTGTTTGCTGCTTGCAAGGCTAATTTGGGCGAGAAGAAATTCCAAGTGCTTGTTGATCATGTCAACGAGGCTATTCATTGGAATGACATTCACAGCTCGGATACTGTTAACGAAAAAGAGAAGAAGTCTTAGACAGGTTTATCCGTCTAAGTTCTTCCTTAAAAAAATGGAAATTCCGGATACAGAACATCGTATCCGGGTTTCTTTAATTTAATTTTTGTTATTTAACCTTTGAATTTTTATTGTTTCAAGATAATGAAATTCATATAGTAAAGGTAAAAAATGAGTAACAAAAACTAAGAAATTCAAAAGTTTAACAAAGTTTAACACACCCCCCGATAGAAGGCTTGTAATGAGGAAAATAGAGTAATTTTGGTTGATTTGTAGCTTTTTTCTTATTAAAATATGGTGCAAATCAATTATATTTTATTTAATAGATTTGGAAGTTACAAAAAGTGTTTTTAACTTTGTGCTGTTAAAGAAATATTTTTAATGTAGACATATTTTTGAGTAATGATGTTCTACCTGTATTGATTGAAGTAATAAAACTCAGTTGATAATAATTAATATTATAAAGAATTGACTGAGTATTATAAACCAAATTAAAAAAGGAGAACATTATGAAAAAGTTAGTTTATTATTCCATGTTATTTGGAATCTGCCTATTGAACTCGGGCAGTGCCGTAGCTCCCGGTAGTGAGAGTTATGGCGGCGGTAATATTACCGTAAGAGTCAGCAAAGTATCTAACGACATCAGTTGGATGGATGATATGGTTTTCGAAAAGTACCGTATATCGCCTCAGGTTAGCGATACGGTCTGTATGACAAAATCACCGCCATGAACTTCTGATGATTCTTTGGCAGCAGAGCTTCCGAAGGTAAAACGTGTAGGTACTGTTAAGAGAAAACGTATAGAATCAGAGTCCGAATTGGATGAGCATGGACGTAAGTACAAGCTTGTAAAGGTACGCGGCAAAAGGTATAAACTGTATGCTGTAGCTGATACATTGGAATTTGTTCCGTCGGAGCGTTTTTCACGCTTATATGAGGAAACTATCGAGTTCATCAAAAAACACGAGGGTTTTGCAGGCGGCAAACCATATTATTGTGTAGCGGGGTATCTTACAATCGGTTACGGTCATGTGATTGCTCCTCATGAGAAGTTCGGCAAGGGTATTACTCGTGAACAGGCTGAAAAGCTTTTGCGTAAGGATTTCAACAAGTGTGTGAATCGTGCGCTTCAGGTTACAAGTAATTTGCCGGACAACCGTCTTTTGGCGGTGGCGCATTTTATTTATGCGAAGGGGTTGCAGAGATATTTAAGTAGTACTTTGAAAATTAAAATTGATATGAATCAGAATCCGAATGCGGAGTTTTTGAAGTGGTGTAATTACCATACTCCTGAAGGTGAGTTAGTAAGGAGTGAGTACAGCTTGTGGATCCGAAAGTGGGAGATCAGGATGTACAATAATGATGAAGATGTGGTGGAGGAAAATCCTCGTAACCGGGAACAGGACTCTCCTGAATTGGAGGTTCAAGTAGACGGCACGGTTGCTGTTAGCGAAATCTAAAAGCGTTGGTTAATAAACTGGCTTTTTTGATTTCGCTTTTTTTTTGTGTGTGATTGTTTTTTTATGAGAATTTGGAACGGATGTTTGGTCCGTCCCAAGGTGTTAGTTTCCGTATTTTTGGTCGATGTCATCAAGAATTGCAAAGAGCTCTTGTGTATCGAGTGATGTTACGAGTTTCATTCTGTAGTTTTTGAAATCGGGAAGTGCTTTGAAATATTGTGAGTAATGACGGCGCATTTCTAATATTCCGCGTTTGTCGCCTTTCCATTCCATTGATTTGGTTAGTTGCAGTTTAGCGAGTTTTACTCTTTCGTGTATATCTGGTTCGTTTGGCAGTATTCCGGTGTTGAGGTATTCTCTCACGGTTTTGAATATCCACGGGCATCCTACTGCGGCGCGTCCTATCATTATTGCGTCGATACCGTATTTGTCTATCATTTCTTTGGCTTTTAATGGTGAATCTACATCGCCGTTTCCTATTACGGGGATTTTCATACGGGGATTTCTTTTTACTTCACCTATAAGAGTCCAATCGGCTTCGCCTTTGTAGAATTGCATTCTTGTTCTGCCGTGTATTGCAATTGCTTGTATTCCTACGTCTTGAAGTCGTTCTGCTATTTCAACAACGATTTTTGATTCGTCGTCCCATCCGAGTCTGGTTTTTACAGTGATAGGTATATTTGGGATTGCTTGTACTACGCGTCTTGCAATTTCTACCATTAGGTCGGGATTTTGTAAAAGACCTGCTCCGTCTCCTCTTGTGGCTATTTTTTTTACGGGGCATCCGCAATTGATATCAATAAGGTCGGGATTGGCTTCTGCGGCTATTTTAGCGGCTTCTACCATGTGATCGGGGTCGTGACCGTAAATTTGTATACCAACGGGGCGTTCGTAGTCCTCAAGGTGCATTTTTTTGATTGTTTTGTCCACATTTCGTATTAGGGCTTCGCTTGCCACAAATTCAGTGTACATCAGGTCAGCACCGTATTGTTTGCAGATATATCTGAATGATACATCTGTTACGTCTTCCATTGGAGCAAGAATCAATGGGAAATGATCTATTTTGATATTACCTATCTGAAACATATTTGTAAAAAAATAAAATGCGGTGTTTTTTTCCGTTGTGATATTTCTTGTGAAAATAAAGTACAAAATAAACAAAACTTTTTTGAAATCCGAAATGATTTATTTACTTTTGCATTTGTTTAAGAACAATTTAATAATCAATTTATTAACACAACCAATTAATAATACTGTCATGGCTGAATTTTTAATTGAACTTTTTAAGGATTTATCCGAGGATTTACTCAATCTTTTTATGGGTTGGGGACTCAGTTACGAATGGGCTGTAACTTGGAAGAATGTTATAAATTTTATTTTAATTATAATTGTATCTGCAATCAGTTGGTTTATTGCCAAGTTGATTATCATCGAGACTGTTCACAAGATAGTTGTAAAGACCGAAAACAAGTATGATGATGAGATTGTAAGGTACAAAGTTGTTGAACCTCTCAGTCAGATATTTCCTGCATTGAATATTTATTATTTGATTCAGTTTGCTATATCCGATCCTGATTGGGTGGAGCGTATCCGCAGCTGGTGTTTTACATGGAATGTATTTTCTGTGATGTTGATATTGATGAGGGCGATAGATTGTTTGCAGGCGATATTGGACCAAATATTGGAAGAGCAGCACAGAAGTATTTCTACAAGAGGATACAAGCAGGTTGCTAAGATTGTAATCGGTATTGTAGGCGGACTTATGATGATAGCAGTATTAACTGGTAGAGATCCGTTAACAATTGTAGGAGGTGTTGCCGGCATGTCCGCAGTGATGATGTTTGTATTCAAAGACAGTCTATCGGGATTTGTAGCATCTATACAGTTGACATCTCTCAATATGGTGAAGATGAATGATTGGATTACGATTTCCAACCGTAATATCAACGGTCATGTTGTAGATATCACCCTTAATACAGTAAAAGTAAGGAACTTTGATAATTCGGTTTCTACGGTTCCAACTGCGGCATTGATGAGTGAATCGTTTATCAACTGGAGTAATATGCAGGATATGCAAGCCCGCCGAATATCAAGGTCTATTATGATAGATGCCGATTCGGTACATATTGCGAGTGAGGAGCTTATCGAGAAGATTAAGAAAATTCCGATTATGACTGATTATATTAATCAACGATTGAAAGACAGTCAGAATCCGGACGACACTATATTGTTTTTTGAAAAACGTGAGATTTCCAACCTTGAACTTTTCAGAGTATATATTGAATTGTATATCAAGGCTAACTATCAAGTATTTGTAAAATATTCACCAACAACTGTTATCGATTCGCAGGGAAATATCAATCAGGTATATTATGTGGATCGGGATCAGTTTGTAAAGATACATGGCAAATCTTCGGAGCGTTTCTTGGAGGAGGACGACGGCGGCAACACATTTATAAATGATTTTCGTACATTTGTAAAACAGAATACCGACCTTCAGGCTAATAAATCTTTCAAGAAATTTGAGAAAGAGAAAAAAGATGAGATGATGCGCCGTATTTATTTGCAGCAAGACCCCAAGGACGACAAAGTATATTATCCGTTTCAGTACAAAGAGAAAAATCAATATGTTAACAATGAGTTGACAGAATGGAAATATCCGAAGAAATTTTTGTTGAAAGACGGAATCTTTGTAGAAAACGGACATCTGATGGTAAGACAAATGCCCCAAACCTCTACAGGTATACCATTGGAAGTATATGCGTTTACAAAAATTACCGAATGGGCAAGTTTTGAGAAAATACAATCAGCTTTTTTTGAACATTTGTTTGCTATTATCAAGGAGTTTGAGCTTAGAACATTCCAATTTACGAAAGCCGATGTATATGGTGACAAGAAATTATCGTAAAAATTTAATTTTATGATAATAATTTAATTAGTAATTTCGTATTTTGGAAAAACAAAAACTTCTTATAGCTTAAAATGAACAAAATCAAGACGTTGCTAATTATTATAACAGTTACCTTTGCAATGATGTTGGGTATTTCGGGATGTGGTGATTCAGATTATGATCCCGATACCAACATGTTGAAAGCAGTGCCGAGGGAGTCTGCTATTATAATTAAGACTACAGAATTCAGCAGTTTGATAAATTCTCTGAACAAGCAGAATTTTATGTGGTCGCAGCTACGCCAGCTTACTTCCCTTAAAACTTCTGACGCAATCATAAAACTTACCGACACAATTATAAAACAAAATTCTGAGTTGAGAGGTTTTGTGAATATGCGTGAGATTGTAATATCCTTTCAGAAACAGGGTCATGAAGTAGAATGTCTGTTGTCCGCTACAGCCAATAAAACCGAGGCGCAGCGGATAGCAGGTGTTATTAAGAAGGTGGCTTCGTCCAAAGGTTACGAACTCAAAACCGGAAATTATGATAATACAACCCTTTTCCGTGTTGTGGATAAGCAAGATCCCAACAAGGTGAAGCTTGTATTCTCGTATGTAAACAGTGAGGAGATATTTGTAGTATCTACATCTCAAATATTGGTAGAATCATCGGTACGACATGTAAAATGTGGAGATGGCAGTATCGGGTCAGACCGGTTGTTGAAACGTTTGGTAAAAACACATAAAAGCAGTTCGTCGTCGGTGATGATTGTAAACTATCGCAATTTGGCGGATATGCTTAAATTTCAAATTGCTTCGTCGGCAAGTTATCTCAAATCTATTGAAACTTATGCTGATTGGGCAGTTTTGGATATTAAGCCCGATTACAAGGAAATTACTTTAACAGGATATACCGATTATAAAGACAACGGTGATGCTTATCTCAAGATGTATGTATCACAACAGCCGGTTGCAAATGATTTTGTAAATTACTTACCGTCAAAAACCACAAACTTTGTTTCAATCGGTATTTCGGATATGAGTGCATTCAAGAGCGATTATTCTGATTATCTGGATTATGCAAAACTTCAGAATCAGTATAAGAAGAACAATTCTGTGGTATCAAAAACATTCGGAGTAAATTTTGAGGAAAAGATTTACGGATTTATGGGTAAAAGAATCATAGAATTTACAAGTGATTACAGTCTTGCGGCACGTAGTAGTGACAATTATATTGTTGCTGAACTTGACAACGAAGATGCTGCTGAGAAATTTCTTGTAAATGCTGTGAAAAAATATCAACAGAAGAACAACAAATCAGACAAAGAGATGTTTCATGATATTGTATCTAATACCAACAAGAAGTTTGTTGCATATTTTTGTCCGATAAAAAAGTTGATGTCAATTTACTTCGGTGATATTTTTACCAACGAATATTCTTATTTTACAATTTACAAAGATAAACTTGTATTCGGACAGAATATCAGCGGATTGCGTGAATATATCAATGCGGTAGAAACTCGTAAGGTTTTGAGTGAGAATACAAATTACGCAGATTTTACAGAACTTGTTAACAAGAGTAGCAATATCTATTATTATATTGATTTACCATATTCAAAAAGTAAAATTGCAGCAGTCCTTAGTAAAAATAATGCACGGGAATACAATCAGTTTTTTACAAGGTTGCAAGATTTCCGTTCACTTGCACTTATTTACAGCAATACCGGTGATGAGATGTTTTTTACTAATGCGGCATTGAAATATTCTCAAATAATTGAGGCAGAGCGTTATGTATCATGGATTACACCGGTTGATACAACTGTAAAAATAAAACCTCAACTTGTAAAAAATCATCTTACAAATGGCAAAGATATAATCTGTCAGGACGAAAGATGCAAGTTGCATTTTATTTCTAAAGACGGTACTAAATATTGGAGCAAACAAATGCCCGAACCTCTAAAAGGTCAGGTATACGAAGTTGATTTGTTTCAAAACGGTAAGATTCAATATTTGTTTGCAACCGGAAACGAATTGCACCTTATTGACCGTAACGGCAATTATGTAGAAAACTTCCCGGTGAAACTTCCTGCTCCTTTGGCTACTGAAATTTCTGTATTTGATTATGCCAAAGACGGTAATTACAGAATTTTTGTACCGTGCAGCAATCAGAGAATTTATGTATATACCAAAGACGGTTCTCAACTTGAATCTTGGAATCCGGTGGAAACCGATAACAAAATTGTAACTCCCGTACAATACTTTAATATCAACGATGATGAATATTTGGTTTTTGCCGACAGACTGAAAACTTATATATTAAGTCGTAACGGATCAACAAAAATTGCTGTTACTACCAACTTCCCCAAAGCTCCAAATACAAAATTTTATGTAGAAGCTCCCGGAGGTATTTCCAATTTGAGGTTTGTAACAACAAATTCGTCCGGACAAGTACAGTATATCACCCGAAACGGAAGTGTCCACACTCAAAATTTTCGTGATTATTTCAGTGCCAACCATAATTTTATCTTAGCAGATATCAACGGTGACGGCGAGAACGAATATATTTTTACCGACAACAGAGAACTTGTGGTTTACAAAAGTTCAGGCGGACAATTGTTCAATTATTATTTTGACGGTTTGATTACAGGTAAACCCAATATCTTTAGATTTGCTGTCAACGATGTAAGAATCGGGGTGGTATGTGCTGATTTGAACAAAATTTATCTTTTTGATAAGGACGGAAAGATTTGTAGCGGATTCCCGTTGGAGGGTACAACCGAATTTTCTATCGGTGTACTCAATCATCCTAATAAATACAGTGTGGTTTGTGGCGGTCGTGAGAATTTCCTTTACAACTATTTGATTCAGTAAAAATAATTGTAAAATAAATAATTTTTAGTTTTTACTTCCGACATTCTCCAACCGCTTTGAATAGTATTTGTAATTGAAATGCTTTGCAATTGCTATGCTTATCTCTTTGTAAGAGAGATCTTTCTTGAAATAATATTGCAATTCGCATTCACGCATTTTCAAATAGATATAATGACGAAGCGGCAAATCCTCCAAAGTGCCGAGTGTTTCGCTGTAAATATTCTTGGCTTTCTTTGTGTAACCCAATTTTGACAAAATGAAACTGTATTCAAGGTGCAACAGATAACATATTGCCGAATCGTTTTCACACAATTCGCTCTTGAATATTGTTTCAAATATTGTTTTTGCCTGTTCATAACATTCAGTCAAAACCAAGATGTCGGTAAGCAAAAGATTAATCCTCAAATATTTAGTTCTGTTTTCCGTAATTTTGGAATAATATCTCATGCTGAATTCTTCTACAACGCATAAGAACTTGTGCTCAATCTTTTTGTCTTCCTGATAATAATATATAAGCTGTATGCACAATGTAAGCATGTATTGGAATTCGTCCTCAACATCGATATCAAACTGTTGTGATTCGTTGTAAAGGGTTTCAACCGTTTTTTCATTACCCTCAAAGAAAGCATTGTAACACATCAACATTATAGCAGTGAGTTTATGCTTAGTGTCGGTGGTCTTGGTATAATACTTATTTAAGAATTTCAAGAAACAACCGTTAAGATTATCAAAATCCAAAAATCTGTATATATAAAATTCGCTCTCAGTTTCGGTTTGCAACAACTCGTCTTGAAGTTCGGGATAAAACTGATATTCAGTACAAAATACCTTTTTCATCCTTTCGTTTTCCGATTTTTCTCTGATATGCAAATCTATAATATCGAAGGCAGATTTCAATAATTTGATATTGCCCTGATGGAATGCGTATTTTATGAAAATCTCAAACAGTTTATAGAACATCTTCTCATTTTCAGAGTAATAGGAAGCCACCTCAATGAAAAGATTCTCATTAAGACCAAATTCTTTCAACCAATAGTTGGCAAGTTGATATTGAAAATACTCGTAGTCGAAAAACTTTATCATCATTTCTTTTTCGCCAAGTTTGTTCTCTACGATGTATTCCATCAATACACCTACATTTAATAAGTTGTAAAACTGTTCGCTGTATTCTTCTATAAGTCTTGACAGTCTTTTCTTTTCAGTAGAATCGGTATCAAGCCCGTAATTTGTACTAAATAAAATAAAATCAATGAGTTTTTGGTTTTTGAAACCGTCTTTTGTAGTATAGATTTTTTGGTTGGAGTATTGAGTAAATATGTCGATATCGGTGAGGTTGTCTTTTGTAATTGATATTAAGTTTTCCAAGAAATACGGAGCTTGGAAAGAATGTTTCATGCAGAATTTATTTAGTATCTCAAAATTTCTTATCGTAAACTTGTCGCAATTCTTCAGTACTTGAATTTGCTCTTTGTAATCAAGTATCGGGATATTGCTGTATACCGTTGATTTACAATCCCATTCTGTATTGTACCAACTTACTTTGTTGATATCTTTTACAATTTTTGTGATATCGTTCCAGATAACGGTACGGGTAGAAATGATAAGTTTGAAATACTTCTCCGTTTTGTACGTTGCAATTATGTTGTTGATAGAATCCAGCATCTCGTTGCTGCAAACATCATCCAATACAAGGATTATCTTGCCGTTGAGCGTAGCGGGGTGAGTTTCAAAATAATCTTTGTAACTTTGGTTACCGTTTACGCCAAGCAGTTTGGAGAATATATCTTTCAGTTGATTGAAAAGGAAATTTAGCGGATTGTTTTTGTTGCAATTGAAATACCAAATGATGTTTTTATAATTGCTGTCTTTGTTGAGCATCTTGTCAACAGCCTGCGCTAAAGCAGTAGATTTGCCGTATCCGCTTGGAGCAATCAAGGCAAAAGCTGTCTTGTCCGAATCAATAAAGTCAAAAATTGTATTTATGATTTCGGTGCGGCTAATAGTTTTTTCGTAACTGATACCCAAGTTATTTTTTACTGAAGACAATGTACTCTTGCTCAGCTCTGCGGCTTCCTCCTGAAACTGATTCCATTTCAACATGTTTTCTGTTGACTTCTTGTAATTGTCTTTGTGAAAGACAAATTCATCATAATCAGTGTAACTGAGGTATTTAGCCAAAGAGTTGAGTGTATATTTCGACGGGTTGAATGTAGAATTAACCAAGTTCCAAAGCCTTTTGAGGGTGGTTTCGCTAATTTTACATTCGGTAGCATCGTAAACCGATGCCGACAACTCCATACAATCTTTTGCATAAAGTATCTTCCTGCCGAACTTATTCTCTACACTTTCTCTAAGTAGAGTTATGTCCCCTTCTTCTAAATTTTCCATAGAGCAAAATTAGGTATTTATTCGCAATTGTTAAAATTTTTTTAAGTAATTTTTTAACAATTATTTAAAATTTTTGTGTTTCAAGAAGAAATAAATTTTTTATGTAAACCATTATAAAAATTTTGTCAGTTATATACTAAATGTTTCATGATAGTTGTTAGTGTAAAACGTGTTTTTATTGTTGATTTTTGTTTAGATGTGTGGTGCACAATTTTTTTGAAGTGCTATTTTTGATGATTTTTTAACAAAATGGAAAACACTGAACCGGAATATTTCATTTTTTTTATCACCGAATTGAAAACGAACGATGTTGATTGAAAAAATTTTATCACCGAATTAAACGAATGAACACGAATCGTAACATCATAACGAATAAAAACACAATCTACGATTCTGTTTTTTACGAATAAAACGAATCTTTCATCATATAATTAGTATTCGTATTTATTCGTATTTTTATTTATGAAATAAAATAAAAATCTTAGTTAAATAATAAAATCTTCGTTTTAATTTGTTAAATTCGGTGATAAATAAAAAAATTAACCGTATAAATCCCCGGAATAATTGATGTGTTTGTCCGTTTTTTTTTGTCGTAACCGACAACACCTCCGGCTATTCTATGCCGTCCCGTCGGGACTACGATGAGATGTGGTTATTATATTTAATTGTATGCTATACAATGGAATTAAATGATGTTATTATATTTAATTGTATGCCATACAATTGAATTAAAAATTTTTCTGCGAAAAAATTGTATGAGGTAGGATGATATGGAATTTTAATATTATGGTTTATTGTATACCGTAGAAAGTTTTAAAATGGCATTTTTGAGGTTATTGTACCCCGTAGATTGTTTCGGATGTCGTAATTATACTCTGTTGTATACCCTCGGATGTTAAGAATATTTATATTATATTTCATTGTATATAGTACAATTGTTTCTAATAGCAGTTTTTGAAACAATTGTATCGTGTCGGCAAACCGTAATAGCACTATTTGAATCTATCTTACTATATACAATTAACCGTAATAGCACTATTTGAATCTATCTTACTATATACAATAAACCGTAATACTGATTTTTGAATCTATCTTACTATATACAATTAATCGTAATACTGATGTTTGATTTAATTGTATATGATACAATCTCATAAAATATCCATATTTTGTAGGATTGTATGCCATACAATCTCACAAAATTTGACGTTTTTTTTCTATTGTACGGCATACAATTTTCCGAAAAATGCGTTTTTTAAAAAAAATTATGTGTTATTTTTTTTTATATTTTATGGGTTTTGAGGTTGTAATACTTGATATTTTTTAGTGTAAAAATTGTTTTTTAATCCGTGTTAGGGGGTGTTGTGATATCAAAAGATGTTAAAATAAATATATCTCATTTTCAATAAATTACGGGTAGTATGTGAACTGTTGGTTTATGTTGTTGACTATGGATTGTATATGGCAGATGTCTGTTGAGGCAGAAGAAGGTTTCGGGGCAGATTTTCGGGCTATAATCTAATTTTATATAAGTGTTATAAAATTTGTACGTAATATCCAAAATTTTATATCTTTGTGCTCGATTTTTCAAAAGAACTATAATAGCTTTTCAGATGAATAATATCCGTAATTTTTGCATTATTGCACATATCGATCATGGCAAGAGTACTTTGGCAGACAGACTTTTGCAGTATACTAAGACTATTGCTGACCGAGACATGGAAAATCAGGTTCTTGATGACATGGACTTGGAGCGTGAACGCGGTATTACTATAAAGTCTCATGCTATTCAGATGCGTCATACTCTTGACGGTCAAGAATATGTACTTAACCTTATTGATACTCCGGGTCATGTTGACTTTAGTTATGAGGTATCAAGAAGTATTGCTGCTTGCGAGGGTGCTTTGTTGGTGATTGATGCAACTCAAGGTATTCAGGCTCAAACTATTTCTAATGTCTATATGGCTATTGAAAATAATCTTGAGATAATACCTGTACTCAATAAGATGGATATGCCTGCTGCTCAGCCGGAAGAGGTAAAAGATCAGATTATAGAACTGATTGGCGGTAGGAGAGAGGATATTATTGAGGCTTCGGGCAAAACGGGTCAGGGAGTGGAAGAAATTCTGAAGGCTATTATTGAAAAAGTTCCTGCTCCAAAGGGTGATCCTAATGCACCGCTTCAGGCTTTGATTTTTGATTCTGTTTTCAATCCGTTCAGAGGTATAATTGCGTATTTCAGAGTTTATAACGGTACATTGTCAACAGGTGATTTGGTAAAATTTGTTAATACCAAGAAAGAATATAATGCTGATGAGATTGGTGTATTGGAGATGGATCTTTGTCCAAAGAACAAAATCTCAGCCGGCAATGTCGGTTATATTATATCGGGTATCAAGCAGGCTACTGAGGTAAAAGTAGGTGATACAATTACTCATGTGGAAAATCCGTGTGAAAAAGCTATTGAGGGTTTTGCCGAGGTAAAACCTATGGTTTATGCCGGTGTTTATCCTATTGAAACCGATCAGTATGAGGAATTGCGAACAAGTTTGGAGAAGTTGCAATTGAATGATGCTTCGTTGACATTTGTTCCTGAAAGTTCTATCGCATTGGGTTTTGGATTCAGATGCGGATTTTTGGGGATGTTGCACATGGATATCGTTCAAGAGAGATTGTCTCGCGAGTTTGATATGGATGTAATAACAACCGTACCAAACGTAAGTTATAAGGTGTTGACATCAAAAGGCGAAACAATAGAAGTTCACAATCCGGCGGGTTTACCAGAACAGAAAGCTATCAGTCTTATTGAAGAACCGTATATTAAAGCAGATATTATAACCAAATCGGAGTTTTACGGACCAATTACCAAACTCTGTATGGAGAAACGCGGTATCAAGACCAATGAACATTATTTAACATCGGATAGAATAGAATTGAATTTTGAGATGCCGTTGGCAGAGATTGTTTTTGATTTTTATGATAAGTTGAAATCGATATCCAAGGGTTATGCATCATTTGATTACCATCCGATAGATTATAGAGAGTCAAGATTGGTAAAACTTGATATATTGTTGAACGGCGAACCTGTGGATGCGATGTCGAGTTTGATACACGAATCAAACGCATACGATTTTGGTAAAAACATCTGCGAGAAACTCAAAGAGTTGATCCCCCGACATCAGTTTGATATAGCAATACAGGCGGCAATCGGAACCAAGATTATCTCCAGAAGTACGATAAAAGCGTTTAGAAAAGACGTAACGGCAAAATGTTACGGTGGTGATATATCACGAAAACGTAAACTTTTGGATAAGCAGAAGAAAGGAAAGAAAAGAATGAAACAGATTGGAGATGTGGAAGTTCCGCAAAAAGCTTTTCTAGCTGTGTTGAAAATATAATTTTGAATTAATTATTTTTTAAAATAAGTTGTATCCTAAAAATTTGTCATAAAATATTTTTTTATGTAATTTTGCATTTGGAAAATACAAACCATCAAAAATGAAAAAAGCTGTAACTTACAATTACTCAACTACTGAAATAATTGCGCGAGGCGAGAAAGTGTCTCAACTCGTGAAAGAAGACTTGGAACAATTTCAAAGATATGGCGTCACACAGAAAGATATTGACGTCTTGGAAAAAAAATTAGAAGAATACAGAAAGTATCCGGAAGACCAATTTTTCGCTGACAAAGTAAAAGCGCAGACATTGGAAAAGAACAATCAGGAACAAGTACTTATTGATCAGATAAGAAATTTTTTCCTCCAGTTTTCAATCATTGTACCTACCAAGAAGGAAACAAAGAAATATTTCCCTTCACAGAAGCTTACAGGTATCAAGACATTGGAACTTATCGAGATTGCTGAAAAAGTAATCGTAGTATTCAAAAAATTTAAAGATCGTTTGTTGAGATACGATCTTACCGAAGGCGATATCCGTAATATACGTGCGCAAATCACTCTTACCAAAAAGACATTGAAGACATTGGAAACCGTAAGACGTGAAAGAACACGTAACACACAGAAGCGCAGAGATCTCGGCACAGTGCTTTACGAGAAAATTGCAGTGCTCAGTCATTACGGCAAAACATTCTGGAAAGACCGTGACGACGACAGATACGAAGCATACTTGCTTTACAAAGATAATTATTTGGAGCAGAAACAGCGTATCAAAGAACGCGAAGAGATGTTGAGAGCCAAAGAATTAGCAAAGCAACAAGCCTCGCTCTAAAAAAAACATTAAAAAAAACTTCAAAAAAATTTGGAGAATCCAAATAAACGTTGTAATTTTGCATCGTCAAAAAAAACAAGTTTTGATGGTACCATAGCTCAGTCGGTAGAGCAACGGACTGAAAATCCGTGTGTCACTGGTTCGATTCCCGTTGGTACCACCAAAGCAATAAAAGCTGTT
>Ga0256405_10008227_pt1 | contig 15095 bp, 9 predicted proteins | sample RumenRJG_02DNA_FD_189096 | JGI IMG/M metagenome (GOLD analysis project Ga0256405, IMG submission 189096) | Bovine rumen microbial communities from Lethbridge, Alberta, Canada - RJG_02 | ecosystem: Host-associated > Mammals > Digestive system > Stomach > Rumen | place: Canada: Alberta | collected... | reverse complement strand
TGCCGGGGTATTTGCGAACGCCCCGTCCCATCTGCTGCGTGTACAGGACTTTGGACAGTGTCGGCCTTGCCATGACGACCACTTCAGTTTGCGGCGAATCCCAGCCCTCGGAGATCAGCTGGCACGAGAGCAGAAACTGAATCTTCTTCTCTCCGTACTGTTCGAAGATCTCCTCGTTATGCTTGTTCCCGCCGTATACGGCGCGCGCAGCGAAGCCCGCTGCCGTCATCATTTTCTCCAGTTTTTTCGCGTGGCTCACATTGACGCAGAATACAATTCCCTGCTTGAAGAAGCCTTCCCTCGGATAGAAGTACTTCTGCAGTGTCCGAACAATCAGCTCATTTCTCGACTCCACGACCAGCGTCTTTTCGAGGTCCGCATAGTTGTAGTCCTTGCCGTTATAGCGGACCGCGGACAGATCCACATTGGAGAGCAGCCGGTAGCAGCGGATATTCGTGATCACGTCTTTGTCGATTGCTTCCCGCAGTGTCAGATTTGTTTTGTAGTGGCCAAAAATATCCTCCAGCTTCTTCTGGTCCAGCCGCTCCGGCGTCGCAGTCAGTCCCACCAGGTACTTGGGTGTGAAGTATTGCAATGTTTTGGCGCAGTTTGCTGCCTGCGCATGCTGAGCCTCATCAAAGAGCAAGTAGTCAAAATAGTCCGCCGCCGTACTGTTCCTCCTCAAATAGGAGCGGTTGTACAGCTCAATCGTGATGTCAAGCTTGCCGTCGAAAGGCGCAAGCCTGCTCTCCCAGTCTGCTTTGATCATTGTGGAAGGCACCATTACGAGGACGCGCTCTATTTTGCCCTCTCTGTAAAGCTGGTCGATATCTTCTATCGCAATCTGCGATTTCCCGGTTCCGGTGGGCTCCACGACCAAAGACGTGTTAACCCCGCGCTCCCGCGCCTCGCGCATCTCCTGTAGAAAAGTCTCCTGATGCGTGTAAAGCGCAAACGGCCTCGTCCCCTTGATAAAATGCGCATTGCGGAACGCATTCTTCGGCCCCAGGTATGTCCTGATGCTGTCGATCGCCTGGTCCTTGAACCGAAGATTCTCAAACGAAAACCTGAACGTCTTAAATCCCATCAGGCTCAAAGTATTCTGCTTCTCCAACTGCCGCTTATATGCTTCAAGCCCAATCAGCTGCGGATGATGATAATGAACGCCGTTCTCCTCAATCGCATAAGAACCCGTGCTCGTCTCTACCACGTAATCCACAAAAGCATTTCTGCCATTTCTCAGCGACAGCGAATACTCCTTCTGCAAAAAACTGAGCGCATCATTTCCATAGGCCTCAACAAACAGATCCTCAAATGTCTTCTCCAAAGGCGTATTGTCCACATGCACCTTATCAAACACACCGCCTTTATCCGAAACCTCAATATCGTCCGGCTCCATCGTCAGCCAGTTGCTGATCGCCGCACACAGATCTTCCCCTTCCTCCGCATAAAAGCGAAAAAGCCTCCCCGAGGAGGCCATTAATGCATTCTGCATCTCACAATATTTGGAGTAATCAAACACAGCGTCATTGTTATTCACACAAAGATTGTAGTCCACAATGACGCATGTGCTGTCTTTCTTCATCACGACCGAGTGGCGCGATGAGTCGTAGTAGTAGTCCTCCACTTGGGTGAAGTTGAGGGAGTGGAGATAAATAGTTTCTGTTTTTTTATTAATTGTGAATTGCTTGGTCAAATGAATCCCCCGTTTATAATTGCATTCAAGGCGCCACCTTGATCTTATTGCCTAGCTTTCGATACGGTTATTTACGCGTAAATACCCCGATATATAGTCTATAAATACTGAAAATATACATGGTGTCATTTTTAAATGCAAATTCAGAATAACCCCATTCAGTTCAGATACATCTACACCATTCGCTATCGATTTGCAGGTCCGCTTCACGATTAATCTTGTGACGATTCGGATACAAACCTTTTTAATTATTAGAATCATTTTTCAAAGGTTAAATCTGCTTTTAGACCGTTAAGCCCGATATAGATAACAATATCTCAATCCACCCGTCCCTCGCAGGACGGGACAATCCTGTCCAAAAATGGTATTTCAGCATTCCAATTTCAATCCACCCGCCCCTTGCGGGACGGGACCTGTTGCCGCCTTGAATGCGGGGATGTTGAGATCATTTCAATCCACCCACCCCTTGCGGGACGGGACCTGGAATGTCACGCTGTCCTGCTATCCTGATGCATTTCAATCCACCCGCCCCTTGCGGGACGGGACCAAGCTGTTTGGGCACGATGTCGTTCTGATGAGCATTTCAATCCACCCGCCCCTTGCGGGACGGGACCCCGTGTGGATGCAGAATCAGCCCATCTATATTATTTCAATCCACCCGCCCCTTGCGGGACGGGACGCTCAAGATCGTCACTGACTACTTCAACGAACGGGATTTCAATCCACCCGCCCCTTGCGGGACGGGACTGTAGCCAGCGGGAATATATGACGCCACATTCATTATTTCAATCCACCCGCCCCTTGCGGGACGGGACGAATAGAGCGATATTGGTGTTGCGTTCCTGTTGTATTTCAATCCACCCGCCCCTTGCGGGACGGGACGCCGTCAAGCTCTCCGACGATCTCGAGCGCATGGATATTTCAATCCACCCGCCCCTTGCGGGACGGGACGATGAAAAAGACTACATCACTCGCTACGAATATGACATTTCAATCCACCCGCCCCTTGCGGGACGGGACGTGGTTCGTTCCGTAGAATTTGACGTGCTGAGCATTTCAATCCACCCGCCCCTTGCGGGACGGGACCGCATCCCGCTCGTCCATTGTTTCCTTCAGCGCTATTTCAATCCACCCGCCCCTTGCGGGACGGGACCGAGAGGAGGTGATAAATTGGGACAGTTATCAATATTTCAATCCACCCGCCCCTTGCGGGACGGGACTGGACAAGCTTGAAGCTATGGATCTAGATACCCTATTTCAATCCACCCGCCCCTTGCGGGACGGGACGGCTGTCTCTTTTCCGATCGCAGAACTCATAGAATTTCAATCCACCCGCCCCTTGCGGGACGGGACTTCTGGAATGTATCAGAGGTGAGCACACTGTTGAATTTCAATCCACCCGCCCCTTGCGGGACGGGACCCAAGCTCCCGGCAGGATACGTGAGCGAGATCGTATTTCAATCCACCCGCCCCTTGCGGGACGGGACGATTACCCTCGAGCTCTCCTGATCCTATGTCGCATTTCAATCCACCCGCCCCTTGCGGGACGGGACAACGATCAGAACACAGGAGGTAAACAATGCCTAAATTTCAATCCACCCGCCCCTTGCGGGACGGGACGCCGCATCGACTGCCGCCTTCATGCCTTCCGACTTATTTCAATCCACCCGCCCCTTGCGGGACGGGACCCTGGCCGCCATGAGCTCCGGAGGATCGTAGTAATTTCAATCCACCCGCCCCTTGCGGGACGGGACCCAGCTCCGTGCATACCTTGTCAAACTGGTTGCAATTTCAATCCACCCGCCCCTTGCGGGACGGGACTCGGACGCGCCACATTTAAGGCGCAGATAACGATCAATTTCAATCCACCCGCCCCTTGCGGGACGGGACACAGGATCCCACAATGGACCAGCGGGAGCGTCTGGAATTTCAATCCACCCGCCCCTTGCGGGACGGGACCTTCGTCTGCCGGATGAGACCCGTCTGGTGTGTATATTTCAATCCACCCGCCCCTTGCGGGACGGGACCACAGTCATCAGCGGAATAGTTAAGGCACTTATATTTCAATCCACCCGCCCCTTGCGGGACGGGACAGGAAGGAACGCGCCGCGCCGTCATCTGTAAAAAAATTTCAATCCACCCGCCCCTTGCGGGACGGGACCAATGTGTACAACTCCACACTGACCGCATCGGAATTTCAATCCACCCGCCCCTTGCGGGACGGGACGGACGCAAAGGACACTGTTAGCAGTGTTATCGGATTTCAATCCACCCGCCCCTTGCGGGACGGGACGCCGATACGTCCGGGATTCTCGCAGGCATGAAAATTTCAATCCACCCGCCCCTTGCGGGACGGGACCTCGTGGTAGATGACGGGATGGTAGCCGGTGTCATTATTTCAATCCACCCGCCCCTTGCGGGACGGGACAGAGACGCTGGACTTAATGTCTTCCCACTTCTCGTATTTCAATCCACCCGCCCCTTGCGGGACGGGACGGTCTACAAATACACAGAAGTAAATAAAAAGCGTATTTCAATCCACCCGCCCCTTGCGGGACGGGACCTATTTCAATTTCTGCATCGCTCATACAGGCAGATTTCAATCCACCCGCCCCTTGCGGGACGGGACGACGTTGGATTCATTATATTTTGCGGAAGCCTTTATTTCAATCCACCCGCCCCTTGCGGGACGGGACAGTATGGACGGAAGAGATGGTAAACAAACTGATTATTTCAATCCACCCGCCCCTTGCGGGACGGGACCCTTCCGGGCAGGACTACGCTACAGACTCAGGAATTTCAATCCACCCGCCCCTTGCGGGACGGGACGAGTTGAGGTCTATGTCGATATGCTTCTGGACAGAATTTCAATCCACCCGCCCCTTGCGGGACGGGACTTGCCTGCCTCCGATTCCCTGTCGAGCCTGCAGAGATTTCAATCCACCCGCCCCTTGCGGGACGGGACGCAACAAAAATGTCTATGCGGAGGGTGAGTAAGAAATATTTCAATCCACCCGCCCCTTGCGGGACGGGACGGAGTTCTTATTGAGTTTGTTGTAAACGACGTTATTTCAATCCACCCGCCCCTTGCGGGACGGGACACTGTCTCCACGGGAGATTTCCGTATACAAAAGGTATTTCAATCCACCCGCCCCTTGCGGGACGGGACTTAGCCAGGAACTCCAACAGAACGCTGTCTGTCTATTTCAATCCACCCGCCCCTTGCGGGACGGGACCTGCACGCTCTACGACGGGCTCAAGGCTATGCTATTTCAATCCACCCGCCCCTTGCGGGACGGGACAAGGAAAGCGTAAACGGTTGGAGGGACTTCGTTATTTCAATCCACCCGCCCCTTGCGGGACGGGACGGGACGCCGCAGGAGGTAACGACAATGACTGATATTTCAATCCACCCGCCCCTTGCGGGACGGGACGGGGGCGGGGCTTTTGACCATAACGCTTTTTATATTTCAATCCACCCGCCCCTTGCGGGACGGGACAGCTCGCTTTTGACGAGGCGACGATCGCCAAGATATTTCAATCCACCCGCCCCTTGCGGGACGGGACAGCCAAAACGATCGTGATGTATGGGTCAGACGGAATTTCAATCCACCCGCCCCTTGCGGGACGGGACTGACCGTGGCCGATCAGAAACTCTCGATCAGGCAATTTCAATCCACCCGCCCCTTGCGGGACGGGACTCCATCACAAGCGTGGATGCACTGGTTGACACGGTATTTCAATCCACCCGCCCCTTGCGGGACGGGACTAACAACGGCAGGATCATCACAGGCCTGGAAAATGATTTCAATCCACCCGCCCCTTGCGGGACGGGACGTAATTATCGCTACTGCATGGTCAATGGGAAAGGAATTTCAATCCACCCGCCCCTTGCGGGACGGGACCCGGAGCATCAGGGTAATAGGGCTGCTCTGCAGCATTTCAATCCACCCGCCCCTTGCGGGACGGGACGCTCGCGAAAGCGCTCTCCGAGGTGATCATGAAAGATTTCAATCCACCCGCCCCTTGCGGGACGGGACAGTTTTACGGCAAGTTCGTGGAGTACGGCACAAAATTTCAATCCACCCGCCCCTTGCGGGACGGGACAGCAAAAAGTAACAGTTTCACACCTCGCTTTTTGCATATAAGTAACAAAACTGTCACTAATATTTGTTAGTGCATAAACACCAATATTGTTTCATCAACTACTTCAAATAGATTTTTAAGTGCGAATAACCCAAGAAATTCATGATCAATTCCTATTCGCACCTAGATTATAAGTACATCATCTTGACTAATTTCCGGATGTACTCCTATATGTTCAACTTTTTGTCTATAATTATTCCCAAGCTTATAGAATCGTAGACTATCCTTCTCAGCATTAATAATACTCTCTAGCCGTGCCTTAAATTCCACATATTGTGATGCATCAAGTAGACACTCAAATACACTGTTTTGAACTCTTTGCCCATAATTAACACATACCTTTGCAACTTTTCTTAGCCTTGCTTGCCCAGCACTAGTTTCGGTATTCACATCGTATGTAACTAATACAAGCATTTTATCACCTTGTCCTATTTATTATTTCCACAAAAACGGGGGATAATCATCCAAATCCCCTCGTAATGAGCGCGCCAACAACAATGCCTGTGTATATGGGACAAGTCCCCAAGCCATTCTTTCTTTGAGAAACGGATGTGTTATACTCTCTTGCTTCCGCTCCTGCCATGCTCTAAAAAAAGCTTTTCTTCCATCCTCATTTAACCATACTGCACCACTTTCTTGCTCATCAAAATGCTTAACCGTAATAATCCTTTTGTTAATACAACTTATAACGAAGCGATCAGCCATAACAGGCCGAAGCTCTTCCATTAAATCCAATGCAAGGCTGTTTCTTCCCGGACGAAGTCTATGCATAAACCCGACATAAGGATCAAGTCCCACTGACTGAAGAGCTGCCGCACAGTTATTTGCTAATATTGTGTATGTAAAGGATAAGAGTGCATTGACGTTGTCAGTTGGCGGCCTCTTGCTTCTTCCTTTAAACACGAACTCCGTTTTTTGTTGTAAAATCAAAGAATCAAAATGAGCAAAATATAACTGAGCTGCTTCCCCTTCTATTCCCCTTAGTCGTGATAAATCATTAATATCTCTCACTATAGGAAGTGCGTTCGCCAGTTTATTTGATGCATCTTTCATTTTTTCAACCGGTACCCGCAAAGAATGATCCCTTGTTGCTCTTTCTAAGACCCACCTTGCATTATATATTTTCCCTAGTATAAATTGCCGTGCATATCTACAGCTCTCTTCCTCATCAAGCGATATCAAATGCTGTTTTTTTCTCAAAAGAACATTACCTCGCTCTTCTCCCATTGTGCGAGCCAAAAATTTTCCGGTTGGAGTAAAAAAGCATAAATCAATTCCTTTGGATGCACATGCACCCATAAGTGCAGGGCTTGCTCCAGCATAATTAAAGCAAACAATCCCCTCTAGTGTGTGAAGTGGAAATCTTGCTTTTTCTTTTTGATCTGCAGAGACAACAACATTTTCTCCATCTAACGACAGATAGCTCTCTTTTGTCATGATATACAAGGAGTTTAGCAGTTTTTTCATTCTTTCTCCTGAAGCGCCTCATCTATATATTTTCTCACACTAATTCTTTGGCACAAACGTGGAAGGCATAGTTCACTTAATGAGCATGCTTTGCAGTATTTCCCAGTCTTAACTTTAGGTGTATAGCCCTTTTGAAAATACTTCCACATTTCATCCGCCATACTCTTTGTTGTTGCTCGAAGTTCTTCTGAAATCTCAACAAATTCCCTTCGACGTGTTTCTGCATAATACAATGCAGCTTCCTGAATACTACATGACAACATTTCTTCCAATGCAATTACCTGAGCACAAAGCTGAAGTCTGTCTGCATTATTTACTTTACTATGCCCGTGTTTATATTCCACCGGCATCGGCTTCCAATACCCTTCACAATAACGGATACTTATTCCTTGTGGGTCACTTCTAAATTCAACAACATCGCAATTACCTGTTAAATGCAATTGGTGCGATGCAACTCGTAAGTTGCGAATTGTTAATAAGTCTCCTCTCTTCTCATAAATATCTCCATCATGACAGCGAGCATGATCCAGTTTGCCAAGAGCAGTGTGAATGTTTTCTTCCCACTGTTGCTCTATATGAATCAATGCCCACTGTCTTTTACAAAACGAAAAATGTTGAATACCCGACATCATGAGATAATCTCGGTCATCACACACCTTCAATTTCCTCCATTTCCAAGCCCTCAAGTGGTGTCACCTGGATTTCAAAATCATTAATTCCAGAAGAAATCATAACGTTCGGTTTCTGTATGACAGAAATTGAACGATGCACCTTTGCACTTGAGTATTGTCCGTCTTTACAATTATGTTTGAACCAGTAAAGCTTAACTACTTCCATTGACCCGTCTGGGCGAGCTGCAGATGCATCATTAATAAATAGCGTGCGAAGGCATTCTTTTACTGTTTCAGCGTCTTCATCGCTAAATCCAGTTTTTTCAGCGAGTTGAACATTAATTGAGCCTTTGATAATATACAGTCCAAATTTAACGAAATGCTTCATGCCCATTGTATCGGAACCACGAGTTGCACCCTCTTTTTTATCTCCACTGACACTCTTTGTGATTTGCATAGAAACAATTTCAACCGGTACAACACTGACAGCCTGGTGGATGGATACAGGCCCCCTCACCCCTATCGACTTAAGGGCCAAATTATTAAACGCAAATACTTGTCCAAATGTCCTTACATCCACCCATGTTGCGCATGCTTTATCAAAGAACTCCGTTTCTCTTTTTATACCTTTAAAGCCTTCCTTTTCTGCTCTCTTACTCAAACTATCGCATCCGTCATCACTTCTATCATCAGACTGCACAAACACTTTCATTCCCATGTCCTGCATTCTGTTTCGAATTTTCCTTTTAATGCAAACATCGCTCATTTCCCCATATCCTTCGTAATCGGTTCTAGGTCGATTACCGTTAAGGGGATCTCCATTAGCATTTGCCATATTTACTGCGATCAGTGCAACAAAATCTATCTTGTTTTTCAGAGTACTCATTATTATCCCTCCTGATTTAATTTAACTGTCTTTCTGTTCTTTATTCTTGCTAGTGTACAATTCGTTTTTTTGCAGATAATATCCTAGTAAGTATGAGTCTTCTAGAGGCTTATTGGTCTCTTCTTCGTATTCACTTAACTGCTCCATAATCTGTCCAATAAGCTTTTCATAATAAGTTCTCTGCCCATTCGTAAGGCGTCTGTAGTAACCTCTTTTTACCTGTTCCCAAATCATTCTGGCTGCATATTGCGGCCGTTGTGTAAAAACTGACTGCATTCGCATGGCGTTGGGTTCACGGTCTTCGTCCGCTCCATATGTATCGCGTTCTGCTTTTTCAAGCACAGCAAGCAGTCGTCCGTATTGATAACTTCGATCTTTCTTCTCTTTTTCAAGAGCCATATCCCATTCCTCCCTGAAATAATCATGACGATACTTTTTAATGACCGCGCAGGTAGTAAATAAGAGCTTACTACGGAGCCAATTACTAGCCTTACTATCGTCATATAACATAAGTGCTCCAGCTTTTTTTACTAGCGCTCTCTCAATATCTGTCGGTATTCTAGCCTTTTCCAATCTACTAGCTACTAGCTTCAGCATTGATTGTTTCATTACACCATCGTCTGCTTCAACTTTATTGTTTCGCAACGTTCCAAATGCATAACACACGATATCCATAAGTGGTGGTGATTGAATCCCGAAGTTCTTATTTGGCCAACAACAAGTCTCGTCCCAGTATTCTAGCTTTTCTAAAAAATCTATGGCTCTCATTTCGCTGTAATATGACAGTGAGAGTCTTCCTGTTGTAGCCGCATCAAATACTGCTATAACTGCTTTTGCATCAATGGGAAGGTCTGTTTTCCAGCCCTTCAACGTTTTTCTTAAATAATCCTTGTAATCACTAGGGGTATAACTTACCTCATCCTTTATTTCCTTTCTTTTAGGACGCATTATAGACAATACCTTTGGAATTTCTCTACCCTGTGGATTCCAACAAACAAAATTCCTTCCTGCACAATAGCTTCCTTGATTGGCGATAATCCACCTCAGTGCATTGTGAGATTTCTGTGATGAAAGAAATCCCACAGTCATTGATTCTGTGTCCTTAATAAACCTTCCTCTATAAGTAAAATTTACCGAATCATTTGAAGAGATTAATTTTGCATTTCCATTAAGAGATACAATTCCTTTTGCATGCTGTTTTGCCACTGGTTCAGCATTACCACTGACCATGCATACGTCTTTATCTCTTCCTTGTATTTTGGAAAGATAGTATTTACTGTATGCGCTTTGGAGATTTCTGTTTTTCCAGCACGCACCACTTTCATCTCCAATGCCTACGATCCGCCATCTAATAAATGCTTTTTCATCTTTTGGGATTCCATTTTCATTAGTTTTGATTATGTTTCCTACAGAAAGATCTCGAATTATCGATCCTTTTTCAACGTACTTCAATATGGGAGAAAGCATGGGATGAGAGTATTCCGATGTATCCCATTCCTGTAATTGCTGTATAAACAATTGATATTTCTCTGTATTATGAGGGTCTAAATAGCCTAACTGTTCACATAATGGATGAGCACATGGTGCTGCTGTTCTCCCCGCAGATTCTTCTGTGACCGGAAAGATAGTCTTCGCATCGCTTTTATCTATCTCAATTCCTTGAATGAAATTTCCATCTGCATCAATTGTTATTTCAATCTTTGCATTTGTAATTGCATGACAGATGGGGGCAAGTGGTTCATTTTTTCCAGCTTCATATACACCTGCATGTGCTTTCTCAGCATAATCATATGTATCACATGCCTGCTGCAACAAGCTCATCTAACATCACCTCCTGTAAACTCATCAGTTCCTGAGAAATTCACAGATTTACCGAATTCTTTAATTGGCATTTCATGCTCCGGTTTGTGAATCGGGCACTCTTCAGGTCGTAGAAATTTAATGACACCATTCTTCATAACCGGTCTCCAAAAGTTAACCGTCATCCTATTTTTTGTCTCATCAGAATACGCTTCATCCGCATAAGTAATTCCGTGGTACATTAAACCGAATGCCAACTGAGTTATATTATCGTAAGCACCTTCTCCTTCCCCAAAAGCACAGGGTTCTACATATCCCTGACATTCTCTTGTTCCGAGAAAGATGTCGCGTCGACCGCCTTTTTTAATCATTTTTTTAGCGATCTCATGATGTTTATTCTCGTTTCTATCACATTCCAATTCCGGCCGGTTGTTATTCCATTCAAAATGAGCTTGCACCTGATATTCACAATTTTTCAGATATGTATAATACGCCAGGTCATTCCCGCCATTATTATACTTGATCGGCCTTATTCCCTTTACTTCCGTCTGAATCGGCTTCATAACTCTGACTTTGTCAATGTACCAAATAATTGTTGGCTTCCAGTATACAGACATCATGATTCCCTTCATTGCTTCATAAGTTGGAATCTGGTATGTGCATTTTTCTCCTCCGACCCTCATAATTGGATCAGAAAATAACGCATATGGTCCGGATACTTGAAATTCAACAATGTTCGGATGTTTTGTTTTCACTTTTATACCTCCAGATATTCCATTTGTTGACTTTTCATAGTGAACCCTGTTTTTGAATCATAGTTTTCATCTGCAAGGACTGCTACACTGCCGTCGCAGATCCAGTACAAGCCACCCGTTTTTTCAAGTTCTTTTTGCTGATACCGATAAACAGACACCGAATACTGGGCTGCTTGCTTAATAAGTTGTTTCATTTCAACAAAATCATCCCTGCTTACGCTACATAGTTGCGTTATAATCTCTTTGCCCTCGCCGTAAGGAACGATTGCATCAATGTTATCCTCTTCAAATACGCTAAAATAGGCTCCTGCCGTCTTAAAAGCCTGGCGATAATAGTAGTTATAATCATTCAAACAATACTTAGTGTTCAATGATAGAAGATCGAAAATTGTGCATCCTTTCTCTTTGATAGGAAAATTCATTGAACCAACTTCATATTGATTGTAGAAGGTTCTGTAATACTCTTTAATTGCTGTTTGAGAACTTAAATCATTGGAAAACTTTTCAGGATTTTTAGCATACTCATTAAGAAGGCTAATCGTGGCATCTTTTCCTCTTTTTATATCTTGCAACTTGGAAAGATTCTCTCCCTGCAGCCTAATAATATATACCTTTGAAGCCTTCTTGTTTTCGGCATTTCTGTTACATCTGCCTGCTGTCTGGATTACGCTATCCATACCGGCAGCAAGACGAATAACTGTTTCAAAAGAAAGATCTACCCCGGCTTCAATAACCTGGGTTGCAACACATATAACAGGATTATCTGTGCTTGCATTTAGTAAATCATCTCCTATTTCTTTCAATGTCCGTCTTCTATGTTCCATGCACATTGATGCTGAAAGATGGTAGCAATTATAGCCTTTTCCTAAAATCCCGTTATATACCTGCTCTGCTTCGACTTTTTTATTACACACAATCAATAAGCTTCTGGCGCTTCCGATCAATTTAACCGCAAAATCCTGTACTTCTTCCAATGTCATACTTCCGCCATCCGTTATGTCGGTTCTCTTAAACACCTCCCATATTCTTTTATCGTAAGGTACCATTTCTACCGGTGCCGTTAACAGTGGATGTTCTGTATCTGCCAGCTCCGGCTGAGTTGCCGAACACAAAACCACCGTTGTATTACATACTTCTGCCAAAAAACTCACCGCAAGATTGAATAATGATAAAAGCTTTAATGGTACAGTCTGCACCTCATCAATAACTATTATGCTATCAACCAGGGAATGAAATCGTCTGATGCTGGATGCCTTGCCACTGAACATAGTATTTAGTAGCTGAACCAATGTGGTAATAATAATCGGCGAGTCCCAGCTCTCTATAAGAGCAACTCTTTCACCATCATTCTCTCCATTCATTTCATCTGTTATTACATTGGAGTGATGTTCCAGTATTATTGAATCATCTTTAATCCACTGACGTATAACAGCAGCGTTTTGTTCCAAAATAGAGAGCAGTGGTATTGTAAATATGATATGTTGCTTGTGATATTTTGCCGCATGTGCTAATGCATATCTAAGCGATGCTAATGTCTTCCCCCCTCCCGTAGGGACATTTAGAGTGAACACTCCACCTCTATGATTTGCGAATGCTCTACAGCTGTCTGATATTTCTTTCCTTGCTTGATCAATTTCCCTTTTATTCGGAAACTGTTCAAGCTTTCGTTCCATATCCGTCAAATATTTGTCCCAAACTATATCTTTTTTTTCATGATAAAGTTCACCCGACATGAAAGACGCTGTATCACTCCTGTCTCCCTCTAAAACTGATGAAAGCAGTAATCTCTCAAGAAGCCCCATATTAAACGCTATTTCTGAATCTGCTTCATCCTCATTCTCTTTATTATATAAATTAAGAAGCTTATTTGAGATGATATTCCAGAGTTCATCTTCCGCCACCTTCATAAAAGCGTCTATTTTATCAGAATTCATGCAACTTCTGAGAAATCCCTCTTTACTCTCTTCATATCCATTATTAGAGTCATTTAATCTATGGCTAAAACCGTTCTCTTTCCCAAATGCGTTAATATCAAATAGTCCGTGATGAGCCCCGATTGCATATGCTATTATTTCGGCAACTATTTTCGTCACATCACTATCGTTATTATGATATTTATCCAAGACATACTTCACACCGGTGAAAGTATGAACAACAGACCCCTTGGTCACTTTCAAACCATTAAAAGAATTCTCAAGGTACTCCTGAAACTCTCGTTTACACTTTCCCATATCATGTAAATATCCGGCAATATATGCAGCTTTTCCAATGCCAATCGGTTCCAACAGTTCTGAAGCTATTTCTGCGGAATGTCGGCAGTGTTCTTCTACAGTCTGCTTTTCAATTGTGCCATCTTTATTTCTTCGAATATGTGCATAATACTCTGACATAAGTAACTACCTTTCTATCTTTACACGACTGTTCTACTCTTCTTCCAGTTCTAATAGGTTTCATTTATATAATTCACGTTCATCTCAAATGCAAATTCACCACAATCCTCTGCTCCACTCCATTCGGGTACAGGTACATCATCCTCTTCCGGTCAAACCTCGGATTAGCATCATGAATAATACTGTGATGATTCGGGCACACGACCATCTGGTTGTTTGAGTCGTTGTTCAGACTGTTAACATAATAGTCGATATGATGCGCCTCAGCGATATGGGAACCGTACTCCTCGCCAATCGTCTTCCCGCAGATCTGGCAGCGATAATTGTACAGAATCTTCAGATTCTCCCCCATCTTGCGGTTCAGCTTTCGTATCCGCGTCAGCCTTTCATTCTCCGCAAAGCCTGCATTGGGATCAGTCACATCATAATCAATGGATGCCTCGACCATGCGCTCTTTCTGATTCTCAATACTGGATCTGTACACCTCCAGATCACTCGCCACGATCGGTTCCAAAATATAGCTGTCATCATATTCCGTTGTATAGATTGCCAGATACTCTTTAATCTCATCCGGCAGCGGAACATGGTTCTTCGATCCTTTGGTCCGCATGTCCTTAATCTTTTTGATATATGCATAACTTCGGTTGAAGCACCCTCGAAGCGCATTCGCAATATCGCTATTGCCGGAATAGCGGATTTGAACCATGTCTGCATGGTTTCCATATTTTGCATCGATTTTGAGATTATTCAGGCGTGCTTTATAAGATCTTCCGTTCAGATACAGCGTGATCGGCTTCGACTCACCTCGCTCGATGAACCGGCCGGCGATCTGCTTGAATTTGACTTGGTGTTGGATGGGAATATTCAGCCCATAGTTGAACAGGGACCAGTCGACTTCCTTTTTGTAAACATAGTTTTCAGCAGACATTGGCAATCTCCCCAAGTTTTCAGTGGCCCGTCTATACAGATTCTATTATACTCGCGGGCTTTGTGAAATTCACTATGCAGAGTCGCGGGTCGGGTCAGTTGGGCATAAAGTTGGACAAAAAGACCTGCCGATACTTGATTTGTATCGGCAGGCCTGGTCTGCGCCTAGTCCGTCTAGTCGACCGATTCTGAACGTCTGATTCTGAAGGTCAACGTTCTGAAGGTCAAATTCGCCAAACTCCGCTATTCCCTATAAAACCTCAATACTGTAATGATACCAGGTACCTTTATTGCATTCAAAAAATGACCGCGATGCCGAAAGATGTTTGCAACTGCCAAATAAACAAGCCTTACATCTACAGGCTCCGCAGAATGAATAAGCTTGCTACGTAAATGAAAGATTGTTTTAAACTGATC
>Ga0256405_10008225_pt1 | contig 15100 bp, 11 predicted proteins | sample RumenRJG_02DNA_FD_189096 | JGI IMG/M metagenome (GOLD analysis project Ga0256405, IMG submission 189096) | Bovine rumen microbial communities from Lethbridge, Alberta, Canada - RJG_02 | ecosystem: Host-associated > Mammals > Digestive system > Stomach > Rumen | place: Canada: Alberta... | reverse complement strand
CACACCTTCAACAACATCTACGAGGCCGGGCATCAGATCGTCATCACCTCCGACCGGCCGCCGATGGAGATGGCGCTGCTCGACGACCGGCTGCGCACCCGCTTTGAGGGCGGTCTGATGGCCGACATCCAGCCGCCCGACATTGAGACGCGCATGGCCATCATCCGCAACAAGGCCACGCAGCTGGGTCTCGTGCTGTCGGACGAGGCGGTGGATTATATCGCCGAGAACATCACGACGAACATCCGTCAGCTGGAGGGCGTCATCAAGCGTCTCACGGCCTATAAGGAGATTCTGAACAGCGTCATCGACATTGACGCCGTCAAGCGTGCGATCGCCGACGTGACGAGGACGGGCGAATATGTGCCCCAGCCGGACACGATCATCAACGAAACAGCCCGCTATTTTGGGCTCAAGAGCGAGGACCTGCGCGGGCAGAACCGCTCGAAAAACACGGCGCTCGCCCGTCAGATCGCGATGTATCTGATGCGCACGCTGACCAATCTCTCGCTCAAGGACATCGGCGCCGAATTTGAGGACCGCAACCACGCCACGGTGCTCTCCTCCATCCGCAAGATCGAGGATCTGATCAAATCCGATCCGCGCATGGCCTCGACGATCCGGGACATCACCTCCAACATCAATTCCCAGTAAAACGCTTTCCACATTTTTCTGTGGAAAGGTTGAAAGGCAAATGTGGAAAGATTTTTTTCCTTTTGTGCTGTTGAAAACAGCCGTTTCTCCCCACATTTTCTTCCACATCTTCTTTTCTCTTTTTTCAAGGGCTTGCCGCCCTTTTCCACATCTTTTTTCTCTACTAACATGTTTACTAAAAAATATTTTTTTCTCTCTTTAAGAGAAGCGGACGGAGGAAAAAACAAATGAAATTCTCATGTGAAAAATATCTGATCCAGGCGGCCTGTGCCGTCGCTTCGCGCGCCACCGCCTCCAAGAGCACGATCCCCGCGCTCGAGGGGCTTCTGCTGGAGGCCGACCTGGGGCTGACCGTCACGGGCTATGACCTGCGCAAGGGCATATACACCCGCATCGAGGCGGACGTAGCCGAAAAGGGCTCGGTCGTCGTCGGCGCGCGCTTTCTCGGCGAGATGCTGCGCCGTCTGCCGGACGGCATCGTCACGGTCTCGACCGACGCCAATCTCAACGTCACGGTCAAGTGCGGCCGCAGCGAGTTCAACTTTATCGGCATCTCCCCGGCGGACTTCCCCGAAATGCCGGTCGTGGACGGCGTGAACAACATCACCGTTCCCCAGAGCATCCTGCGCAGCATGATCAACCAGACCATCTTCGCCGTCGCGACCTCCGACGCGCGCCCGATCTACACCGGCACGCTCTTTGAAATCAGCAGCGACGTCCTCACGCTCGTCTCGGTCGACGGCTACCGTCTGGCCAAGCGCAGCGAGAAGATCGAGAAGGGGCACATGGAGGACTGCAGCTTCGTCGTGCCAGGCAGCGCGCTGGGCGATATCGAGCGCATCTGCTCCGACGAGGAAGGCGAGGTCTCCATCGCCGTCGGCACCAAGCACATCCTCTTTACGATCGGCGAGACCGTCGTCGTGTCGAGACGGCTCGAGGGCGAGTTCCTTAATTACAAAAAGTCCATTCCGGACGCGTTCCGCTTCACCGTCAAGGTCGACAAGGGCGAGTTCATGAGCTCGATCGACCGCGTCGCGCTGATCATCAGCGAGAAAAATTCCAGCCCCGTGCGTCTCACCTTCGGCGAGAGCGGGATCGACTGTCTGTGCATGACGCCCATCAGCAAGGCCGAGGACGTCTGCTCCTGCGAGGGCAGCGGCGACGGACTGGAGATCGGCTTTAACGACCGCTATCTGATGGACGCGCTCAAGGCTGCGGGGGCGGACCGGCTGGATCTGTGCCTCAACTCGGCCTCGTCTCCCTGCATCGTCCGCGCCGCTGACGGCAGCGACAAGTTCACCTATATGATCCTGCCCGTGCGTCTGCGCGCAGGCGACTGAGAAAAACATGGAAACGGTAACGATCAAAACCGAATACATCAAGCTCGACGCGCTTTTGAAGTTCGCCGCGCTGGTCGCCTCCGGCGGCGAGGCCAAGGAGGTCGTGGGCGCGGGGCTCGTCTCCGTCAACGGCGAGGTGTGCACGATGCGCGGCAAAAAGCTGCGCGGCGGCGACACTGTGAGCTTTGGCGGCAAAACCGTCCGGATCGAAGCGGATGAGAGTTGACAAGATCGCCCTGAGCGGCTGGCGCAACTATGAATGGGAGAGCGTCGAGTTTTCCGGCGGCAACAATGTCATCACCGGCTCCAACGCCCAGGGAAAGACCAACCTTTTAGAGGCGGTGTACATGCTCTCCGCCGGCAGGAGCTTCCGCACCCGCTTTGACCGCGAGATCGTCGGCTTCGACTTCTCCTCGGCCGAGCTGATCGCGGACGTCTATGCCCACGACCGGGCCCAGACGATCCAGATCACGATCAGGCCCGGCCAGGCGAAAAAGATCCTCGTCAACGGCGTGCGCAAGACGGCGGGCGAGCTTGCCGGCACGGTCAACACCGTGCTCTTCTGCCCCGACGATCTGAATCTGATCAAGGAGGGCGCGGCGGTACGGCGGCGGCTGCTTGACAACGCCATCAGCCAGATCCGCCCGAAATACGCAGAGCTTCTGGGCGAGTTCAACCGGCTCTATGAGCACAAGACCCGCATTTTGAAGGACTGGCACGAAAAGCCCTCGCTGCTCGACACGCTGGACGAGTTCTCCGACGCGCTCTGCCGCATCTCGGCCCAGATGATCCGCTATCGCGCGGCCTTCACCGCGCGCCTTGACGAGGCGGCCGCCCCTATCCATAAGGAGTTTTCCGGCGAGGGGGAGGAACTGAAGATCCGCTATCAAACCGTCAGCACGGTGACGGATCCCTTTGCCCCCGCCAGGGAGATCTATTACGAGATCTGCGAGCACCAGGAGAAGCACCGCCAGGCCGAAAAAGACAGCGAGCAGTGTCTCACCGGCGCGCACAAGGACGATCTGGAGATCTTCATCAACGGCCGCAGCGCGCGCAGCTTTGCCTCCCAGGGACAGACGAGAACGGCGGCCCTCTCCCTCAAGCTGGCCGAGCGGGAGATCTTCCTCGACGAGACGGGCGAATATCCCATTCTTCTCCTGGACGACGTACTCAGCGAGCTGGACGACGCGCGGCAGGCCTTTGTGCTCAATCGTATCGGCGGCGGGCAGACGCTGATCACCTGCTGCGAGGACGAGGACATCTCCCGCCGTACGGGCGGAAAGGTGCTCTTCGTCGAAAAGGGGAGGATCCGGTAAGATGTATCTGCATCTCGGAAAGGGCACGGTCGTCCCGGAGGAGACCGTCGTCGGCATCTTTGACCTCGACATCACCTCCCAGTCGCATCTGACGCGCCGCTTTCTCGCCGCCGCGGAAAAGGCGGGCGAGGTGATAAACGCCGCGGAGGATATCCCCAAAAGCTTTCTCGTCTGCGCAGAGGACGGAAAACACACCGTGTATTTAAGTCAGATGTCCTGCGCGACGCTCTTAAAGCGTTCTGAGGAACGCTTTGATACCGGTTTTTAGTTTCCGGTTTTTAGAAAAACCGGGAACGGAAAAACGAAAACCCTGAAATTAGTTGCTCCGATGGAGGAAAACATGGCAGAAAATACGGAAAAAACGGAAAAATTCGAACAGGGCTACGACGCCTCGCAGATCCAGGTGCTCGAGGGTCTCGAGGCCGTGCGCAAGCGCCCCGGCATGTACATCGGCTCGACCTCGTCCTCGGGTCTCCACCACCTTGTCTATGAGATCGTGGACAACGCCATCGACGAGGCGCTGGCCGGCTTCTGCACGCACATCTCGGTCACAATCAATCCCGGCGACACGATCACCGTCACCGACAACGGCCGCGGCATCCCTGTGGACATCCAGGCCCAGACGGGCAGACCCGCTCTCGAGGTCGTCTATACGGTGCTGCACGCCGGCGGCAAATTCGGCGGCGGAGGCTATAAGGTATCCGGCGGCCTGCACGGCGTCGGCGCCTCGGTCGTCAACGCGCTGAGCGAGTGGCTGGTCGTCCAGGTCCACCGCGACGGCAAGATCTATGAGATGAAGTTCTCCCGCGGCGCGATCACCCAGGAGATGAAGATCGTCGGCGACACCGAGCTGCACGGCACCTTCGTCACCTTCAAGCCGGACGCGGAGCTCTTCGACGACACGGTCTATGACTATGAGACGCTGCACACCCGCATGCGCGAGCAGGCCTTCTTAAACGGCGGCCTGACCATCACCATCGAGGACAAGCGCGAGGGCAAGGAGCAGACAGACACACTGTGCTATGAGGGCGGCATCCGCGAGTTCGTCACCTTCCTCAACAAGCACAAGGCGCCGCTGCACGAGGATGTGATCTATCTCTCCGGCACCAAGGGAGACGCCATCGCCGAGATCGCGCTGCAGTACAACGACGGCTATAACGAGAATATCGTTTCCTTTGCCAACGACATCCATACGCCCGAGGGCGGCATGCACGAGACCGGCTTCAAGACCGCGCTCACCCGCGTGATCAACGCCTACGGCGCCAAGACCAACGTCATCAAGGGCGACGACAAGGTCTCCGGCGAGGACGTGCGCGAGGGCATCTCCGCCATCATTTCCGTCAAGCTGCCCGAGGCCCAGTTCGAGGGCCAGACCAAGCAGAAGCTGGGCAACGCCTATATCCGCACGCTGGTCGACAGCATCGTAAACGACCAGCTCGCCACCTATTTTGAGGAGCACCCGGCCACGGCGAAGGCCATTTTGGAGAAGGCCATGATGGCCAACCGCGCCCGCGAGGCCGCGCGCAAGGCCAAGGAATCCGTGCGCCGCAAGACGGGGCTGGAGTCCGGCCAGATGCCCGACAAGCTGCAGGACTGCAACGAGCGCGACCCCTCGCTGTGCGAGATCTACATCGTCGAGGGCGACAGCGCCGCGGGCTCTGCCATCCAGGGCCGCGACAGCCGCTTCCAGGCGATCCTCGCGATGTGGGGCAAGATGCTCAACGTCGAAAAAGCGCGCGCCGACAAGATCTACGGCAACGACAAGCTCTATCCGCTGATCGTCGCGCTCGGCGCCGGCATCGGGGATGAGTTCAACATCGACAAGCTGCGCTATCACAAGATCATCATCATGGCCGATGCCGATGTCGACGGCAGCCATATCCGCACGCTGCTGCTGACCTTCTTTTTCCGCTATATGCGCCCGCTGATCGAAAAGGGCTATGTCTACTCCGCCGTGCCGCCGCTCTATAAGCTCTCGCGCGGCAAGACGCAGCGCGTGGCCTATTCCGACGAGCAGCGCGACCGCATCAGCGCCGAGCTGCGCGGCGACAACCCCAACGTCAAAATCGACATTTCGCGCTTCAAGGGCCTCGGCGAAATGGACCCGCACGAGCTGTGGGAAACCACGATGGACCCCGAGCAGCGCACGCTGCGGCGTATCACGATCGGCGACGCCATCGCCGCGGACCAGGTCTTCACCGTCCTGATGGGCGAGGAGGTCGAGCCGCGCCGCGAGTGGATCGAGCAGAACGCGAAATACGTCGTGAATCTGGATATTTAAGGAGGTGGGGGTTAAAATGGCACATAAACGCGATTACAAGCCGGAGGATATCGCCTTTCCGAATCAGGCGATCACCGAGTCCGAGCTGGTCGGCGAAATGCAGACGAGCTATATCGACTACGCCATGTCCGTCATCGTCGGGCGCGCCCTGCCTGACGTGCGCGACGGCCTGAAGCCCGTCCACCGCCGCATCCTGTATACCATGTACGAGGGCAATCTCACCTCGGACAAGCCCTTTAAGAAATCCGCCACCTGCGTCGGCGACGTGCTGGGCCACTACCATCCCCACGGCGACGCCTCGGTTTATGACGCGATGGTGAGACTGGCACAGGACTTTTCCATGCGCTATATGCTCGTCGACGGCCACGGCAACTTCGGCTCGGTCGACGGCGACCCCCCCGCCGCCTACCGTTACACGGAGGCGAGACTTTCCAAAATCTCCAACGAGATGCTCCGCGACATCGACAAGGAGACGGTCGACTGGGATCCCAACTTTGACGAGACGAGAAAAGAGCCGCGCGTGCTGCCCTCCCGCTTCCCGAACCTGCTGGTCAACGGCTCGAGCGGCATCGCCGTCGGCATGGCGACGAACATCCCGCCCCATAACCTCGCCGAGGTCATCGACGCCTGCGTCTGCGTCCTCGACGATCCGGCGTGCGAACTGGCCGACCTGATGAAATACATCAAGGGGCCGGACTTCCCGACGAGGGGCATCATCATGGGCCGCAGCGGCATCCGCCAGGCCTACGCCACCGGCCGCGGCCGCGTCATCATGCGCGCCCGCACCGAATTTGAGGAGTACGGCCGCGACAGCCGCACCCGCATCATCGTCACCGAGCTGCCCTATCAGGTCAACAAGCGCCAGCTCATCAAGAACATCGCCGACCAGGTGCACGAAAAGCGCCTCGAGGGCATCTCCGACCTGCGCGACGAGACCGACCGCAACGGTATGCGCATCGTCATCGAATTAAAGCGCGACGCCAACCCCCAGGTGGTGCTCAACCGTCTCTTTGCCCAGACGGCCATGCAGTCGAGCTTTTCGATCAACATGCTGGCGCTGGTCAATAACCAGACCCAGCCCAAGATCCTCTCCCTGCGCCATATCCTCGACGAGTATCTTGCTTTCCAGGAGGACATCATCGTCCGCCGCACGCGCTACGATCTCAGAAAGGCGGAGGAGCGCGCCCACCTGCTCGAGGGCCTGCTGATCGCCCAGGACAATATCGACGAGGTCATCCGCATCATCCGTTCGAGCTATGACAACGCCAAGCAGAACCTGATGGAGCGCTTCTCCCTCTCCGAGGTCCAGGCGCAGGCCATCTGCGACATGCGTCTCATCCAGCTGCAGGGGCTCAACCGCGAAAAGCTCGAGCAGGAGTACAAGGAGCTCGAGGAGAAGATCGCGTATTATAAAGAGCTGCTCGCCTCGCCGGAGATGATCCGCCAGGTGCTCAAGGAGGAGCTGATCGCGATCCGCGACAAGTACGGCGACGAGCGCCGCACCGAGATCCAGGACGTCGAGGACGAGATCGATATCGAGGATCTCATCGAGGAGAAGCAGTGCGTCTACACGCTGACCCACGGCGGCTATATCAAGCGCCTGCCCGTCGGCGAATACCGCGCCCAGGGCCGCGGCGGCCGCGGCGTCAGAGCCATGGCCACCAAGGACGAGGACTATACCGAGACGGTCTTTACCGCCTCGACCCACGACAACATCCTGCTCTTCACCGACCGCGGACGGGTCTATATCAAGAAGGGCTACCAGATCCCGGAGGCCGGACGCAACGCCCGCGGCACGAACATCGTCAACATCCTGCAGATCGAGCCCAATGAAAAGATCAGCGCGATGATCTGCGGCCGCGGCATCGACATGGGCAGCTACCTCATCTTCGTCACGCGCAACGGCACGGTCAAGCGCATGGAGCAGTCCGCGCTGAAGAACATCCGCGCAAGCGGCATCCGCGCGCTGACGCTCGAGGAGGGCGACGAGCTGATCTCCGTCCTGCAGACCGCGGGCGACGAGCAGATCTTCATCGCCACCCACGGCGGCATGGCCGTCTGCTTCAACGAGACCGACGTGCGCGCCACGGGCCGTACGGCCATCGGCGTGCGCGGCATCCGTCTGCGCGGCGGGGACTTCGTCGTCGGCGCCGGCGCCACCGGCGAGGGCAGAGACGTCCTCTCCATCACCGAAAAGGGCTACGGCAAGCGCACGGACATCGGCGAATACAGCGTCCACAGCCGCGGCGGCGTGGGCGTGAAGAACTATACCGTCACGGATAAGACCGGCGGCGTGGCCGCGATCAAGATGGTGGGCGAGGCGGACGACCTGCTCGTCATCACGAACGACGGCACGATCATCCGCACCCCGGTCGAGCGCATCTCGCGTCTTGGCCGCGCCACGCAGGGCGTGCGCGTCATGCGCCTGAACGAGGGCAGCCGCGTCATCGACATCGAAAAGACCGAGCCGGAGACGGAGGAGACCGACGCGGACGAGACCGCGGCAGAAGGCGAAGAATAAGCACTTTCCCCTCTTAAAAGAAAGGAGAGCTGAGCATGGACAACAAAAACAAGCAGCAGAAGCCGAAGAAAAAGGGCTCCGGCCTTTGGGTCGCCGTTTTCTTCCTCGTGGTGTGGCTGATCAACACCGTCGACTTTGACGATCTCGCCTACCGGCTCTCCCGCCTTTTCCGGGGCGGAGAACTCTCGCTGGACGACATGCAGATCGTCGTCGGCATCGTGGCGGTGCTGGCTGTTGTGCTGGTGGCCGTTACGCTCACGCGCCTGAGTAAGGTGCGCGCGCAAAAGCGCTTTGACGGCATCCGCTCCTTCCGGGGCGGCACGGCGCAGGCGCACTCCCACGACCGCATCACCGGCTATCAGGTAGGCACCGAGAACGCGCAGGAGCACTGGAAAAAGCAGCTTGACGGCTTCCTCGCGGCCGGCATCATCGACCGCAGCGAATACCGCGTTCTGCTTGAGCGCCGCCGCCGTTGATCGTTTCTAGATTCTAGTGTCTAGTGTCTGGTAGAGCGCCGCTGGAAACTAGACACTAGAAACTAGACACTCGGAGAAATGTATGAAAACAGTAGAAATCTACACCGACGGTGCGTGCAGCGGCAATCCCGGTCCGGGGGGCTGGGGCGCGATTTTGCGCTATGCCGGTCACGAAAAGGAACTCTCCGGCGCGGAGAGCATGACCACCAACAACCGCATGGAGCTTCTCGGTGTCATCACGGCGCTCGAGGCGCTCCGCGAGCCCTGCGTGGTCGAGCTGTATTCCGATTCGAAATACGTCATCGACGCGCTCGACAAGGGCTGGGCGGTCAAATGGAAGAAAAACGGCTGGAAAAAGCCGGACAAAAAGCCGGCGCTCAACCCCGATCTGTGGGAGCGGCTGCTCGCGCTCACGGAAAAGCACGAGCTGCACTATCACTGGGTCAAGGGTCACGCCGAAAACGCTTATAACAACCGCTGCGACGCGCTGGCCGTCGCGGCGCGGGAGCGCATTGTGAGGGAGCAAGCTTGAACATCAACTACCACGACAAGCCGCTGAAGATCTTTCTGGCCTATGTGTTCGCGCACAAGGGCCTTTTCGCCATCGACATGGTCTGCGCGCTGGCCGTGGCGGTGATCGACCTTGTCTTCCCCTATGTCTCGCGCACGGCGATGAACACGCTGCTGCCGCAGAAGCTGTTTGCGACCTTCTTCGCCGTCATGGGGATCATGATCGCGGCCTATTTTCTCAAGAGCGTGCTGTATTACATCATCACGGTCGTCGGGCACCGCATGGGCGTGCTGACCGAATCGGACATGCGCCGCGACATCTTCACCCACATGCAGGATCTCTCCTGCAGCTTTTATGACAAGAACCGCACTGGCGTGCTGATGAGCCGCATCACCTCCGACCTCTTTGAGGTGACGGAGCTAAGCCACCACGGGCCGGAGAATATCGTGATCTGCACGCTGACGATCCTCGGCGCGCTCATCGTGCTCTTTACGCTGCAGTGGCAGCTGGCGCTCCCGCTTGCGGTGCTTTTGCCGATCTGTCTGTGGTTCACGCTCTCGCAGCGGCTGCGCATGAAGCGCGCCAACGTCGAGGTCAAGCGCAAGACCGCGGACATCTATTCCGCCATCGAAAGCAGCATCTCCGGCATCCGCACGGCCAAGGCCTTTGCCAACGAGCACGTCGAGCACGACAAATTCGAGGAGGCCAACGCCCTCTTCCGCGGCGCGAAGGTGGAGTATTACAGGTCCATGGGGCTCTTCATGAGCGGCATGGAGTTTACGACCGGCATCATGCAGGTCGTCGTTATCACGGTCGGCGGGCTTTTGATCATGCAGGGGAAGATGGACTTCGTCAATCTGATCACCTTCTCGCTGTATGTCTCGACCTTTGTCACGCCCGTGCGCAAGCTCGCCCAGTTTTCCGAGCAGTATATGCAGGGCGCGGCGGGCTTTGAGCGCTTCCTCGAGATCATGCGTACCGAGCCGGAGATCAAGGACCGCCCCGGCGCCGAAACACTCGGGAGTGTCGAGGGGCGGATCGAATATCGCGACGTCAGCTTTGCCTACGCAAACGGCATCCCGGTTTTGAGCCATATCGATCTCACGGTCGAGCCGGGGCAGTGCCTCGCCGTCGTCGGCCCCTCCGGCGGCGGAAAGACCACGCTCTGCCAGCTGCTGCCGCGTCTGTACGACGTGACGGGCGGCGGCGTGTTCGTCGACGGGCACGACGTGCGCGATCTCACCCAGGCCAGCCTGCGCCGCTCGATCGGCATGCTGCAGCAGGACGTGTTCATGTTCGCCGGCACCGTGCGGGAAAACATCCGCTACGGCCGGGGCGACGCGACCGACGAGGAGATCGTCGCCGCGGCGGTGCGCGCCGAGATCCACGACGAGATCATGGCCATGCCGAACGGCTATGACACCTATATCGGCGAGCGGGGCGTGATGCTCTCCGGCGGGCAGAAGCAGCGCATCTCGATCGCGCGCATTTTTCTGAAGAATCCGAAGATCCTCATTCTCGACGAGGCGACCAGTGCGCTCGACACCGTGACCGAGCAGCGCATCCAGTCCTCGCTCGACGCCCTCAGCGAGGGGCGCACGAGCATCATCATCGCCCACCGCCTGTCCACGATCCGCCATGCGGACAAGATCGCGGTCATCGAGGGCGAGAGGATCGTCGAGATGGGCTCGCACACGGAGCTGATGAAACAAAACGGCGTCTACGCGGGGCTTGTCCGCGCGCAGAGCTTTGCCGGACAAAACAGGGAGGAAGAGCAAGCATGCTGACAATCCGAAAGGGCGGCCACCGCGATCTCGAGCGGTATTACGGCCTGATGGAGATCGACTTTGACAGCGAGGAGCTGCTGGGCAAGTTCGCGATCCACCGCGCGATCTCACGCGGCGAGCAGGAGCTGCTGATCGTCTATGACGACGAGAGCAATCTGGAGGTCGCCTATGCGCTTTGCGGGATCAAGAGCCTGTACGGCTATGTGCTGCTCAAGTACATGGCGGTCTTTCCGTGGTACCGCGGCAAGGGACTCGGCATCCAGACGATGCGGCTTCTCAACAAGCGCTATGCCGACCGACAGGGCATCATCGCCGAGCTGACCGAGTTTGACGATCCCGAGCCGGATCATCTGAAAAAGCTCTTTAAGTTTTTCTCGCGCTTCGGCTACAGCGAGATCGAGAGCGACTACCGCATCTCCGGCACGACGGCGCACGTCTTTGTCAAGCCCATCGCAGGCAAGGAGGACATCACGCCGGTCTATCACCGCGTGCTCGCGGATTTCTACGACCGCGTCCTCACGCCCATGGCCATGAGCCGGATGATCGAGTTAAGGCCGGTAAGGAAAAAAGAAGAGTGATCGCAAACGCCGCCCATCGGGCGGCGTTTGCGATTGATTTCTCCAGCCCGGCATGCTATAATCCCACACGATGAACATCCTTTTTGACCAGATATTTGAAAACCGGGAAGCCGCCGCCCTCCCCTCCCTTGCGGAGAGCGGAGGACTTCCCGCGCTCATTTCCGGGCTTGGAGCAGTCCACCGCGCCAATCTGGCCGCCGCGCTGCGCGGCCGGCTGGGGCGTCCGCTCGTCGTGATCTGCCCCGACGACACGGCGGCGGAGAATATGGCGCGCGACCTCGCCGCGATGTGCGGAGAGACGCCCGTCACGCTGGGGCTGCGCGAATTCACGTTTTATGAGTCCGAGGCCGTCTCCCGCCAGATGGAGCAAAAGCGCCTCGCCGCCCTGTGGGCGATGGAGAGCGGCGCACCGATCGTCACGGCCTCTGTCAGCGGCCTGATGCAGCGCACACTCCCGCCGGAGGCGCTGCGCCGCGCGTCCTTTACGATCAGCGACGGCGGCGAGACCGCCATGGAGGACGTCATCGACGCGCTGGTCCGCTGCGGATACAGCCGCACCGACCAGGTCGAGGGCCCGGGTCAGTTCGCCGTGCGCGGCGGGATCCTGGACTTCTTCTCCCCCTTTGAAAGCGAGCCGGTGCGCGTCGAGTTCTGGGGCGACACCGTCGATTCGATGGGCCATTTTTCCGTCTCGGACCAGCGCCGCACCGACCGCGTCGAGCGCTGCACGATCCTCCCCGCGGCCGAGACCGTGCCCGCCCTGTACGAGGGCGGCGTCGAGGCGCTGCGGGCGGAGCTCGAGAGCTGGGCGGCACGCTATGAACGCCGCCGCACGAGCGAGAGCGCGCAGAAGGCCGCCGTCACGATCCGCTCCGACGCGGAGAAGCTCGGCGCCGGGATCGTGCTGCAAAGCGCCGACAAGTACATGGAGCTGATCTATCCCATGGCCTGCGGCGCGGATTATCTCGCCCCCGACGCGCTCGTCTTTCTCGACCAGCCGAACCGCTGCGCCGAAAAGGCGCGCGACTGGGCCAAATCTCTGCGCGACGACATCGCCGAGCTCGTCCGCCGCGGCGAGGCCGCCGTCTCGCCCGACAGCTTTTCGCTGGGCTTTGACGAGCTGCTGCGCAGGCTTGCCGACTTCCCCGTCTATATGGCCGACGCCTTTGCCGTGGGGCGCAGCCCGCTTGCGCCGCGCACGCTGACCTCCATCGCTGCCAAGCAGCTGACGACCTATGCCGGCAACGCCCAGGCCGCGGCCGACGACGTGACGGCGTATTTGAAGCAGAACTATCGCGTCGTCGTCCTCGCGGGCGACGAGCGGCGCGCCAAGGTGCTGCAGGAGTTTTTCTCCTCCCGCGGCATCGCCGCCCCGTTCTTTGAAAGCCTGACGCGCATGCCGGACGAAGGCGCGTGCTTTATTGCGATCGGCGCGATCTCCGCGGGCATGGAATACCCCGCGATCCGCCTCGCCGTGCTGACGGACGCCCAGCTGCTGCGCGCGCCGGGAAAGAAGCGCGCGAAGAAGGGTCTCCCCGCCGGTCGGGCGAGGATCGAGAGCTATGCCGACCTCTCCGTGGGCGACTATGTCGTGCACGAAAACCACGGCATCGGCCGCTTTGCCGGTATCGTGAAGATGCAGGTCGACGGCTTTGACAAGGACTATATCAAGATCCAGTACGCCGGCACGGACAGCCTGTACGTCCCGGCCTCCCAGCTGGATCTCGTCACGAAATATACCGGCGGCGGCGAGGACCGCGAGGTGCGCCTGTCGAAGATGGGCGGCGCGGAGTGGGCGAAGACCCGCTCGCGCGCCAAGAGCGCCGCCAAGGACATGGCCGACCAGCTCATCCGCCTGTATGCCGAGCGGCAGCGTCTGCCGGGCTATGCCTTTTCGCCGGACAGCGAGTGGCAGAAGGAGTTTGAGGAAAACTTCGGCTATACCGAGACCGAGGATCAGCTCCGCTGCACCGAGGAGATCAAGCGCGACATGGAATCCGCCGTGCCGATGGACCGCCTGCTCTGCGGCGACGTGGGCGTGGGCAAGACCGAGGTCGCCCTGCGCGCGGTGATGAAATGCGTGCTCGACGGCAAACAGGCCGCGATCCTCGTCCCGACGACCGTTCTGGCGCAGCAGCATTACCAGACGGCGCTGCAGCGCTTCTTCGGCTTTCCCGTCACGATCGAGGTGCTCAGCCGCTTCCGCACCGGCGCGCAGAGCGCCAAGGTGCTCGAGGAGCTGCGCAGCGGCAAGTGCGACCTCGTCATCGGCACGCACCGGCTGCTGTCGAAGGACGTGCAGTTTAAAAATCTCGGCCTGCTCGTCGTCGACGAGGAGCAGCGCTTCGGCGTGGCGCACAAGGAGCACATCAAGGAGCTGTCCCGCGGCGTCGACGTGCTGACGCTCTCGGCCACGCCGATCCCCCGCACGCTGAACATGGCCATGTCCGGCATCCGCGACATGTCCAACATCGAGGAGCCGCCGGAGGACCGTCTGCCCGTGCAGACCTTTGTGATGGAGCACGACTGGGGCGTGATCGCCGACGCGATCCGGCGCGAGCTGCAGCGCGGCGGCCAGGTGTATTACCTGCACAACCGCATCGAGGACATCGAGCGCACGACGCGCAGGCTGCGCGACGTGCTGGGCGAGGACGTGACGATCGCCGTCGCCCACGGCCGCATGGACAAGGCCATGCTCGCCGCCGTGATGGAAAACGTCGCCTCCGGCGAGACGCAGGTGCTCGTCTGCACGACGATCATCGAAACCGGTATCGACATCCCCAACGTCAACACCCTCATCATCGAGGACGCTGATAAGCTGGGTCTTGCCCAGCTGCACCAGATCCGCGGCCGTGTCGGCCGCTCGACCCGGCGCGCCTCGGCCTATCTGACCTTCCGGCGCGACAAGGTGCTCACCGAGATCGCCGAAAAGCGCCTCAACGCGATCCGCGATTTCGCGGCCTTCGGCTCCGGCATCAAGATCGCGATGCGCGACCTGGAGATCCGCGGCGTGGGCAACCTGCTCGGCGCCGAGCAGTCCGGCCACATGGTGGACGTGGGCTATGATATGTATATGAAGCTGCTCTCCGAGGCCGTGCTCGAGGCGCGCGGCATCCCGGTGGAGAAAAAGGCCGAGTGTTCGGCCGATCTCGCCGTCGCCGCCTCAATCCCCGACCGCTATGTCCCCTCGTCCGAGCAGCGCATGGATCTCTACCGCCGCATCGCGCTCATCCGCACCGAGGCCGAGGCCGACGATCTCACCGACGAGCTGATCGACCGCTTTGGCGATCCCCCCGCGAGCGTCAACTCCCTCATCCACATCTCGCTGCTGCGCGGCGAGGCGGGCAAGGCTGGCATCACCGACATCTCCCAGAAGCAGGGCTATCTGCGCTTTACCGTCAGCGATTTTGACATGGAAAAGGTCTCGGAGCTCTATGCGCGCGCGGAATACCGCGGCAGACTGCGCGTCGAGGCCGGCTCGAAGCCCGCGTTGAGTCTCAAGATCCGCGACAAGCGGCGCGTGATCGACGAGGCGCGCGCCTTCGCCCGCGACTGGAACGGCGGGGAAAAGATGAAGAATTAAAAAACATTTCCCCTTTCCCCTTGCCTGGGGCGCGGAAAAGGATTATCATGCGG
>Ga0256405_10008221_pt1 | contig 15103 bp, 15 predicted proteins | sample RumenRJG_02DNA_FD_189096 | JGI IMG/M metagenome (GOLD analysis project Ga0256405, IMG submission 189096) | Bovine rumen microbial communities from Lethbridge, Alberta, Canada - RJG_02 | ecosystem: Host-associated > Mammals > Digestive system > Stomach > Rumen | place: Canada: Alberta... | reverse complement strand
GGGCATCAGAGAACCCTTTCCATGCACATATCCACAGCGAAGGTGAAACGGCGGCGACAGCATCGAGGCACCTTACCTGCGACGCAGCCCATCGTGCGAAAAGCCCTCCCAGTGAGTAGCCGCCCAAAACGACAGGCAGATTGCCGAATCGTTCCTTCAGACTGGGAATAAGCCTGTCGGTCATGTAGTCCAGTGTTTCGAAAGCGTGTTCGCCTACTTCCTGCCGTTTCGACACAGCGGGATCGTGCCACGGAGTGAGTTCTGCCTCCCAGTCGCCAATTGAAAAGGCAGCCATGACGAACGGCGTGTCTGTCGCTTCTCTTATCATCGCCACCTCGCTGTCGATGCTGTCACGCTCCTGTTCGCCCAGTGTCTGTATGAGCAATGCCTTCGGCTCCTCGCCCACGTGATACAGCAGACATTCGCGTCCGCAGATTTCTGCCACTTGTTTATTACAGATTTTACTCACGCTAGCTACGCAACATCTCACAGAGCTTATCCTCTCTGATGACCTTGGGGGCAGCCTTTCCTGCCAGCACCAGAACCTTCTTGCCATTGCGGTAGATGTGAAGCTGTCGCGAACGGACTACGGCTGTCAGCTCCGGATCATCCTGCATGGCTATCCAAAGATGATGATAGGCCCCACCTTCCTCAAACAGTTTCCTTTGCAGGTGGGAGCACATATTGGTCGTATCAACGGTCATCATATTCAGTCAAACAACTTTTTCCTACTCATCTTTCCGGGGACAAAGATACAAAAGATTCTTTAACCGGCAAAATGTTCTGTCAAAACTACTCTATTTTTCCGGATAACTATAAAAAAAGTTTTGGATAACTATTCAGTAAAAATTGGAAGGGCCAAAAGAAAAGCGCCCGCAGTTTATGTCTGCAGGCGCATTTAATGAAGAAAAAACATTTAAACCGGAAGCGACAGCATTCTCTGAAACAGCAGCACGTGATGGGCATAGGCTTCATGTCGCAGGTCTGCACGTACATCCGTCACCATCATGAAGGTCTGCCCTTCTGCCATCACTATCGCCACCAACAGACAACGGCTTTCATCTCTTTGAGGAATGCTTGATGTCAGCGCCATCACCTTTTTCCTTTTTATGGCGAACCTCTTGCACAACCCGCTCTCCACACTGGCTCTGAGACTCTTTCGCGCAAAGTTGAGCATACGTCCCGACATCATCTTCGGCATCAGCACCTGCGGCGTCTCTTCGTCTTCCGTTTCAGGCGCCATCATCCTGCCAGCGTTGGCAATACCGTTGAAGAAGGTCATCACTTGAAGCGGAGACAGACATCCCTCCCGGGACGCTGCCAACCCTGCGTTGTGGTGTTGCACGTCTTCATTGAGCTTCAACGAAGGCAACGACACGCCGTGAAACGTTTCCGGCAATCCCAGTCCCATCGCCTTGACGTCGTAAATCAGTCTCCGGCTGTCATTGCCGTATGCTTTATCCAGCAGACGAATCACACCTACTGTAGAGCGGAAGCGCACACACTCTTCCGGAGTCAAAGTGCCATATCCTCCTCTGTGCCAGTTGTGATCCCGAGCCAACACACTATCGCCTATGGCATATACGCCATGTTCCGTATCTACTGCGGTACGAGCGTTGACGGCATCACTTCCGAGGGCAGCCAAAAGCAACGGTAAATTTGTCTGCCACATCGGCATTGGGCACATCAGTTCTCTCAGGGCGTCCATTCCCTCGTATGCTCTTTCCGAGTCGATGCCGGCGGCATTGACGCAGCCGGTTTTGTTCATCATCACAGCCACAAAACTCTTTGCTTCATTGTCCACTGACATCAGCGAGTCCATCGGGCTGTAGAGCAGGTGCCAGAAGAGCAGACGATCAAAACTCACCACATTTGAGTCTTCGCTCTCGGGAGGAGCCGCCTTTTTGTCTACCGTCACCATGAGAGGATTGGCATGCCTCAAACGGTCCTGAACCTCTTGCGCACAAACTTGTTCACTACAACAAAGCCACATTCCCGCCAGCAGCAGGAAAAGGGCCGAATACATAGAATTCTTTTTCATCTTGTTGATATTAAATTATGATGGTTTATTGCATCATTTTCTCCCACATCTTGTCGTATCCGGGATATGCAAGCAGTTCTTCGTCGGTGCAATCGTCTTGCAGACGACACTCCCAGGCTTCGCTCGATGTTATTCCCAAAGCTCTGTTTTGATTCTTCAGCTGAAAGAGTTTTGTGCGCATCATCCGGTTGCTGCAGGCCTTGTATATGCGGCATGTTTCTTCCAGCATTCGGGCAGCAGCTGCCACACGATATTCCATCCACTTGTTCCAGCATCTCTCCTCTTCCCTGATGGCGCGCTCCAGGTCCGTCCACTCGCTTTCGTCCATGCCGTAATTGCTCTTCAAATACTGCTGCGTCGCGTTCACATACCTATCGTATGCCTCTTTGATCATTGTCGGGGTAAACAGTGTTTTGGAGACATCTATCTTCTTCCCTTCCTGCGCCATCATCAGATATTGAAACGACTCTCCGCGCAATGTCAACGCCTGCTCCACCACTGCATAATAGAAATACAACGACGAGCCTTCGCCATCTTCCAGTTTGGCCACCTTTTTCGCGGCTTCATAATATTTCTCCCACAGGGCCAGTTCCCCTTCGAAGATGTCTTTGCTTTCGGGATATGCCTTTATTACTGCCTGAAACGCCTCCTCAATCGAGTCTTTCAGCGCCACCGTCTCGCCTCCGGCTTCATCATTGAGCTCCATCTGTGACACTATCGGGCAGTCGTCTGCTTCTTCCGTCAGCTTCATGCTGTCATTCTCTTCTGCAACGTTCTCTACTTTCTCTTTTTCGGCGCTCTTCGCCTCAGTCTTTGCCTCATTCTTGCCACACGCTCCCAGCGTGCAGATTGCCATCGCGCAGATGGCGTAAAGTTGGATTTGTTTCATTTGATTATATGTTTTATTCGTTATTGGTTTCACTTCCCATACCATATTTTAATTTATAGAACGCCCCGATGCCGAAATCTATCACCGCTCCGTCTTTCTGCATCAGATACGGTCCGAGCCATATCTCGTTTCTCCGGAGTTTCTTTCCATAGCAGAAGCCGTCAAAGCAGCAGAAGGTGTCTGCGAACGTCACCCTTCTGGGCCTCCGAAACTCTCCGCTGCCGTCCGCTGAAGCAAACGACACCTTATACCATTCCACCCGTCTTGGCCATCCATCATCGTCTTCGACAATCACTTGCTCACTCTCAAAGCCGTACTTCTTCAGGTCTTTGAGGCGCATCATGCTGACGCTCTCGCAGGTAAAACGACAGGAGAACATCTTCCCACCCACATATAGAGCAATGGCGGGACAACCTTCACCGCTGTCTTTGAAGCGGAAGAAATACCCCAGCCTTCCCGGGTGCAGACCTTCCATCCCGGGTGAAGTGTACAGAGCACGGTGCCCGAAGTCCAGCGCCAAGGCGTTGGCTCTCAGGAAGTCGCAGCCGATGACGCCCGCCGTCTCCGGCGGAAAGTGTGAAGGCTTGTAGCCGCAGCAGCAGAACTCCCATTCGAAGGTTCTCCCGCCGCAATCGAATCTCACGATGCCGTCCTCCCGCTCATATCGGCCGTAGTCTTTTTTGTAGAGACAGCTCTCTTCTCTGGCGGGGTTGACGAACAACACCCTCTCTTCCGTGCCGCCACCCTTCAAGGGCAGCTTCACCGAGATGGCTGTCATCCAATTGTTCAGACAACCCAGTTCCGTTTCGTCGCAGAGGGGGATATGGATCCGTTGGCGTCTGCGTCTGTTTTTAATTGTTTCCATAGTGTGCATTTAAACCGTTTTTTAAAATACAATTAATCGCAATAATCAAAACACAATAATCCCTTTTTTAATTTAAGTTCCTGCGTCTTCCTGATTAAGAAAGCGGACCCTTTTTCTGAGGATCCGCCTTCTTTCTTATTGTTTAAATGCCTTGTCTTTTAGTTATTTGAGCTATCTGATTTTAAACTGCTTCTCTTTCTATTTAGTCTTCCAATATATTATCATTATGCTCATAACAATAAGTATAATTAGTATCCATATCAATATATAATGATACCTTCCTAATTTAAAAAGAACATTTTTTAATTTCGTTAAAAAACCGTCTTTTTCCTTGATTTTTTCCCGCTTTCGAAGCTCCTCTTCTGTCGGATCATGCCCCAAAATAAAAAATGAGTCATCGTCCTCCGGAGGCGCACAGATTGCCCCGCCGCCATAGGCGTGCATGTCGGGCGCCGTTTGGGGCGCTGCGCAGCCTAACACCACGCATCCGTCCTGTCCGTTGTCTGTGTATCGTCTCTCTTCGTTCATTGCTTCTCGTTGTCGTCCTCCCCCACGTTTTCTGCGCTTGCGCCTCCTGCGCGCTGCAGCAAGAGGGCTTTCAGCTGTTTGAGGGGATTCACGGGCATGTGGTCCAGCTGGTAGGTGCGTCCGCTCCAGTCGCGCAACGTGAGTCGGCGTGCAGCGGGCTTGATGTGGAACACGTAGTCCAGATTGATGATGTAACTGTTGCCCAATCGGGCCAGTGTGCTCTGTGTGTTGACGAGCTGCCGGTTGATGAGCCGGACGAGCTGACCCATCTGCATCGTCACGGTGACGGCACCGCCGTCTTTATCTGCCTCGGGATGAGTGATATAGATGCGCGTGTAGTTGCCCTCAGCCTGGGCATAGACGAATTCGTCCGTAGTGAGCTTATATTGCTCCACGCTGTTGTCTATGATGATTTCCTGCTGCATTCTCTACACGCTTTCGCCGCAAAATTAGTGAATATTTTTCAATCCGCCAAATTCCTGAGACCAAAATCTTATCCTCATTGTATGGATTGGGTGGTTTAGTGTATGGAGTTCTGCTTCTATCTGTAACGCGCCATCAGCTCCCGGTATTCTTTTGTATCACGTATCGCATCCATATCGTCATCGTTGTCAATGTGGCAGAACTCTGAGTATCCGGCCTCCAAGGACTTCTTCAGGTAGTGCAAAGCCCGCTCCCTGTTACCCATTCTGCACATCATACAAGCTGCGTCATAGTAGTTTCCGGAAGTTGGATATTTTGCTAATATTTTGTTCATGTGGCGCTCTGCACAATCGTTCATTCCCAATCCCTGATAGCCGTAGTGTCTGCAATTGCCGCTTTCTTGTATCGCAGTATCCAATTCCACCACATTTTGATAGTCTTCCCGAGCCAACTCCACTTCATTTCTCAACATGTGCATATCTCCCCTACCCAAGTAAGCATAGGCATGTCGCGGATTCAATCTGAGACATTTGCTATAGTCTTTCATGGCGCCATCGATGTCCTTGCTGTTATCCCGATAAAAACCGCGACGATAATAGAGTCCGGCGAGAATGCTTTTGTCGTCTGCGTACGCGCTGTCAACGGCCATACTTATCGTTTCTATTGCTCCGTCGCTGTCTCCCGAGTAATATTGGCAATCGGCCTTATAGACTAAAAAGTATTTGTTGCCCGGCTTCAGGACCAACGCTGAGTCTATATGCTCCAGTGCGGCTCCGTAATCGCCCGTCCTCATATAGCTTTTTGTCATGCTTTCATAGACATAGGCCAAGGCGTCCTTGTCATCTTCCCCCATCGTGTTCAGAGCTTTTTTGCCCGTCTGCAATGCAGCCTCATACTGCTCCAGGTCGTTATACACGTCAATCAGAAAACTCCAGGCCATACCGTTTTCCGGGTTTTCTTCCGTCTCTTGCCTGAGATACGTCCAGGCATCTTTCAGATTTCCTTCTTCGTATGCCTCTAACGCTTTCTCATAATTGTCTTCGTCTTCTTTGTTGTCACATGCGCCGAGCACGCAGATTGCCACCAGGCAGATGGCGTAAAATGTAACTTTTTTCATATCTTTCTCTTTTTCATCATCCGAACAACAATCCAAAAATCCAGAACACGAAAAGTATTCCCAGCACAAAGATGACAATCCTGACTATGCAACCGGCCGCCAAACAGCCTCCTGCCATTGCACCACCTGCTGCTCCTTCACCGTTTTCACTTCCAAAGAAGCCAATCAACCCACCGATAGCCGCAGCTATCAAAATAATCCAAATCCACATTTCTTTCAGTTTTTTTAATGGTTCTACACTATTATAGTGGCTCTCTGCCGTATTTTTGTTGTAAAGTTACCATAACTTTTTCTTTCCGGAGCCACAAATATTATACCATTGTACGGATTGGGTGGTTTAATGTATGGAGTTTTATTGTCACAATCATCACTCTTCAAATTTCATCTGCTTAATCATCTTTCTCAGATAAGACAGACTCTTCGCCTTATTCTCTCTGGCAATACGCAGAACACTGGCAAACTCATCTTCCGACATATCCGAGTTGAACGCTTCCACCAGCCCCTGTTCCTCATCCTCGTCTTCCTCCATAAGCAGCGCTAAATTCTTGCGCTTCATCAGATTGCGCAGCGAAGTGATTCCCTTATCATACTCAGGACGCATCTCAACCAATGTTTGCATCATGCCCAGTCCCGGGTCGCCGACATGCATCTCGTTGAGCATAGCAATCATATAGACCACCTTAGCATCAGGAGATGAAGCATCAAAATAATTTATCAACTCCACATTCACTCCGTCCGCCTCCTGGTATCTTTCCATCTTCTCCAACGCACGTGATTTCACATAAAGCGCCTCCGGACACTGATGTACAGACAGCACCTTGTCAACATTCTCCAATGCCTGTTCAAAATTTTCCGCATACAGGTTCAACAAAGCACTGAGAAAATGTGTTGCCCAATGGCTAGTGTCCTTCAGAGACTCCGGCACTTCGTCTATTGCGCCGTAACACTCTTCGTCGCAAATGACGGTGTCCAGAAACGTCTTGGCCAGATGCAATGCTTCCTTGAGATCATTGTCCTGCACCTTCTTGTGGACCAGCAACAATATTTGTTGGGCAGCGCCGTCATAGTCGTTCTTACGCAACAGTTCGTAAGTGGCCTTACCGATCTCTATGGCGTTGTTGATCGCGTGCTCATCGTTGTAGCCGCCGGCATAAGCGAGCACTTCTCTGCTGGTCAAAGCACTGGCAGGATTTATACGTCCGGAGAGGTACAATCCATCGAGAGAGCGCACGCGGCTCAATGCCACATAAAGTTGTCCGGCGGCAAACATCCGGTGAGTCAGGTCCAGACTCATCCTGTCAAACGTCATCCCCTGACTTTTGTGTACGGTGATGGCCCAAGCCAGTCGCAACGGGAACTGGGTATAAGTACCTGTCACCTCTTTCTTTATCTTTTTTGTCGCCGGATCATATTCGTAGCTGCACGACTCCCAAGTGCAGAGAGGCACCTCGTAGCTCGTACCGTCATTCTTGGTCACTTCTATCATCTCCTTGTCCAGCTTGCTGACAACGCCGATGGTACCGTTCACCCATCTCTTGTCGGCATCGTTGCGCACGAACATCACTTGAGCTCCCACCTTCAGCGTCAGGTTCACCTCCGCTGGAAAGCGCTTCGCGTCAAACAGTCCCTGCACCTTGCCCTCATAAGTAAAGAGCTCCGAGTCTATCCGGTTAAGATTCACCTGATTGATCTCGTCGGCTTTGTTGTTGGTCGAAGCCAGCGTGATGACCATTTTGGCGTTCTCTGCCGGATGCCCGATGCGGCTGTTCAACTCGCGCATATCCTCACCGGTCATACGGTTGAGACGTACGTGCTCCAGGATGTCCAAAAAGTGCAGATCTTCCTGACGATAGACCTTCGTAAACTCTATCTTAGGCTGCTCCATACGCTTGATGGCGTTGGCCTTATAGTAAAAGAACGTATCCGTTTGGTAGATATCCTTCAATATCTGCCTGTCTTTTTCCATACAAACCGGCGGCAGCTGAAACATATCGCCAACGAAGACCATCTGTTTCCCACCGAAGGGCAGATTATTTCTCAGCGTCCTGCGCATGGTGCGGTCGATGGCGTCCACGATGTCGCAGCGCAACATGGACACTTCGTCAATGATGATGGTGTCTGCATGTAGCAGGGCGAGAATGTGCTCCCGGCCAATGCTGCCGTAAATGTCCGGCGTGCACACCTGCAGCGGAAGTCCGAAGAAAGAGTGTATTGTGGCGCCGCCAGCCAATATCGCAGCTATTCCGGTCGGAGCCAGCGTGATGAACTGCTTCTTGACCATCTTCTGCACGTTGCACAGAAAGGTCGTCTTGCCCGTTCCTGCACAACCGGTGAGAAAGAAACTTCGGTTGGTGTTCGCAATGAGGTCGTATGCGAGCACTTGCTGGCGGTTTTCCGCGTCTATGATCATATCTTCTTTCATCGTCCTTATCTTTGCTCTATCGCAGGCAATATCTGCATCAAACGCGCATTATAGTCTGCATCAAGAAAACTCTTGTAGCATCCTTCAACCAGTTCACGGGCCTGCACCTCAATCTGTTGCGATGACATATTGAGACCTTGCGACTTGACAACGCCGTTCAGATAGTTCTTCACCATTGTCTCGGAGTCTCTACGTATCAGGCCTTCGTCACGAAACTCCTTTTTATATTCGCGCGTCTGCACCAGTTCCAGTCTTGTCCCGTTGAAGACGTACAGTTCAATGGCATCAATATAGGTCCAGTTGTAGTACAGACCCACCTTCTCCGAAATGACAATGCGGTCACAGAATCTCACGCCGCGATAGTACAGATGTCCAGTCGCGCTCTCGTACTCGCTGATGATGAACATTTTCTGTCCTTCGTTCCACACGGGGATGTTCGCGCGCTTGGTGCCGAAGGGCGGCATAATGCGGTCCAGCATGTTCTGATTGAAAGCGTTTGTCAGCGATGCCATTGTCGTACTTCCTTCTTTATATTCAACTTCCAATATATCTCTCTTGGATGCATTCTGTCTTAAGCCAGTTGGCGCTGATACAGTCCATCCACCATACAGCGTGCAAAGCACATCAACTCAGCCTCACCCACATTGCCGCCATACATCTTGATTTGGGCCTTCAGGCTGTCCTTCAACATGATGACGCACATATCTTTGGCCGTCGTCTCACTAAAAAAGAAGTAGTTGTCGTACCCTCCCCAGGTTCTATGGGCAATGAGCTTCGCCTTGTTGCCGTCCCAGAAAAATAGCTTGATACCGTTGAGGAAGGTGGCCGAATAGCCCTGCCCCAGATCGTAGCATGCCACCAATCGGTTGGAGAGCCTGATGGCCCGGTAGTACGTATTGCCAGCAAGACTGGTATAGCCCTGTGTCAGAAACGCATTCTTCTCGGGAACGTAAGTGAGCGATTCGCCGGAGAGAGCCGGGAGTGCCATGTAAGCTCTTGTCAGAAGTTGCATGTTTGCCATAGCGGTATCTTCTTTTTAGTTCCCACCACAAAATAACTTGCAGCGCCAATCACCAGGGTGGTTCCGATGTTTGACACTGCAAAAGTACGCACTTTTCTTCAAACTATGAAGAATTGTTATCAGTACATTGGTTCCGTTAGATGTGGAACCATTCGTATATAGGAACTATGGCGCGAATGATGTGCTATTCATACAGTTTTGCCAAATCCTTGACTCGTTGTTTGAATAAATCTCTCACCTCGTTTGGAGATACAATCTCAAGGCCTGCGCCCATTTGCAGGACACTTCCTATAAACTCGTTATTAACCTCAACCCTAATGGAAAACTCCCCATACTCTCCATCATCATATCGTCCAAATGGAACTATTGTTTGCTGGCTGTGGTGAAGTTTCTTCGTCTCTGTTAGCATGAATACCTTTAATGTATGCGCGCGTATACGAATACTATCATATACTTTTGCATTTGGTAAATGACTGACTCCAATAATGTTCCAAAAGAAAGCATTGTAAAAGTCACAAGGTGCTGGTTGAAATACGATGTTGTAGATTTCTCTTGGCTTCCCAACGACTCGGTCTAATGCAATGTTGTATCCAAATTTAGGTGTCTGCCCTTCCGCATGGCCAAATAAGTGCCACCGGCCATTAAACTCCTTTAGGTAATGAGGATGAAAGGTCAAGGTGTACTCTTCTTCATCGTATGGCTTATAGGAGATAGACAATACTTGCTTATGTTCAATTGCCTCATACAAGAATGGGAGCAACTCAATGTTTGTATGCATTCTGTCAAGACTTGCGCTAAGGAACTGATCTCCTTTTTGCTTCTTCATTCTGATTTCCAACAAATCTCGGCAATCTTTGAAGAAATATTCAAGCCATGAAGCAGGAAAGAATCCTGCTGAGTCTTGACAAAACTTCCAATATTGACGAAGATTATTGATTACCTTGGCATTTCTCATGTCTGCCAGAGGGTCATTGTCCTTGCCGATGTAAAGGAAACGCTTATTCCGATTATTGCCTTCTTCTTCAAAACAACCGTTGCCAACTCTTTCGATAATGGCATTTCTTATATCTCTAAAGGCCTTCTTTAACTCTCCATAGTTATCACAATTAGTAACATTGCAAGTAAGCTCTTTAGAAGAATTAAGACCGAGATAATCAGCCATGATATCTGCATAAGTAACCCATCGGTGACTCATAAGCCACCGATAGGTTATTATTGCGAATTCGGCCTTATAGCTCTCGCCATCGAAGAGGTTCTTGCGAATTACCATTACTTTATAATTCGAGGATTCAGCCACGATTCCTCCGGCTTAGCGACAAGTCTTGCATCTTGGTATACTTCGTCCAACCCCAGAATTGTTTCTGGCGTATAAACTCTTTCGTTTGCATGAGGAGTAAGAACCAGTGCAAAGTCTGGCTGAGAAGTATAAGAAGTTTCTAGATATATAGGCATAAGTAATTGAATACGATGTGCCGTTGGATAGTACATCGGTATGATAAACTTATAATTTCTTTGTGCAATCTTTTTTGCAAATTCTATTGCATTGTCCATCTTTTGACCAAGGTCGTCAGCATCAAGATCCTTATATTTATCAGGGAAGCGTTCGATTCTTTGTTCTATTATGTGTTCATATTTTGAAACGTTGCAGTCAATATCCCATTCGCAATGAAACACTATTTCATTTATGTCCTCAAAGAACTTAGGAGGCAATGGCTCATAATTTTCAAATCCGAGTTTGCGCAGAGATAATTTTGAAGGACACATCTCAAGATTACAAATTATCTCTCGTCCTCCTAATAATTGAACGTCACCCATGATGTTCAAGTCATGACCAAACTTATCGATAAGGTTTGTGTTGAACAATGCTTTGCTCTTATCCTTGTTATAAAGGATTTTGTTATCCGATCCGTATTTCTCTTGTTCATAATATAGTCTATCCAACTCGAACTCAAGATAAGATTTCAGGATGGGGTATTTAAATTTAGGATCTTTTCTGTTTTTGTATTCCCAAGGCTCTTCAATTGTCTTACTTTCTAAATTTTCTAAAAAGGTGTTACACACGTCAATTGTATCAAAGGCCATTCTACCCACAAAAAACCGCTCCCGATTTTTTCTGGAGTTCTCAAACGAATCTTCAGTTCCCCAATCAATACCTTCAAAATCATTTTTTATATTCTTCGTAAACCAACCATACAAAATCTTTCCATCATGATTTTTGAGAGTTGTTTTGAATCTAATGAATTTTGCATTCTTTTTACCAACAACTGTTCCGTCAAGAAATTTGTTGTGTCCTGCGCCATTGAAGTACTCAATGCTATTGACGACAAAAATGTCTTCAATTTTATTAATCGTGCAATCTGCAATAGCACAAAGATTCGTCAAACTATTTTCACTTATAGCACCGAGTGATTTCGGAGTTTCTGTAGTTTCCCAGGTTATTCCCATGAACATGCCAGTTGTGTCCTTTCTCTGAAACACTCCATAAATATAATCACCGTTTTTGCTTTTTTGATTTAATCGAAATTTTAAAACAAGAGCATTTTCTATTGTACATGGATTGCCCTGTTGATCAGAGTACTCAATTTTGCATAACTCTGATTCTATGAAATCGTTAATATCTTTCAAACGTATTTTCTGTCCAGTAATTTTTGACAATACGGAAATACAATTTTCTCCATTTGTATTTGGTTTGAGATTTTTTACAAATCCCAATTTCATTAATCCAGTTTTTTCTGTTGTATTCATAACTTAAAAATTTGATTTACTAATAATTCTCGAATGTTAATCTTTAGCAATTCTGAAATCTTTGCCGATGTCTGCAAAACGGGCTATATGGTATTTGTGCACCACTTGCTAATTGTTATAGAATCCTTACCTAGTTGTTCTGCCAGACACTTTTTGTTTTGCAAGATAAATCCACCTGTCGCAGTGCCTTAATGACCTCCGGAAACGCCTTCTTTACAGGAGCATAATATCTGTCGCCACTGTAGGTGTGTATGTTATAATAGTCTTTCTCCCTGCCATTGAGACTGCACAAGACATCTGCATAACTGACAAAACATCTTTTCATCAAAAGTTGGTAAATGCGGTGGGCACATTGCACCTTTCCTGCACCCCCAACAAAGATATTCTTACTCTGCATAGAGTTTTTTTGGTAATTTTAAGGTTCTTTCAGGATGTCACACGATGTTGACCCCACAAAGATACAAATTTCTCCTTAATCTCCAAATTTCAAAACATTATTTTTTACAAAAAAACATGGATTAAGTATTTCAATGGGGATTGCATCCCACGATTTTGCTTCATTCATCTTGTTCGCAGTCATCAAAAGCAAAGTCATCAATGCAAGTAACGCTGTTGGGAATCACGGTTTTTTTACATCCGAGGATAAGAGTATTGGTGGCGGTTTCTATGATTGCATTACAATTGTCTCGCGAATCATACACCTTGTTGCCGGGAGAAACGGCAACAGACGTCAAAGCGGTACAATTCTCAAAAGCCCAGAGACCTATAGAAGTGACGCTATCGGGAATAAATATAGAAGTCAACTTGTCACAGCCTGCGAATGCATGTTCCTCTATTGATATGACGCCATCAGGGATTGTCAACGAAGTTATATCACGGGCGTTGTCAAAGGCATAGTCGATGATGGTCGTTACGCCGTCGGGGATGACTGTGTTTTTACACGCGATTAAAAGAGTGTTGGTGGCAGTCTCTATGATGGCATTACAGTTGTTGCGGGAATCATACACCTTGTTACCGGGCGAAACGTCAATCGACGTCAAACCGGTGCAATTCTCAAAAGCCCAGAGACCTATTGATGTCACACTGTCCGGAATGACAACGGACGTCATCTTGCGGCAATCAGAGAACGCAACTTCACCTATTGATGTTATGCCGTCAGGGATAATGATTTCTCCTTCTGCCTCTCCGGAACATTCCCTCAGAACGATTTCTCCGTCTATATTCTTAATTGTTAAGCAGCAACCATCGAATATGGCTGCTCCGATTGATGTGACGCTATCAGGAATGACTTTGGAGGGCAGACTGCGACAGCCGAAGAAGGCGAAATCTCCTATGTAAGTAACGTTGGAGGGAATTGTGAAATCTGCCAAATCGACGCAGCCGTAGAAGGCACGACTGCCGATTGACTTAACGCCATCAGGAACAGCAATGGAGGTCAAATGAGTGCAACCGCTGAAAACAGAGTTGCCGATGGACGTCACACCTTGGGGAAGGACCACAGATGTAAGACTTTCACAGCCGGAGAAAGCGTAATCACCGATTGAGGTGACGTTATTCGGGATGACGACGGAAGTCAAACGGATACAATTCTCGAAAGCACAACTACCGATTGACGTAACGCTGTCGGGAATGACGGCGGAAGTCAAACTGCTGCAGCCATAGAAGGTATGTTCTTCTATAGACGTAACGCCACGAGGAATGATCACAGAGGTTAAGCTGCGGCAACAGATGAAAGCATGGCTTCCAATAGACGTGACACTGTCAGGAATGATCAGGGATACTATTGCCGCACAATCCATGAAAGCACGTTCTTTGATCGATGTAACGCCGTCGGGGATGATGATTTCGCCTTCTGCCTCTTTAGAGCATTTCGTCAAAACGGATTTGCCGTTTACATTCTCAATGGTCAACCACTCGTTTTTCATATTCTTCGTTTTTTTGTGTTTTATAAATTAGCCCCACAAAATTACGAAGTTTTCTCCATTTCCTGATCCCCTCAAAAAGACTTTCTACATACCATTGTATGGATTACACCTTTCATTGTACAGATTTCAAAAATGCGAAAATGCGAACATCCGCTCGAGTCGAGCGCAATGACAAGCTTGTTTGATCATTGCTGAGACGAGTAGGATGTCTATGGAGCGAAGCTTCATGAAAATGCAAAAATGTTGTCAACAAATCCAGTACGACATTTTTGAATGTGTCAACTGATTCAGAAAACGGCCCGTAATTTGCTTAGAAAAATGCCCACGCAAATTACACAAGCAAGCAAATTACGGTTTTGTGTCTCTCCTAAAACGGTTGACAGTTCACTACTGCCCCACATACAGGTCCATCTCGTCATTCACTTGGAGCATCCACTCCGGGAGTTTTGCTTTGGCGTTGGCAATCAACTCTTCGGGCATCTCACGATAAAAAGCGTATGCCATCGGGCCGGAAATGGCAGCAAGTGTATCTGCGTCGCCACCTAAAGAGATGGCCAGCTTGAGACAATCAACATAGTCCTCGCTCTCCAGGAAGCAGATGAGCGCCGCAGGGATGGTCCTCTGACAGGTCTCGTCGAAGCCGTAGCCCGGCTTGATGTCGGCATACGTCAACGCAGACCATTCCGGATAGTATTCGTCCAACACATGACGGCGGATGTAGTCCTTGTCCCTGCCCTGCATCCCATAGAAGATGGCCAGAGCCGTAGCGACAGCGCCCTTGATGCCCTCGGGATGGTCGTGCGTAGGAAGGGCGGTCTGGGTTGCCAAGTCAATGCACTCTTCCACACTTTTTGCCATAAAACCCGCAGCGGAGACGCGCATGCCGCTGCCGTTGCCGTAGGAATGATAGGACGGCTGCAACTCACGCGCCGAGAGCCAGCGGGCAAAACGTCCGCCAAAGCCCCGGAAGAAGTCCGCGCGGCATCGGGTCCACAGAGTTTCAGCCATATCCGTGCCCTTCAGCAAGGCTTCGGCACAGGCAAAGGTGCAGACGGTGTCGTCGGTGTAGGTGTTGGACGGCAGAAGGAGGTTGACGGCATCGTAGTCCTTGGTCCTTCCGTGAAACT
>Ga0256405_10008218_pt1 | contig 15112 bp, 12 predicted proteins | sample RumenRJG_02DNA_FD_189096 | JGI IMG/M metagenome (GOLD analysis project Ga0256405, IMG submission 189096) | Bovine rumen microbial communities from Lethbridge, Alberta, Canada - RJG_02 | ecosystem: Host-associated > Mammals > Digestive system > Stomach > Rumen | place: Canada: Alberta... | reverse complement strand
GTCCGCACGACGCCCGGGGGCGGCCGCGAGCAGTTCCGACGGGTCGCGGCGCGCGGTCGACCACGGCACGGCGTCGAGCGCCACCAGCGCGTCGCCCGCGAGGAAGAGCGAGCCGCAGATGAGCGTGTCCGGTCGGCCGGCGGCGGCCGCCGCGTCCTCGCCCGCCAACGCCGCCGCGAGCGACGCGCACGGCACGGCGTCGATCCCGGCCGCGCGCATCTTCGCCGCCAGCCGTTCGGGCGCGAGCGCACGCGGATTGGACGTCGGCACCGCGCGCGCGTCCGTCACGAACGGCGCGAGAATCCGCAGCGTCTCGTCGATGTCCTTGTCGCCGCAGAAGCCCGCGATCAGGCGGAACTTCGCGCCCGCGCCGTAGGCCTCCGCCAGCGCGTCCGCGAGCGCGCGCGCCGCCGGCGGATTGTGCGCACCGTCGATCAGATAGCGCCCGACCGTCTGGAACCGCCCCGGCCACACGACCTGCGCGAATCCGGCCCGCGCCGCCGCCAGCTCCCGTTCGTCCAGAAGGAGCTTCAGCGCGGCGAGCGCCGTCACCGCGTTTTCGCGGTTGAACGCGCCCTTGAGCGCGAAATCGCGCGGCACGTCCGCCGCGGTCGCGAGATCGGGCGCGTAGTGGAACGGCGCGCCGACTTCCCGCGCGCGCGCCTCGACGACGCGGCGCACCGCGTCCACGTTGCGCCCGAGCACGACCGGCACGCCCGCCTTGATGATGCCCGCCTTCTCCGCCGCGATCTGCTCGATCGTGTCGCCCAGCCAGTCGCAGTGGTCGAGCCCGAGGCGCGTGATGACCGTCAGCCGCGGCCGGACGATGTTCGTCGCGTCGAGCCGCCCGCCCAGACCCGTCTCGAACACGTTGCAGTCGGCCTCGGCGTCGGCGAACGCCACAAACGCCGTCGCCGTCAGCGCCTCGAAAAACGTCAGGTCGTTCAGCGCCGGATCGCGGCGCGCGGCGGCGGCGACGCGCTCCGCCGCCCGTTCGAGCGGCCCGTCGCCGAGCGGCGCGCCGTCGAGGAAGAAGCGTTCGTTCAGCTGGACGAGGTGCGGCGAGGTGTAGCGCGCGACGCGGCGGCCCGCCGCGCGGAGGCACGCATCGAGGATGGCGGCGGTCGCGCCCTTTCCGTTCGTGCCCGCGAGGTGAATGACGCCGCGCAGCCGTTCGTGCGGATCGCCGAGCGCGGCGGCGAGGCGGCGGATCGCCCCGAGGCCCGGTTTCATGCCGAAGCGTCGCCGCGCGGCCAGCTCGTCGAGAAACGTCATCGCCCGAGCAGCACGACGGTGATGGCGCTCGCGGCGTAGCCGAGCAGGATCAGCCACAGAACCTTGTCGGTCAGGAGCACCTTTTCGGGACGGCCGACGTCGCCCTTGCGGTAGGCGAGCGCAAGATAGCGCGCGATGCCGAGCGCGACGAAGAGCGTCGTGGTCCACAGGTACGGGAAACGCGCACCCATGCGGGACGTCAGCGTGTAGACGAGGTATTCCGCCACCGACGCGACGGCGGCGAACACGATGAGGCCCGAGAGGAGATGCGGCTGGTAGCGCCGGAGCACGGCGCGCGATTCGATGGCGAGGTCGCGCTCGTGGCGGCGCTTGCAGAACGCGAGGAACATCGACAGCGTGAACGTGCAGACGAGCAGCCACGGCGAGATGTACGCATCGATGATGGCCGCGCCCGCGACGGCGCGCAGGACGAATCCCGCCGCGAGCGTCGCCACGTCCACGTACGGCACGCGCTTGAGGAAGCCCGTGTAGAGGCACTGCATCACCGTGTAGGCGAGGACGGTGCCGAAGGCGATGGTGCGCGACGGGAGGAACATGATCACGAGCGCCGGATAGGCGAAGCCGACCGCGAAGAGGACGAGCGCGACACGGACGGCGACGATGCGGTCGATGAGCCCCGCCGCGATCGGGCGGTGCCGCTTGACCGGATGGCGGCGGTCGGACTCGTAGTCGGAGACATCGTTCAGGAGATAGAACGCCGAGGAGATGAACGAAAACGCGCCCGCCATCGCGAACGCCATCAGGAACGAGGTCCAGCCGCGCGCAAGCGTCTTCTGGCTCGCGTCCGCGACCGAGAAGAACCACGCCATCATCACGACGCCGTTCTTCGTCCACTGGTTCGCGCGGACCGCCCGCACCCAGAGCTTGAGCGCGCGCCTCACGGCTTGAGCGTCCTCCAGCGGATGAGGCCCCACAGGAGCGAATGGTCGGTGTAGAGCGGCGTGGATTCGTTCTCGTAGAACGTCCAGAACTTCGCCCAGTTGCGGTCGATCGGCGGCACCCAGCGGATCGGCATGAGCGCGAGGAAGCGGCCGCGCGCGACGGCGCCGAGCTTCTCCGACTCCCAGAACGGCCAGAGCCGGAAATGCGAGTCGTCCTTCCGGCTCGCCCAGAACGGGAAGACGCGCGTCTCGTCGTCGTAGAGTTCGACGAGCTTCCAGCCGAAGCGCGTCACGCGCGTCGATTCCTTCCGGTGCGTGTAGTCGATGTCGATGCTCCGCTCCCAGAACGGCCAGACGGAAAGGCGCCAACGCGACGGCGTCGACTCGTAATCGACGAGCGGCCACGGGCAGCGCACGCGCGTCGACAGGTGCCGGCGCTCCTCGCCCTTGGCGAACGTCTCGGCGAAGGAGAAGAACGGCGGCAGGTAGAGGTCCTGCTCCTCGCGCGCGCGCCGGATGCGCCCGTAGAGCGGCCAGACCATCCACGAAGACCCTTCGCCCGCCGTGTCGCGGTCTTCGCGGTAGCCTGCCCACGTGACGAGCGGCCAGAGGACGTAGCGGTGGTCGCTTTCGCGCTGGCGGTTGAGGCCGTAGAGCGGCCAGACGCTCCACGCGCCGTCGTCGCGCCAGCTGACGAGCGGAAAGAGGACGGCGTTCGTCTTCATCCAGCCGCGCCCGCGCGGCATCCGGTACTGGTGCCAGAGCGGCCAGAGCGCGAACTTGACGTCGTACATCATCCCGACGTGCGGGTGGTACCCGGCGAGCGGGAAGAGCCCCGCGTAGCCGCCCTTCTCCCGGTCGCGGCCGTTGAACCAGAGCGGCACGACCGTGAACTGGTAGCCGTCCGCGCCGTCGTGGTACGCCTGGCAGTTGACGAGGCGGCAGAAGCTCCACCAGTCGTCATGCCAGGTGAAGACCGGCCAGACGACGTCCACGTCGCCGCGCTCGGTCGACCACAGCGGCCGCACCGCGTAGTAGTCGTCGGCGGGGCGCTGCTCGTAGAACGGCAGCACCTGGAACGCGGCGGCGAAGAGGAGACAGCCCAGCATGGTCGCTTACCTGGCGCTCTTGCGCAGCTCCTCGAATTCGGACCGCTCGAACGCCGACAGCTCGTCGATGCGCTTCTGCACCATGCGGAGCGTCGTCTTGCCGTGCACCGTGTCGCCGCGCGCGAGCTGGACGCGCGCCAGGGTAACGAGCATGCGCACGTCGGCGTCGCGGCCGTTCTCGTCCTTCGACAGCTCGCACGCCTTCCTGACGGACGCCTCGGCCTCGTCGAGGTCGCCGTTCGCGTCGAGCAGGATCGCGCCGAGCGTCTCCCACGCCACGTAGAGGCGCGGTTCCGCCGCGACGGCCTGACGCGCGTAGCGCTCGGCCTCGGTGAAGTTCTTGTTGCGCCGGAGCACTTCGGCGAGGTCGTTCAGGGCGAGCGTCACCGGACGCGGCGCATCCGCCGCGCGGCGGAGGAACGCCTCGGCCTGCGCGTACTCGCCCTTCTGGAGCGCGAGCGAGCCCATCACGTAGTTCGCGAGCGGCGACTTGCGGTTGCGGCGGAGGATGTCGCGCGCCTGGCGCTCGGCGTGCTCGGTGTCGTTGAGCGAGATGTCGAGCCCGAGGATCATGTCGCCCGTCGCGGCGATGTCGGGACGGTCCTGCGCGGCGGCGACGAACGCATTGCGCGCCTCGCGGCGGTGCTCCTCGCCCTTGCGCATGAGGAGGAACGCGCGCGTCGTCTGCACATAGTAGTCGTTCGGCGTGCGCGCCTGCTTCTCCATCGTCGTCAGGATCTGCTCCTCGAGCTCCTTCGCGAGCGCGGCCTTCTCCTTCTCGTCCTTCGACGCGTCGATCTGCTGCATCGTGACGGCGGCCGTCAGCGACCACGCCTGGAGGTTCCCGTGGTCGGCGTCCGTCGCCTTCCGGAGCAGCGCCTTCGCCTCGGCCAGCTCGTTGCGCAGCAGGTGCAGGAGCGCGTTTTCGATGTTCGCACGCGGATCGTCGCCCGCCGCCGCGGTCGCCTGGCGCAGGTACTCCATCGCCTTCTCGCTGTTGCCGTCGAGCAGCTCGAGCCGCATGAGGCCGATGAGCGCGTCGTGGTTCGTCGCGTCGTCCGCCAGCACCGATTCGTAGACCTCGCGCGACTTGCGCGCGTCGTGCTCGCTCGCGTAGAGCGCCGCCATCATGTTCAGCACGGTGCGGCGGTTGTCGGTCGGAATGAAGTCGATCGCGCGGCGGATCTGGCTGAGCGCCTCGCCCGGGCGGCCCGAGCGCGCCCACGTGAAGCCGAGGCGGATGAAGATCTCGGGGCTGCGGATGTAGCCGTAGTAGTTGCCGAGCGCCCACAGGCGGTAGCGGCGGTTCGCGTCGTCGACGATCGCCTTGAGCGCCTTCTCCAGCTCGTTCTTGCGGGCGGCCGCGCGCGCGAGGCCCGCGCGCGCCTGCTCGAACTCGTTGAAGAGCGCGCAGATGTTGTCCGCGTCGATCTCCTTGAGGACGAGCTCGTACAGGTCGAACGCCTCCTCCTCGCGGCCCGCGTCCTGCAGCCACACGCCGCGGTTGTTGGCGACGAGGCCGAGGTGGCGGCGCAGGTTGAGGCGCATCTTCTCGACGGGGTCGTCGTTCTGCCACAGGCGGTAGCTGCCCCAGCCCGGCGGCGCGGTGAGGATGTCCTTGAATTCCGCCCACGACGCGGCCCAGTCGGGTTCGCGCGACGGGTCGCCGCCGAAGAAGAAGAATTCGGGCACGGGCGTCACCTTCGCCGCGTACCAGAGATCGCTCGCGCCGAAGATGGCCACTTCCTTCGCGGCCGCCGGATCGGAGGCGAACCAGTCCTGCACGAACGGCAGCACGCCGAGCGAGAGCGACAGCGCCAGCTCCGCGTTGCGCGCGCCGCCGACCTGCTTCTCCTTGACGAGCGCGCCGAGTTCCGCGAGGTAGTCGCTGTCGAGGTCGCGGTCGAGGCAGATGAGGTTCAGCTCGCGGCCGAGGCGCGCGGCGGCGAGCCGCAGATGGTCGTCGAGCGTGCCGTCGGAGACGAGCCACGTGCGCGTGCCGAGGTCGGCGAGGACCTTCTCCGCCGCCCGGTCCGCGAACGCGCCCGCGTCCTTGTCGAAGGAGAAGAGATCGAGGAGCACCGTGAAGACGAGGGCGACCGCGAGGACGCCGCCGGCGATGCAGGCGAGCAGGCGCCCGATGCGCTTGGGCGCGCCGGTTTCCGCGGCCGTCGACTCGTTGATGCGCACGGCGGCCAGGAACTGGAGATGCCAGTAGACCGTGAGGTAGCCGGCGGTGACCGCGACGAAGAGGACCGCGGCGACGGGCAGGATGCCGCTCGGCCGCATCAGCGACGCGGGCGCGAGGGGCGTGGCGATCGCCAGCACCGCGACGAACGTCATCGCCAGATGGAAGATCCACTGCGTCCAGCCGCTCTTCTCCGTGAACGCGCGGCGGCTGGAGAAGAGCAGGACGACGAATGGCAGCGTCGCGAAGAGAAGGACGAAGAGCCAGTCCTTCGGCGCGGTGTAGAGCTTCGCCGCGTCCTTGAGCGACTTCATGAGCGCGCCGAAGTCGCCCGCCGCGCTGCCCGCGAAGATGAAGAACGACGCGATGAAGACGACCGCGAAGAGCGCCGCGAGCGGATAGCCGCGCCCGCCGCGCCGCCGGGAGACCGCCGCGGCCGCCGCGAGGCAGAGCGGCAGGATCAGGAGGAAGAACGGCGAGTCCGCAAGCCCCAGGCCCGCCATCACGGCACTCGCCGTCGGGCAGAGCCAGGCGACCGCCTTCGGCAGGCGCGCGTAGGGCACGAGCAGGACGAGCGCCGCCAGCGCCCACGTCACGTCAAAGAGGCGCGGCTCGAGGTGCGAGGCGGCGGACCGGACCGCCGGATTCATCAGGAAGACGATCGCCGCGACGAGGCCGCCGAAGCGGCTCGCGCGCGTGGCGAAGCCCTCCGTCTCGTCGCCCTTGATGCGGTGGCGCATCAGGCTGACGACGAACACGTAGACGAGCATCGTCGCCAGCACGCCGCAGACGGGCGCGAGGGCGTTGCCTGCGCCGAAGAGCCGCGCGAACGACGCCATCAGCGGATAGCGGTGGAACGGTTCGGTGTCGAGCCCCTGCCAGATCACCGTCAGATGCGCGCTCTCGCCGGGATAGGCGTAGCCCGCCAGCGAGCAGAAATACAGCACCGCCGCCACCGCGCCCAGCGCGAGCGCGATGATTCCATCCGTCAGTTTGACCTTCTTCATTCCGATGCTCCCGTCTTGTGTCGTCCGTTGTCTACTTGATTTTCGCCAGCGCCTGCTTCAGGTCGGCGATGATGTCGTCCGGATCCTCCAGTCCGACGGAGAGGCGGATGAGGTCCGGCGGGATGCCCGCCGCCTTGAGCTGCGCGTCCGTGAGCTGCCGGTGCGTGTGCGAGGCCGGATGCAGGACGCACGTCCAGGCGTCCGCGACGTGCGTGACGATGCCGACGAGCTTGAGCGAATCCATGAACTTGATCGACGCCGCGCGCCCGCCCTTGATGCCGAACGTCATCACGCCGCACGGCGAGTTGCCGTCGAACTGCTTCCTGAGGAGCCGGCGGTAGGGCGAATCGGGCAGCCCCGCGAAGTTCACCCACGCAACCTTCTTCTGCGTCTTGAGCCACTTCGCGATCTTGAGCGCGGACTCCGCGTGGCGGCGGATGCGCACGTGCAGCGACTCGAGGCCGAGGTTCACGAGGAACGCGTTGAACGGCGAAGGGATCGAGCCGAAGTCGCGCATCAGGTGCGCCGTCGCCTTGACGATGTACGCCATCTTGCCGAACGTCTGCGTGTAGCTGAGGCCGTGGTACGACGGGTCGGGCGCGACGAGGCCCGCGAAGCGCTCGGGATATTTCGTCCAGTCGAAGTTGCCCGAGTCGACGATGCAGCCGCCGACCTGCGCGGAATGGCCGTCCATGTACTTCGTCGTCGCGTGCACGACGATGTCGGCGCCGTGCTCGATCGGGCGGCAGAGGATCGGCGTCGGGAACGTGTTGTCGACGATGAGCGGCACGCCCGCCGCGTGCGCGACCTTCGCGAACTTCGCGATGTCGAGGATGCAGCCCGACGGGTTCGAGACCGTCTCGCCGAAGATGCACTTCGTGTTGGGGCGGATCGCCTGCGCGATCGTCTTCGCGTCCGCGTCGGGATCGACGAAGGTGAATTCGATGCCGAGCTTCTTCAGCGACACGGCGAAGAGGTTGAAGGTGCCGCCGTAGATCTGCGCCGATGAGACGACGTGGTCGCCCGCGTTGCAGAGGTTGAGCACGGCGAACGTCGACGCCGCCTGTCCCGACGAGGTGAGGATGCCCGCGACGCCGCCTTCGAGCGCGGCGATCTTCTTCGCCACCGCGTCGTTCGTCGGGTTCGCGAGCCGCGTGTAGAAGTAGCCCGACGCCTTGAGGTCGAAGAGGTCGGCCATGTGCTGGGTCGTGTCGTATTTGAACGTCGTCGTCTGGTAGATCGGGACCTGGCGCGGTTCACCGCATTTCGGCGTCCATCCGCCCTGCACGCAGAGAGTGTCAATCTTCATCTCGTTTCCTTTCCTGAGTTTTCAATAGTATATCACAATTAGCGCAGGAATAGCGGAAGTTTGGAAGTTGAGAGGTTTGGAAGTTTGGCGTCTAGGAGTCTAGAAACCTAGAATTCTCGAATCCTAGAAGAGCGAGCGTAGCGAGCGGTCTAGAGGCCGAGCCTCCGAGCCTCCTCGTCTCACCGGCCGGTGCAGGTGCGGATGAGCTCGGTCAGGACGAGCACGTCGGCGCTGCCCGCCGACGAGACGCACCGCTCGCGCAGCCGCAGGAATCGCGCGCGCGCGATGCGCAGCTCGCGCAGCGTCCAGTTGCGCAGGAACGCCTGGTTCTTCCGCACGGCGAACGGCGCGAGGCCCTCCGTCGCCGCGGCAAAAGCGCCGCGCGCCTCGGCGTCCTTCAGCACGACGAGCTGCCGGAAGAACTTCTCCACCACCGTCGTCATGAAGACGGCGAATCCGCTCTCCTCCTCGAAGCGGCGCACGGCGGCGACGACCTTCTCGACGTTGCGTTCGCCGAGCGCGTCCGTCACCTCCCAGACGGTCGGCTCCACGCCGATGCCCGGCGACGTCACCTCGGCGACGTCGGCGGCGGTGATCGTGTGGCGGTCCGCGCCGAGATAGTCGCGCATCTTGCCGAGCTCGCCCTTGAGCGAGCGCGTGTCCGTCCCGACGCGCGCGACGAACGCCTCCGCGACGCCGCGGTCGAACTTCAGGTTCATCTCCGCCGCCCAGTCGATCACACGCACGACGGCCGCGCGCGCCTGCTCCCACGGCTTGCCGGCCGCGAAGACCGCAAGCTCCGCGACGCCCTTCAGCCGCCTGGCGAAGACGGAGGTCGCGAGCAGCTTCGGGCCGGAGAGGATGAAGCGCTGGCAGGCGGGCAGCGGATGCGCCGCGAGGAACGCGGCGAAATCCTCGAGCCGCGCCTTGACCTCCTCGGACGGCCCCTTGCCGCCCGCCTGCGGCAGGAAGCGGACGTTCTTCCACCACGTGACCTTCACGGGATCGAGAAACGGCGGCGTGCGGTAGCTCGCCTCCGCCTCGCGCAGGTCGGCGAGCTGGAGCTCCGCGTTCGTCGAATTGACGGAGTCGATCACCTCCAGCGCCGTGCCCGACGCGCCGCCGATCAGCTTCTGCGCGGTTTCCGACACGAGGAAGTCGTCCTCGCCGATGATGACGTGCACGTTCATGGGCGGGCCCTGCGGAACGAAAGGTAGAGGAAGACGCCGCCGAGGAGCGCCATCCCGAGCGAGATCGCCTGCGAGATGCTCAGTCCCAGCACGGCGGCGCGCGGATCGCCGCGCAGATATTCGAGGAAGAAGCGGATGACCGCGTAGCCGACGAAGTACGCGCCCGCCGTGCCGCGCCGCCGGCGGCGGTAGAGCGCGAGGAGCGCGGCGAAGAGGACGAGGAGCGCGGCGGCCTCGAAGAGCTGCGTCGGCAGGACCGGCAGCGACGCGGGGGCCGATGCGTCGATCAGCCCCGCGTGGAACTGCTCGTACCAGGCGGGCGAGAGACGCGGGAAGCGCACGGCGAGGGCGGAATCGGACAGCCGCCCGTAGCAGCAGCCGTAGAAGAAGCAGCCGATGCGCCCGCAGGCGTGGCCGAGCGGAATGACGGTGCAGAGGAGATCGGCGAGCGCGAGCGGCCGTTCGCGCTTGACGGCGCACCACAGGAAGAAGAGGACGACGGAGAGGATGAGGCCGCCGTAGAACATCAGCCCGCCGCGGTCGAGGCGGATCACCTCCAGCGGGTGCGCGGCGAATTCGGCGCGCCAGTGCTCGATGACGTAGGCGAGGCGGCTGCCGACGACGCCGCCGAGCATCAGCGTCATCAGGAGGTTCGAGAGGTCCTTGCGGCCGGAGAGCCTTTCGACGAGCGTCCAGCAGAGGATGAAGCCGACGGCCATGCACGCGCCGTACGTCTTGAGGTGGAGAAAGCCGAGGTCGATCAGGTCGGGATGCATGTCAGGCGACCTCCCCCTTGGAAAAGAATCCGGCGACGAAACGGACGAGCCAGAGCGACCCCTTGACGAGGAAGACGCCGACGCCGACGTAGGCCGAGACGAGACGCGACGCGAGCAGGCCCCCGAGCGCGGCGAACGTCAGCGACGTCGTGACCGCGAGCCAGACGAGCACGAGCGCGACGTTGGCGAGGAAGATGAACGCCCACGAGAAGATGCGGCCGTAGAGCTTCACGTCGGGCTGCTGCTCCGTCAGCGTCTCGAGCGTGAAGAGGACGTGGAACGCCCACGTGAAGCCGATCAGCGCCATCCACAGCGGCAGGAACGGCAGCGGGCGGACGAAGGCCGAGGTGACGAGCGCGGCGACGATCACGATGAAGGTGTAGAACGGGAAGAAGTAGGGCGCGAGCGTGATGAGCAGGTTCGACTTCGTCAGCTCCACGCTGCCGCCGCGCTCGGTCACGCGCACCTTCGTCGGCACCGCACCGAACGCGAGCCCCCAGAGCGCGTGCGTCAGCTCGTGGCCGAGCACGTAGGTGCGCACGGGATGCGGGATCGCGAACCAGCACAGGACGAACGCCGCCATGCCGCCGAGGAGCGAGAAGGTCTCGACGCTGAAGGCGTCCGCGCCGCCCGCCGCCGCGACGACCGCGTCCATGAGCGTGCGCCCCGCTCCCCAGCAGGCGGGCAGCAGCGCGAGACCCAGGATCATGCGGAAGAAATTCGCCATCGCTATCTTTCGTCCTCGAACAGGAATACGAGCTCGCCCGGATAGACGCGGTGGTTCTGCCGCGCGATGGACTCGACGAAATCCTTGTCCGTCTTGAAGCGGCGCTGGAAGTCCTGGAGCCGCGCGATCTCGCGCTTCTTCTCCTCGATTGACGCGGCGAGCGCCGCATCCTGCGCCTTGAGCGAATTGCGCCGCACGTAGTTCGGCCACGCGGCGGCCAGCCCGCCGACGAGGATGGCCAGCACGAGCACCACGGTGAAGTACCGCAGGAACTTTTCTTTGAAACCTTCTTTCATACGGGGAATTATATCAAATTTTTTTCAGATTTATCATTGACTTTTGAAAAAAATATGAGATACTATTCGCCTGTTAACTGGATGGAAGGGCGAAACCCTACGGAATCGGCCCAACCCCGGCACAAGATACAAAGAAATACAATGAAAATCAAGACCACCAAGAGCGCGACCGCCAAGGTCGTCGCCAAGAAGGCCGCCAAACCGGCGGCTACAGCCAAGGCCGCCAAGCCGCAGCCCAAGGCCGTCGAGTTCACCGTCCATGCCGAGAAAGGCAAGGACGTGTACCTCGCCGGCGAGTTCAACAAGTGGGACCCGACCGCCAAGAAGATGGCGTACAAGGCGAAGGCCGGCGTCTACGCCGCGACCGTCAAGCTCCTCCCGGGCGACTACCAGTACAAGTTCGTGATCGACGGCACCTGGTGCGCCGATCCGGAGAACGTCAACTCGGTCCAGAACGACCAGGGCACGTTCAACTCGGTCGTCACCGTCAAGTAAGACGGCGCGCGCAAGGGAATTAAATTGCGCAAAAGGACCGCGGTTCGCCGCGGCCCTTTCGTTTTGTCGCCCTGCGCGTCCGTGCGTCAGCGCACGCCGCCGTTGGCCTTCGCGAGCTTCTTCAGCTTCGGCGCGTAGGAGAGACGCTCGACCGCCGACATGCGGTCGATGTAGAGGATGCCGTCGAGGTGGTCGATCTCGTGCTGGAGCGCGCGCGCCAGAAAGCCGCGCGCGGTGATCATCTGCGGGCGGTTGTCCGCATCGAGGTACTGGCAGGTCACCTGCGCCGCGCGGACGAGCGAACCGCCGACGTCCGGGAAGCTGAGGCACCCTTCCTTGTCCTTCTGCGAACCTTCCTGCGCGACGATCACGGGATTGAACAGCTTCAGCGGCATCGGGATGGGCGCGTTGAAGAGCGCGTCCGCCTCGTCCTCGCAGCCGTCGGGGATGTCGATCACGCAGAGCCGTTCGAGCCGCCCCACCTGCTCGGCCGCGAGCCCGACGCCCTTGGCCGCGTGCATCGTCTCGATCATGTCGTCGGCGAGCCGGCGCAGCGCGTCCGTCACGCACGCGACGGGCGCGGACTTCTCGCGCAGGACCTTTTCGCCGTACCGGTAGACTTTCAGCTTCATGCGCTCAGACTCCCGTCGAACCGAATCCGCCCGCGCCCCGGTCGGTCTCGTTCACGTCCGCGACCTCGACGATGACGGGCTGGGTGACGGGCGCAATCACGAGCTGCGCGATCTTGTCGCCCTTCTTCACCTCGAACGGCGCGTCGCCGAAGTTCGCGAGGATCACGCCCACTTCGCCGCGGTAGCCCGCATCGATCGTGCCGGGCGTGTTGAGGACAGTGACGCCGTGCTTGAGCGCGAGGCCCGAGCGCGGGCGCACCTGCGCCTCGTAGCGCGGCGGCAGTTCCATCACGAGACCCGTGTGGACGAGCGCGCGGCCGCCCACGGGAATCGTCACGTCCTCGACGCTGCGGACATCCATCCCCGCGTCGCTCGCGTGCGCATAGGCCGGAAGCGTCGCCTCGGGATGGATGCGCTTGAAGCCGAGCGTCATTCTGCGTTGGCCTCGTCAGCCGGCGCCTCATAGCCGAGACGCGCGAGGTTCTCGCCCGCCCAGCGCTCGACCGCGGCGGCCCGCTGGTCGCCGGCGACCTGGTCGCGGAGCTGCGCGCGCATCAGCGTCGCCTTGACGGCGTCGCCGGGGACGCGGTCTTCGCACACCACGAGAAGCGCGCGGCCCGTGCCGGTCAGCGTGAACTCGGAAACTTCGCCCTTGCGCGTCTTCATCGCCGCGCCGGCAATCGCCCGCTGGTCCGGGAACGCGCCGCTCGCGAGCTCGGAGACCGCGAAGGTCAGGTTGGTGGACACGTCCTTCGTCGCGAGCACCGCCTCGACGCCCTGCGCCGCAATCGCCTCGACCTCCGCCTTGAAGGCGTCGGCCTTCGCGTCGCGCAGCGCCTGCGCGTCGATCTTCCCCTTCGCCTCCTCGAACGACGGCGTGTGCGCCGCGCTGAACGCGGCGCGCTCGAGCAGCCACACGGAGCGGTCGGAGCTGACGACGCCGTAGCGCAGGTCCTCGACCTCGGGATCGAGCTCGGCGACGGCCTCGGCAAAGCCGCGCGCGCCGGGGCAGACGGATGTCGAACGCACCGTGAATCCCTCGTGGTAGGAGCCGTCCAGCGCGAACCAGCCGCTCTCCTCGACCGTCTTGCCGTCTGCGGCCGCGATTGTCTCGAGGCGCGAGACGCTCCTGTCCTCGCCCTCCGCCCAGTTGGCGTAGGCGCGGCGCGCGAGGCTCGTCTCGTAGAACTCGACGGCGGCGATCTGGCGCAGCTCCTTCTCGAGCTCGTCCTTCACCTCGTCGTAGGACTTGACGGTTTCGACGCCGTTCGTGTCGGTCGAGGTGTAGCGCTCGTCCTTGTACTGGTCGTAGAGGTCCCAGATCTCGTTCGTGTTGACGGTCATCTTCGCGAGCACGTCCGCATCCGTCGCGTCGAACTTGACGAAGCGGACCTTGCAGAGGTCGGGCAGCGCGAGCTTCTTGACATGGTCGTCGTACCACTTCTTCAGGCCCGCCTCGTCGACCGTGACGGCGTCGGCGGACTCCTTGTCCTGGCGGAAGCGCGCGACCTTGACGGTGAAGACGTCGGTCGCGTCGTCAATCGCCTGGTCAAGCTCCATCGGCGACGTCCAGACGGTGGCGTCGACGAGCGTCCGCTGAATGCCCTCGCGCACCATCATCTGGCGGCGCAGGTAGTCTTCGAACTGCTCGGGCGTGAGCCCCAGCTCGCCGACGACGAGCTGGCGGTAGCGCTCGAAATTGAAGTTGGCGGCGCCGCCGAACATGCCGTGGACGGCCTCGGCGACCGCCGCATCGCTGATCTTGACGCCGTTCTTCTCGGCCGTCCTGATCGCGGCGTACGCTTCGTACGCCTTCGCCTCGGCCTCGGCGTCCGTCAGGTCCGCGCGGTTGCGGCCGTAGCCGCGCACGTCGTTGAGGCACGCCTGCATCAGCTGCGCGTCGATCGGCTCGCCGCCGAGCTCGCCCGCGTCGCGCTTGACCTCGCGCTCCTCGCGCGTCAGCGTCAAGACGAGGTCGACGCCGACGAACATCACGCAGAACAGGACCACGACCGCGCCCCACGCCCACTTGTTGCGAATGAACTTGTTGAACTGAAGGATGACCATCTTGCTACTCTTTGAACTTTCTTTTTGGTTGCTGAAAAAATGCGTTGCGTGAAACCGGGGCCGCTCAGAAATCCAGATCGTCCGAGTCGGCGTTGTCCGCGCCGCCGTCCGCGTCATCGGCGGCCGCGTCGTCCGATGCGTCAGACTCGCCGTCGTCCGACTCCTCCTCGACGTCGCCGTCGGTCGTCTCCGCCGCCTCGGCGGCGCGCTTGGCGAGGTCCGCGCTGTCCTTGTTGAGGACGGGGCCGAGCTCGCCGGAATTGACCTCCATCAGCTTCTCGGCGAAGGCGCAGCGGTTGCGCAGCTCGCCCGCCGCGTCGAACGTCATGACCGTCACGCTCATGCGCTCGCCGATCGCCGGCAGCGCCCGGTGGATGCGCACCGCCGTCTGCGGCGAGAGCTTCCAGTCGAGGAACTTGTCCTCTTCCTTGTTCTCGCCCGTCTCGAAGTCGCGCACCAGGATGCGGCCCTGGTCCAGCTTGACGTTGCAGTCGCCGCTCTGACCGTAGAGGCCGGTGAAGAGCAGATCCGCCGACGTGCGCACGCGGATCTCGTCCGCCGCGCGCATCCGCGCGACGGTCCAGTGGCGGCCCTCGACGTCGACGCGGTCGGTGACGCAGCGGATGACCGCCTCGTCGCCGTCGCCCACCTGCCGATAGACGTAGCGCGACTCGCCCGCGAGGTTGAACGCCTTGAAGCCGGGCGCCAGCACCTCGAAGAGGCCCTCGGGCGCGGTGCGCGGCAGCTTCACGTTGACCGTGCCCGACAGGAGCGTGATCGCGCGCGACTTGACGTCGAGCGCCTGCGCCCGCGTGCCGAACGACGCCGCGCCCTTGATGGTGACCTCGATCTCGGGGCCGAACTGGACCCGGATGAAGTCGCCCGGTCCGAGCGTGCGGTAGGCCGTGCCGAGCGGATAGAACTTGCCTTCGCGGATCGGTTCCCACGCGGTCGCGCCCGGCTTGAGCACTTCCGCGCTGCCTTCCAGCGTGCGGCAGTAGGGCAGAATGAAGAACGTCTTGGCGTTCTCTTTGCCCTTCTTGGCGGGCTTCGCCGCCTCGTCGTCCGTGGCGCCCTCGCCGTCGGCGTCCGCTTCGTCGTCCGCCGCCTCGTCCGCGTCGCCCGCGACCGTCTCTTCC
>Ga0256405_10008217_pt1 | contig 15113 bp, 11 predicted proteins | sample RumenRJG_02DNA_FD_189096 | JGI IMG/M metagenome (GOLD analysis project Ga0256405, IMG submission 189096) | Bovine rumen microbial communities from Lethbridge, Alberta, Canada - RJG_02 | ecosystem: Host-associated > Mammals > Digestive system > Stomach > Rumen | place: Canada: Alberta... | reverse complement strand
GGCGCAACAGGAAGCGGTGCTTCGTATATTCCGCCCTGTTCGGTTGAAGCGAAGAACGGCGCGTGCAGTGATGATATCCGTGTACCGCGCCGAGAGGGTTATAATTTCTATGGCTGGTATCTTAGAGAAGAAGGACACGAACCTGTAAGGATAACTGACCATTTGGCTGATTTTCTGGAATCGCCTGCATTTGATGCCGAACAGCTGGAACATATGCATATGGAGAACGGACGGCTGATCTTCGACCATGATCTGAAATTAGAGGCATTCTGGACTCCTGCACAGACGAAATACACTATCATCTGCTGGAAGCAGAAAGCCAATTATGATGAAGACGATGATTACGATTTTGAAACAAGTGAGCAGATATCCGCGCTTACAGAAACAGTGGTATCAGTACCTGCAAGCTATCAGAATTGTCCTTATACAGGATTCCACTATGCATATTGTGATGAAAGCAAAGAAGTTGAAGGCAACGGTACTACCATACTGAATGTGTATTACGACCGCAATGTGCATACGATGACATTCAGAACATCAAACGGAAATGTGATACATACCGTGAACACACGATATGGTCAGGATATAAGCGGTATATGGTCATTTACGGGCAGCAATAACGTGACCTACCCCCAGACCAATCCGCCTACTTCATGGCAGCCTGTTAATTCATCGACATACACCCAGCGTATCACACGTATGGAGATAATGCCCGATGAAAATCTGGTATTCAATCATACCACGACTGATTATCAGACACGATATTTCAACTACTACGTTGAGGCACTTCCCGATGTTGGTGAAGACAAGGTATTTCAGAATAGAAGGTATTCTCTTTATCTTCATCTTGTCCATGACTTCAGATTTATAAACTACGCTGCGGACTTCTGGGAACTTAAGGGCTTTACAAGACAATGTGCAGCTAATAAGAACAACCAGATCGTGAACGTCGGAAGCCAGACCCAATGGAATAATAATACCATTCCCGATTCGACGCTGAATTTCTACTATACAAGAAATTCTTACAAAATCGAATTCGTGAATTCCACAGACAATACCCCTATTGCTGATATATCGGTGCTTTACGGTGATTCTATCGGCAAGTATCTTTCGGGTATACAGCTTCCCGAAGTTGATGCGGGTATGAGTTTCAGCGGCTGGTATTTTGATAGTAACTGTTCTGCAAAAGCAGACCTTGATGACATGACGATGCCAGCACACAACATGATAGTATTCGCAGGCTGGGAAGCAGAATGGTATCTCATCGAGATAGACCCCAACGGCGGTCAGCTGCCTGAAGGTTCTTCAACATGGTTCTGGGAATCTTATCACGGTGATAAGATAGCAGAGTATATCCACACCACAAGAAATTATGTTCAGGACCCAAACGGTGAGTATTACTACCACGTTTATGACAGAAATTATTACCATCTTTCACAGGAATGGGACTCTGCGGAATCTGCCTGTACGGACAGACGTGCGTTCTATTCGCAGGAACTGGAGGGCGCAGACCTGAGCAGACGATACAGGCTTGAAGACAAGCAGATGTACCAGTATGCGGGCTGGTATGAAGTTGACAGGGAAACAGGTCATGAAACGCCTTTCAATTTCGATCAGGAAGTGGATCATGATATCCTGCTGCGCCTGCACTGGAAAGAACTTGGTGCTTACTATATCGACTATCATGCAGGTGACGGTACGATAGACGAGCGAGATGAATCGGAAGATGATGTGTTCCTGCTGCTGGCAGATTCTGTTTACTCCGGAAGCGCAAAGGCTGTTGTTACAAGAACAGCAGTTCCCCCCGCTGGAATGAACTTTCTTGGCTGGCATATCCGAGGCGACAGGAGCGGAAGTATATATCCCCCGGGACACAGCTTTGAACTTAATGAGACATATTCAGAGATAACCATGACAGAAGATGGTTCGGAAAAGCGCATAATAATCATGGAGGCAGTGTATGTTCCCGTAGATACGGCAACTGTCATCTATGATGCAAACGGCGGTTCGCTGAAAAGCGGAATGCCCACTGAGGGGTACGAAGACTGTCTGGCGAACTACGGCGGACGAATAGACGTTGACCTTAGTAGGGACTACGAGAACAGCCGTCCTGTTTACAGCGTTACCGGCTCTTCTGTAAGAGTAAGTCATCTGCTGAACAATTCGCATATGAAACTCAGCGGAGATATATTTGAAAATCACAATTACCGTTTTACAGGCTGGAACACAAAGCCTGACGGAAGCGGAATACATTTTGAAGCAAGTGCGAACCGTCTTATTGATACGAAGAAGACAGCAGGATTTGACGGTACTCCCCAGACGCTGTATGCTGAATGGGAAGTAAAGGTTTACTTCGACAAGAACAAACAGGATTCAGACTGGGGCGGAAACTGGAACGAGGCTGATAATTCTTATCAGTACGATTCGTATAACGATCTGTACTACCGCGAAGTAAAGCTGAATTCGGCACTTCACGAACAGCCCCCCTGTACACCCCACTGTAATGACCCCTTGATAGTTTTCCATTACTGGAGTGCACAACGTTACAGTAACGGACAGGGTTCTGTTCCCGAGTTTGATTATGAAACGATAATAACAAGGGAAATGACCCTTTACGGCTACTGGAACAGTCCGCCCGAAGTTATCGTACACGCAGTTGATGCATCGGAACCTGTTCTGGTGCTGAAAGACGATGAATGGCGCATACAGAACGCGATAACATTCACGGCAGATGTACCCATCACCATTGGTACGGAAAGCGTAGCCCGAAGCTATGCCGAACCGTCGACCAATACGATCGACAGATACACATTTGATTTTGCCTGTGTCAGCGATGCGTTTATACAGACAGGTCTTAACGATATTTCGGACAGCCGAAGCATAGCGGATATACGCTATGATACTGATGCGAGAGCGGTCATGGTAAGGTACACCAATGGTACAGAAAGCCCTCTGCCTTCCGAAATGGAAGTATATCTGGTATACCATAAGCGTCCTAAAGATGTTGATATCGGATATGTGGAAATGCAGTTTTCAGGCGCACTCAACGAGGTTGAAACCATTGCGGGGGCACCGAGAACTGCGGCGGTCGCAAATTATGTGATGAATGATGAACTGACCACACCGCTGAATTATCCTGCCGATCATACAAACCGCGAGTATTACTCTTTCGCATTCGGCAGTGATAATGCGGTAAGTGCGGGTGATCTGAAAATAATCACAACAGCATCTAACAGCAATGATTCCCGTCCGTATCTGGAGATACGCAACACATGGCGCGGCTTTGAGTATTCACTCAACGGTACTGATTTTGAACAATGCGGCTACGATCTGAAGCTTTATGTTGTATACTACGAAAAAGAACCGACTATCATCACTTTGAGCGAAAGGACGATAGGTCTCCCCGAGGATATTGAAAAGGATTTTAATTATACAGTATCTATCGTTGAAACGACTACCGTTACAACTACACGATATAACAAATTACCATACGGCGGAGGTTATTCATCAACCGGAACTCAAGTTGGTGATCCCGTTAGTACAGTCATAAAGCGTTTCGAGAATAGATTTGAACTGCATGATAGTCAGTCAGAATCATTCGCAGTATTCTATTCAAAGATCTCGAGAAATGAAGATCACACAGAAGGAAGCGGTTGGAACGCCACTTCGTACCGTTATGTGATCGACACAGTGATAGATCAGACATTCATGGTTTCGCAGACAGCTGTACCGGAATTTGAAACGGCTGTGACTGCATCGGCGGCAGGTGGTACGGTAGATGGAGAAAATCTTACCTATTCGTACACTTCGACCGAGAACAAAAACGATCATACAGTAAATTATACAAACACTCATACTCCGCTGCCGCTGATACTTCATGTGGCTGTTGCGGAAAACGGCTCTTTCATCGCAAGGGACGATCTGAGGGTAAGTGACAGCAGCGTTTATACAAAGAGTATCGGTATAGGCACAGACTATACTCTAACTGACACAAATGCAAATTCGATCATCAGCGATACTGACAGGTATATGTTCAGCATGATAGCTGCGGCAGATAAGAAGCCGAACGGCGAACTTGCAAATATCGAAATGCCTGCTGTGACCCTCAGCTACAAGGAGACAGAGGTACAGGATATCTATCAGCTGTGGCTGAACGGCGATGATGAAAAACTACTCGATGGCAGGGATATATGGCTGATATACTACGAAAAGCCGACAGTACGCTACGTCATCGAGGAACCGAATGGCAGGCTGAAACTCATAACGCCTGTTACAAGAAATCTGGAATCTGTTTCTCTGAACGGGGTGACGGTGGAACAAAATGCATATCTGCCTCTGAACGCATATGAGACACTTCTTATCGATCAGACAGATTCAAACGCTTTCAAAGTTCCCCCCGATCTGGACGAGTACGATACCGACCATGGTGAGCGCTGGAAGTTGTTCCTGAACTACGCTAGTATAGGTATCGGCAGCAGAAATGCTGTAAGAATGACCGATCTGGAGGCTGTTTATCCGGAAAAACAGCTTATTACCGGATTTGATGAAGGTCATATGGCATACCGTGAAACGGAAGATGATGAATGGAACAATATGCCCTCTGAACCAGTTGTATATGTTATCTACCGCAACAAAGGCCTGCATATGAATATCAGGAAGAAAGTCACGGGTGACGCCCCGGACGATGAGGAATTTACTGTAAGGATAAATTCTTCGCTTATCAAGGATATGACATCTCTGCCCGCCAGCGGATATGCGACCGACGGAAGTGAGATAACTTCACTTGAAGTAAAACATGAGGTCATCGGCGGAACAATGACAGGTTATGTTGAGTTCAAAGTAAAGGACGGAAGCGATGTTACTGTGCTGGGACTTCCCCGAGGAAGATATCTGGTAACGGAAATTTTCCGTACGGAGATCTACGAACTTACAGCAACGGCAGACGGATTCAACTGTACCCTTGATGAGGAAAATTCTTTCCATATAATCATCGACAGCAATACAGAAATAGTTCTGAACAATAACGTGAAGCCTATTCCCGTGACGGGGATAAAAGAAGACATTGTACCTTATCTGATACTGAGTTCAGTATTACTTACAGGTTCGGTTTGGCTGATATTTATTCAACTCAGGAGGAGAAAAAGCTATGAGGACATTTGAACATACTAATGCCGAAACGGCTGATAACCGCGGAGCGAGAGCACCAAACAGTGAGAACATATCCGCTGAAAAGCACAAGTCGCCGATGAAACCTGTACAGGCCTTTCTGCTTAATCTGTTAGTCATAATAATACTTATCTGGCTGCTGTTCGGGTTCGCGATGGGTGCGGTAACTGCACCGAACAACGATATGTCACCGAATATCAAGATGAAAGATCTGCTGTTGTATTATCGTCTTGAAGATCAGTATACCGCACAGGATATGGTGGTCATCAACAAAAACGGCAGAGTATATATCGGGCGTATCGTAGCGGTAAGCGGTGATACGGTGAATATAACGGATGATGAACACCTGGAGATAAACGGAAAAACAGTTTCGGAAACAAATATTTACACTTCCACCCCGAGGTATGAGGGGTTTGTGGAATATCCCGTAAAGCTGCCCGAGGATACCTGCTTTGTACTTGCCGATAACCGCAGCGGCGGTGAGGACAGCAGATACTACGGTATCGTTGACCGCAGCGAGATTAAGGGCAAGGTAGTAATCACACTGAGAAGACATAACATATAAGGAAGGTGGTATCATGAAACTCCTGAACAAGATAGCGTCAGCTGCAAATACACTTCTGATGGCTGCCGCAGCAGGTGCAGGAGTGCTGATGCTCGCTTTCGGAGCCTATGTGCTTTATGATATCAGGTACACCGATCAGAATGCTTATATCTCACAGGATCTTCTGCAATACCGTCCGAAGGTAACAGCAGAAGAGGACGGCACGGAAACATTCGCTGAACTGCGGGAGATAAATCCCGATGTTGTAGGGTGGCTGGAACTTTTCGATACCCACATAAACTATCCTCTGGTGCAGGGCAGGAACGATCTTGAATACCTGAACAAGGATATTTACGGTGATCCCACACTCAGCGGTTCGATATATCTGGCAAGTGAGAACGAGCGTGATTTCAGCGACTGGTATAATCTCATATACGGACATCACATGGACAACGGTGCGATGTTCGGTGATATCAGAAATTTCCTTGATGAGGAGTATTTTGATTCTCATCAGGAGGGACTTCTTCAAACGGAAAAAGTGACATATCTGATAAAAGTATTTGCCTGTGCCTATGCAGATGCTTACGATAATGTCATCTACAACATATCGGAAGATGCAGATGCAAAAATTCCCGAACTGAGGGAATTCCTCAGTGAACACGCAGTACAGCATAAGGAGATACCGAAGGAATTTTCGGGTGAGAAACTGATAGGTCTTTCCACCTGTACCGATGTGGTAACGAACGGCAGGATCGTACTTTTCGTTCGTGCAGAACCCCTTAGTCAGGAAGAGGCTGTGCAGTATCTGGAGCGCAGTTCTGATGATACGCCCGGGGAAAAGATACATCGTTCTCCCCTGGGGTACTTTACGGACAGCGACCACTGGGCACTTCTGAATCTGCTGTGCGTGGCAGAAACTTTTCTGATATTCCTGCCGATAACAGCCCTGAGAAGAAAATACAGGCAGATATCATACAGCAAAAAATTAGCGAAACAGCTTGAAGAAAAAATGAACTGCGATGACAGTTCCGAAAGTCAGGAAAAAAGCGGTAATTACGATAAGGAAGGACGGAGATGCCATGAAGATGAAGAAAAGATATGCAAGCAGTTAAGGAGATTTACAGACAATATGCATATCGGAATGATAGTTGAATGTGTATTGCTGATAGTTTCGGCAGTAGTCTTTCTGATGACGGAAGACCTGACCAAAAAGATCACACTGAGTGACAAATGGACAGGGCTGATGATAGTTATAGCGGCGGTAAGTCTGCTGGCAGATCATCTGACATTCTGTTACAGAGGTAAAATGCCGGACAAGGAAAAATTATCATCACATCAAAGGAATGAAAAGGTATATTCATGATATGAAGGAGGGTTCATTATGAAAAAAACTACTATTAAAAATTTTCTGATCGCTGTATGTGCAGCCTGCGCAATGACACAGACTATAACTGCTTCGGCGGCAAGCACAAATATGATAAACAGCGGAAACGCAAAAACTATAACCCCGACGGTATCCACGAAGGATATTCCCATTAACAAGGATATACTGCTTATCAACACACAGGGCTTACCTATCTATGCACCTAACATTACATACATCTACAATGTCACCAGTGTATCAACAACTGCTGAAACGCAGATAATAACCTATGCAAACAGTGACCTTGATACAGATGGTAAACCGAAAGAGGGAGCTGTTCCCATAGCTACCAGAGTTCACTCGGGCAAGATCGAAGCTATATCCACAACAGGTGATATTACGGGCACGACTGATATTGTTGAGGGAAGCATAACTTTCGGCGGCAGCGGAGATACTATACACGAAGCAGGAACCAGATATCCCAATGAGGCAAAAAAGGTATCTAACAGCATGACGATAACCGTAGATGCAAATAAGATATTCAATCCGGCTTATGACCCGAATGATGATTCGACTAAAATACAGGCGAATCCTCCCGGAATCTACCGCTACAAGATCACCGATGTTACAACAGCTGCAACACTCACAGCAGCAGGCGTCACCGACGGCGGTGCGGCAAACCAGATATATCTTGACGTTTATACAAAGTATAATGAAAACAAGGACGGTCTTGAAGTTTACGGCTATGTACTTTTCAAGAGCGAAAATGAAACCGACAGCATCACCTATACCGATTCAACATCTATAACCGAAGGCAAGGTAACAGGTTTTGATGTTGATACCGAAAGGGAAACCGAAATTGTCGGCGGACAGAATGTTATCACACTTAATTCCGATAAGTATTATACCTACAATGCAAAAGTCAAGAAGACTATCGACGGTGAACTTGCAGATACTACCCACAAGTTCCCCTTCAAGGTCGAGCTTAGCAATGCTAATGTAACATCTTCTGATGATTTCCGTTACCAGATAAACATAGGCGGAGAACAGGGTACATTGACCGATGCAAATCTTGCAGCAAATGGTTCATGGACTCTTGATGGTATAACAGATGCAACCACGGGGCTTAAACTCGGACAAAACGATGAGATCGTTCTGGTAGGTCTGCCCGCAGGAACAAAGATAAAAGTTACCGAGAAAAATGACACAGGTGATATCTACACTGCTTCGGCAAAGGGTACTGATAATGCGGCTGTAAATCTGAAAAGCGGAACAGCTGATGCAGCGGCTTCTGTTGCAGTTTCTCCCGATGCAACGGCAGAAATGAATGCGGTATATGATATCGACGGTACAGAAACCATAACCTTCACCAACTCAATGAAGGATATTTCCGTAACAGGACTGCTGTTCAGCACAGCACCTTTCATTATCATAACAGGTGCAGGTGCAGTTCTGATAGTTATGGTGATTCGAGGCAGAAAGAGGAGAAATGATAACGAGGTGATCTGACGGAACGGCGTCGGATATTACCGAAACATGACAGGGGCATTCAATAAAAAGCGGTGATGTTTATGTTTAGAACGGTACGTTTTCGGGCGGCAGCGATACTGCTGGCGGCGGCAGTTTCACTTGGATTGCTGCGGCAGTTCAGTACATCGGCGGTACATTTTGTACCTTCAGATGCCGCCTCTGCGGGGGAAGAATATCAGGATCCGTGTGAGGATAGTGATGTATCTTCTGATGATACTGATAACCATGTTGTTCTGTGGCGTGATGAAAAAACACCTGTTCAGACATCGGCTGAAAAATCGGATACCGAAAGATCCTATGAGGAAAAGATCCGTGAAATACTGAAGCAGATGTCAAAGGATTGTCCCGACATTATCGGGTGGATATATGTTGAAAATTCGGACATTGATTACCCCGTGGTTCAGGGAAAAGACAATCAGTATTATCTTCATCACGCTGCTGACGGTTCGGAAAATTTGGTCGGTACCATCTTTCTGGATAAGATAAGTTCGGCGGACTTTTCAGACCCGCAGAGTATATTATACGGGCATAATATGGAGCATGGTATGTTCGGGGATATACGAAAATTCAGAGAACCAGGGGAGTTTGAACGGCACAGAAACGGTCGGCTGATAACCATGACGGACAGTTTCAATATCGAATTTTTTGCACTGTCAATCGTCAGCGCATTTGATATGGTGTATGATGTCCCCGCAGAAAATGCGCAGTGGGTCGATATCATTCGCGAGAACAGCATATGTCTTGCAGATACCGAACTGACCGATGAAGACAGGTACATCGCCCTTTCGACCTGTTCATTCGATTACGAAAATGCACGTTTCCTGTTTGTCGGAAAGCTTATCGCATCACAGGAAAGTGACGTGTGATATTATATGCAAAAAATGCAGAGCGGTTTGACACTCTGCATTTTTTGCGTTTGTCGACTGCTCTTTTAGTATAACACTTCACAAACCGTTACCTAAGTAACCGATTAAATAATACTGCCCATTGTTTTTTCTGGATATTTCAGTATAATTAAGATAAAGAAACGGGAGTTACATATCTCCGAAAGGAGTGATAAGATGAAACGTGTTATCGTATTTCTATTGATACTCTTAATGGCAGGAGGCGGTTTTATGCTGTGGCGGAAACAAAAAACACATGGTATGATATATCCCGAAAGTTCGGAAGAATCAGCAGTGTTGAAAGCATTTGAGACAATGCAGCAGGCAATGATCGATAAGGATATGGATACGCTTGATAAGGTCATTAAGGACGGAACTATCTTCACCCATATGTCCGGCAAACAGCAGACAAAAGCTGAGTATTTTACAGAGATCAAAAACGGAACTCTCAATTACTACGGTTATCATATTGCAGATCTGCATATCTCAGTTGACGAAGATCATGCTGTTCTCTCTTGCACTACAACACTTGATGCTAATGTTTACGGCTTTTCGGGCAGCTGGGACTTGCATACAAATGCATATTTTGAAAAGATAAATGGGGATTGGATATACTGCAATAATCAGGAGAGATAAGTAACCATTTCGCACAAACCGTTACCTAAGTAACCATTACAAAGAAACTGCCCGTTGTAATTGCGGAAGTTATCTGCTAAAATAGAATTAAGGGAACGACAGTTACTTAAAATCAAAGGAGGAACTATTATGAACACTATCGTTATTTTCTTTTCAAGAGCCGATGAGAACTATTTCGGCGGTTCGATGAAGTATGTGGAGGTCGGCAACACCGAGATCGCAGTCGGACATATCACAGAACTGACAGGCTTTGACAGCTTCAAGCTTGAAATGGTGCAGCCCTATTCCGCAGACTACATGACCTGCATCGACGAAGCAAAGGCGCATCTCAGAGAAAACGCACGTCTCGAACTGAAAGATATGCCCGATGTATCAGGCTATGATAACATCATTCTTGCTTATCCGAACTACTGGGGCACTGCTCCGATGGCAGTGTTCACATTCCTCGATAATGCTGATCTTTCGGGCAAAACGATCTATCCGCTCTGCACAAACGAGGGCAGCGGACTTGGTAAGAGCGTTTCGGATATAAAGAAGTACGCAAATGTCGGTGAGGGACTTTCCCTTTCCGGAAGCGGAGTTAAAAATGCAAAGCCCATGATCGAAAAGTGGCTGAAAAATAACGGACTTATCTGAGGAGGTATTACTATGCAGACTTACATCACTTTGAATGACGGTACAAAGATCCCCCAGTTCGGACTTGGCGTTTATCAGGTCCCGGAGGGTGAAGCAACATACAACGCAGTGCTTGATGCACTGAAAATGGGTGTGCGCCACATCGACACGGCTCACGCTTATCAGAATGAGAGAAGTGTCGGCAAGGCTGTAAAGGACAGCGGCGTTTCCCGTGAGGAAGTGTGGATAACCACAAAGCTCTGGCCCCACGAATACGGCGAGGGCAAGACCGCCGAAGCTATCGACAAGATGCTTGAAAGACTCGGAACTGACTACATTGACCTTCTTCTCCTGCATCAGCAGTTCGGTGATTATCTCAGTGCATGGAAGGACATGGAGAAGGCTGTGAAAGCAGGCAAAGTGAAGTCTATCGGAATCAGCAATTTTGAAAGTGAACGCCTTGAGGAATTGTGTGAAGCTGCAACGATAAAACTCTCTGTATTGCAGGTTGAGTGCCACCCATACTATCAGCAGAATGAGCTGAAAAAGCGTATCGAAAAGTACGGCACAGTCATCGAGAGCTGGTATCCCATCGGTCACGGTGACAAGGGACTTATAGGTGAAGCAGTGTTCACGAAACTTGCTGAAAAGTATGGCAAGAGCAATGTACAGATCATCTTACGCTGGCATATCCAGGAAGGGACTATCGTATTCCCGAGAACCACAAATCCTCAGCACATGAAGGAGAACTTTGAGATATTCGACTTTGAGCTGACCGCCGATGAAATGGCTGAAATAAGAGCACTGGACTGCGGAAAGCGATTCTTCAATATGACGCTTGCTGAGCAGGAAGCAAACCTCGGAGCATGGCACCCTGCTGACTGATACTTGAAAAATAATACACTCTATGGTATAATGTAACCACAGTTGCTTTACTATATGAGTGCTGTATCAAATTGCATTTGATACGAGGAGGACTATTATGATACTTACAGGCAGTGAAGATTTAAGAGTACGCAGGACGATAGATTCGATCAAGAGCGTATTTGAGCAGATGATATGCGAAATGGATTACGGCAAGATCAGGGTGACGGAGCTTTGCAGCCGTGCAATGATAAATAAAAAGACATTCTACGTCTACTATCCAACCCTTGACGATCTGCTTGCCGAGATACAGACAGAGTATTCTGCGGAATATATCGAGCGCATCAAGGACTTCAAACTGCCTGATGAGCTTGACAAGGTGAACCGCGAATTCTTCCTTTTTTCGGAAGAAAAAGGGCTTGCCTATGAGAAGATCACCTGTGCGGGCAATGAGTCTTACCACTATATCCGCAGCGGTATGATAAAAAAGGTCACCACCGCAGGCTGGAGCAGTTCAAAGAAATACGGCGCACTGCCCGAATATCAGCAGACCATGCTTATGAACTTCGTCAATAACGCTGTTCTCGGCATTTACAGGCAGTGGATAGAGGAAGGCAAGCAGCAGTCGGTCGAGGAGATCATCCGTATCACAAACAGGGTTGTTCTTGGCGGAGTAAGAGAATTTTTCAGATAGGAGCAAGAAATATGGAATACAAAAACGGCTATGTATATGACCTGATGGATAAAGGCGGCCCGACAAAAGTGACAGAGCATTGCCGTACTGAAACTTCCGCCGCACTGAAAGGCAGAACAGAAATCAAGTGATAGAAAAACCACATAGTCCTGTTAAAATAAAACCGCCCGTGTACCATCATCGCAGTACATGGACGGTCATTTTTATGTTCGTTCAATCGGGTGCATACATCAGTATGCTGACCTTGAATATCTGATTGTGTGTTTCGATCTCCATAGAGCCTTTGTATCGCTCAACGATATTTCTGACTGAACGAAGACCTATACCGTGGTCGGGAAGGCTTGATATCGGCAAGCCTTTTTTATCAAGGGTGAGTGTTCCGCGATATGGATTATCAACGGAAATGACCAGCGTTTCCTCCTGCAAAATACCGATACGGACGTTTACGAGTCTGTTATCACCTGTTAAGGCGGTGGATGCCTGTATCGCATTTTCAACCAGATTGCCTATCACAGCACACAGGTCTGATTCCTTGACAGGCAGCATTTCCTCGGTCTTGATATTCCAGTATATCGTAACTTCTCTTGACTTAGCGACTTCATCATAGTGATTTGCAAGTGCATCGACTGCCTGATTTTTACAGATGAGCTTGTGGGAGTGTTTGACAGATTCCGAGATCGGTTCGATATATTCTTTCAGCTTGTAGTACTCACCGGCTTGCAGGTATTCCTCGATCACATGGATATGCTGACGGAAATCGTGCCGCGCATTTCTTGTCTCGTTTAGATAACGCCTTGTCTGCTGATACTGTTTTTCTATCATCTGCATCATGTCAAGGTTCCGCTGTAACTCCGCGCGTTCGGTCATTTTCTTTGAGAGCCACCATAGTATCTGATACAAGAACAGTGAGATCAGCGGAATGGACAAAAGTACCACAAGGCATATCATTCGCAGTCTGCCCGTCATGACGTTCTCGGCACTGACAGGCTTCATCCAGATAATGCCTGCCGCCGCAATGGTCGGTGCAAGAGAAAGTATCTTCCATGCAGAGTCAAGGCTTTCGTTTTCAAATAATTCGGAGAATTTCACCAGGAGAGTCCTTGCGAATACTCCTCCGACAATGACTGCTATACCTAGATCGAGCAGTCCCGAAGTTATGGTGTAGACCGGATACTTATTATTCAGTTCCAGCGGTGCGGTGAGGAATGTGTTATAGGTCGAGGAAAAGCCGCACAGGAAAACCGCATTAGAAAAGCAGAACAGTTTTTTCGGGAACGAGAGATCAAAGCAGAAATTGTATGTAACAAATAATCCAAGCATTGCAGGAAATATAAAGGTATTCGATGTGATGCCGAATACCGAGCAAACCACAGCACCTCCGATCACGGTGGCGGCAAGCAGAATTCCCATAAGCCCGAACAGAAATGCCTTTTTGACTTTGCGGCTGTAATACACGGGCAGAATGGCGATCACTGCGGCAGGAATGACCATGGCAAGTTCAATGGCATAACGGAACGTGAGAGATGTATTCATAGAACAAAGCTCCTTCTCATGCGCTCGGCGGTGTACTTGGTGAATTTTGCCGTGATCGCTTTGCAGTCACGACGACGTATAGGATATTCCGAACCGTTCTGCATTACGATCTTGCCTTCCTTTGCCTTGACCGCATAGTCCATATTGATGAGGACTCCGCGGTTGCAGAGCAGGAAATTCGATTCATTCTCAAAGGTCGCTTCAAGTTCCTTGAACAGCGTTCTGCTTTCGTAGTATTCGCCGGTAATGAGTCTGACTTCTGCAACGTGGTCGCAGGCGATGATAGAAATGATCTCGGAAAGCTGTATCACGGCTTCGCTTCTCGGCAGTTTCAGCTTGACCGTACGGTCTGTGAGAGAATACCTTGCAAGTATCATATCCACGATCTCAGCAAAAGCGGCATATTCAAAGGGCTTGCAGAGATATCCGTCGGGCTTGACGGAGAAAGTGTCAAACACATAGTCACGCACGGAGGACATGAACACGATATTGATGCTCTGATCGCTTGTACGCAGGCGCTTGGCAAGCTCCAGACCATTTATCTCGCCCATGCAAATATCCAGAAAGATGATCTGAAAAACACCTTTTCGGTAGTATTTAAGAAATTGCTCGGCAGAGCTAAAAACTGCCGTTCTGACCTGCTTTTGATGACGTTCGGAAAAATACTGCCCGATATAGTCGGCAATATGCTTGCAGTCGGCTTCAAGGTCATCTACAATAGCAATATTTGGTGTCAAATGTTTCACTTCATGATAATAGAAATGGTTTTTAGTACATTATATCACCCGTTAAGAAAAAATACAAGGCATTAAATTTGTCATTCACGAAAAAAGCAACACATTCACGACAAATTCCTTGACTAAGCCTATTTTAAGTGATATAATTTCAGACAAAGTTTTGTAGTTTTTACAAATTAAAATTTTTTAAAGGAGGTCATAGAATGAAAGGAGAATTTTTGAAAAAAGCACTGGCAGCTGCTATGGCACTGCTGATCGTTTCGGGTGGTATACCTGCCAAGCCGTTCACGGACATTTTTAGTACTTCTGCTATCGCGGCAGAGGCTGTAGCAGAACGAACGGTAACATACACTATTGAGCACAAAACTGAAAATGGTCGATATATTTATTATCTTGTTGGTTCTGATGGATCATCGGGAATGTTGTTAGATGCTAAATGGGTCCGTCCTACCAATGTTACTTTAGAAATGGGCGACGATATTACTTTCGATGTTGATGCGGGTGGAAATGTTTTTACCTGCAACTATGACACTAAATCGTATGATAT
>Ga0256405_10008216_pt1 | contig 15113 bp, 12 predicted proteins | sample RumenRJG_02DNA_FD_189096 | JGI IMG/M metagenome (GOLD analysis project Ga0256405, IMG submission 189096) | Bovine rumen microbial communities from Lethbridge, Alberta, Canada - RJG_02 | ecosystem: Host-associated > Mammals > Digestive system > Stomach > Rumen | place: Canada: Alberta... | reverse complement strand
TCTGCCTGGGAAAGAACAAACAGGACAGCTGGGAAGTATACTTCAGTGAGAAGAAAAAGAAGATCGGCCTCATGCAGTTCGCTACCGAGAGCGAAGCGTGTCAGCACATGATGGACGAAGTCCGCAAAGTCATGGAACAGGTCTACGGCGTCACGTGGAAAGGGCTCGCATGACCTTAAGACTTTTGTAGAATTAAGTTTGAAAAAAGAGACTTCCGCCCGCGGCAGTCTCTTTTTTCATTATACTCATCTCGTTATTCTTTAAACACGAATCTCTGCTGGACAGCGTAACTGACAAAAAACAGTATAGTATCCACAATTGCTTTGAAGACAACTTCTGTACCGTTTGGCCAGATCCTGTTAAGTACTGTCACCAGCAGCGCGCTGCAGGACATCTGAACAGCGGCGAGCAGGAAATACTTGACCGCAGCTTTGCCGGGATTTTCTTTACTCTTAAATACGATTCTGTAATTGATCAGATAATTGTATACGGCAGAGATCACTCTCGCGCTTACCGTCGCATAAGTGATATACATCGCCGGATGCTTCTGTTCAAGTAAACTGCACGCTGCCGCAAAGATCGCCAGATCCAGGAGACATGCCGAAACCGACGAAAAGATATACTTTACAAATCGTTCACACAGGATCCTATAGATTCTGATCGAATCCTTAAGTGTATTAAAATGCGTCTGATGGTTTTCTTTTGAATCATAGATCGTCTGTATCGGCACTTCGATAACATCCATTTTGTCGACAGCATCTATCAGCATTCTCATCTCGTATTCAAATCGCTCGCCTTTTACATTTAACAGATCAGGCAGATACTCCCTGGGAATCGCTCTTAATCCGGTCTGTGTATCCGTAATATGAACGCCTGTGATGTATTCAAATACTCTTTCCGTTATTTTGTTTCCCGCTCTGCTCCTCCACGGAACGCCATCCAGGTCAAAAGTTCTGACCCCCAGGATAAGGCACTGCTTATTCTTAAAACCCGCGTCAATTACACGCTGAATGCACTCACAAGTATGCTGTCCGTCAGAATCCGCTGTCACAACCGACTCCACATCCTGATCATTCTTCAGTATGTACTCGAATGCAGTCTTTAAAGCTCTTCCCTTTCCTCTGTTGACATCATGCTGTAATATTGCTCCCCCGCCCGATTCGACCATATTCCTTATACTGCAAAAAATACCGTCGTACTCTCTGCCGCTTCCGTCATTGACAATATAGATCGGTCCCATGCCTTTGTTCACCAGATCATTTATCAATTGGACCAGTCTTTCATCCGGCTCATAAGAAGGTATTACAATTGCCGCATTACTCATTTACACATCCTCAGCTGCTATATCCCAAACACTGAATTGTAGTTTTAACAGGTTAATGTATCTAATCTTATTCTTTAGTTTATTCTTTTTCGATTCAAAATGCCATAAAAAAGGACTGCCGCGCTTGCGACAGTCCATTTTTATCCTGTTTAACTTTTTTGTCACTTCACATCGCCGTTTGTGATCGCTGCCTGAGCTGCTGCCAGTCTTGCGATCGGAACACGGAAAGGCGAGCAGGAGACATATGTCAGACCCACCTTGTTGCAGAACTCGATGGAAGCAGGATCTCCGCCGTGCTCACCGCAGATGCCGAGCTTGATGTCGGGACGTACTTTGCGGCCCTTCTCAGCAGCCATCTGGATCAGCTGGCCGACACCGTTCTGGTCGAGGTGTGCAAAAGGATCAGACTCATAGATCTTGCTCTTGTAGTAGTCGGTCAGGAACTTGCCTGCATCGTCACGGGAGAAGCCGAATGTCATCTGAGTCAGGTCGTTTGTGCCGAAGCTGAAGAACTGAGCTTCCTCTGCGATCTCGTCAGCCATAAGAGCTGCTCTGGGGATCTCGATCATTGTACCGATATGGTACTCGATATCGGAGCCTTTCTCCTTCTTGACTTCTTCAGCGGTCTCAACGATGGTCTTCTTGACAAATGCGAGTTCTTTCTTGTCGCCTACAAGAGGAACCATGATCTCAGGGATGATATTGTAGCCTTCCTCTGCATTGACTTCGATCGCAGCTTCCATGACAGCTCTGGTCTGCATCTTCGCGATCTCAGGGAATGTGACAGCCAGACGGCAGCCGCGGTGACCCATCATCGGGTTGAACTCATGCAGGGAATCGCAGCGAGCCTTGACTACTTCTACGGACAGGCCCATCTCATCGGCGAGTTCCTTAATGTCCTCTTCTGTTGTGGGAACGAACTCATGAAGCGGCGGATCCAGGAAACGGATAGTAACCGGTCTGCCTTCCATAGCCTTGTAGATGCCCTTGAAGTCACCCTTCTGGAAAGGAATCAGCTCGTTCAGAGCCGCTTCTCTCTCTTCGACTGTGTCGGAGAGGATCATCTTGCGGATCTTCGGGATTCTCTCAGGATTGAAGAACATGTGCTCAGTTCTTGTAAGACCGATACCTTCAGCACCCATGCGGACTGCGTTTGCAGCGTCCTCAGGTGTGTCGGCATTGGTTCTGACTTTCAGTCTCCTGAACTGGTCTGCCCAGTTCATGATCCTCTCGAAGTTGCCGGAGATGGATGCCTCGACTGTCGGGATGTCGCCAAGATAGATCTTACCTGTGGAGCCGTCAAGGGAGATGTACTCGCCTTCCTTGATGGTGTAGCCGCCAAGCTCGATGAACTTATCTTCTTCATGGACCTTGAGGTCGCCGCAGCCGGATACGCAGCAGGTGCCCATGCCGCGCGCGACAACTGCCGCGTGGGAGGTCATGCCGCCGCGCATGGTCAGAACGCCTTCTGCAGCGTGCATACCCTCGATATCCTCAGGGGATGTCTCCTGACGGACCAGGATGACTCTGCTGCCTGCAGCGTGTGCAGCTACAGCGTCGTCAGCGTTGAAATAGATGCGGCCTGCGGCAGCACCGGGGGAAGCGGGAAGCGCTTCGCCGATCTGCTTGCCGTTCTTAAGCTCAGCAGCATCGAATGCAGGGTGCAGCAGCTGGTCAAGGCTCTTGGCCTCGATACGAAGAACTGCTTCCTGAGGAGTGATCATGCCTTCATCAACCAGATCGCATGCAACCTGGATAGCGGCCTGAGCGGTTCTCTTGCCGTTTCTGGTCTGCAGGAAGTACAGCTTGCCATCCTCGATGGTGAACTCCATATCCTGCATGTCGCGGTAATGCTTCTCAAGTCTGTCAGCGATCGCGATGAACTGCTTGTAGCACTCGGGAAGATCCTTCTCAAGCTGTGTGATCGGCTGAGGAGTACGGATACCCGCAACGACGTCTTCGCCCTGTGCGTTGATCAGATACTCACCGAAAATGCCCTTCGCGCCGGTTGCGGGGTTACGTGTGAACGCAACGCCGGTACCGGAAGTATTGCCCATATTGCCGAATACCATGGACTGAACGTTGACAGCGGTACCCCACTCGTAAGGGATATCGTTCATCATTCTGTAGTAGTTAGCTCTGGGGTTGTCCCAGGAACGGAAAACAGCCTTAATGGCTTCCATCAGCTGTACCTTGGGATCCTGAGGGAACTCTTCGCCCATCTTCTCCGCATAGATCTCTTTGTACTTGGCGATGACACTCTGAAGATCCTCTGCCTTCAGCTCTGTGTCATAGACATAGCCGTGAGCTTTCTTCTCAGCTTCAAGGATGCTGTCGAAGAAAGTCTTGCTCATGCCCATAACGACATCAGAGAACATCTGGATGAATCTTCTGTAAGAATCATAGGCAAATCTGGGATTGCCGGTCTTGGCAGCGAAGCCCTTAACGGACACATCGTTGAGACCAAGATTGAGGATGGTGTCCATCATGCCGGGCATGGATGCTCTCGCACCGGAACGAACGGAAACCAGAAGCGGATTCTCCGTATCGCCGAATTTCTTGCCCTGCACTCCTTCCAGCCACTCCAGCGCTTTAAAGATCTGCGCCTGTGTGTCCTCGTTGATGGTCTTGCCGTCATTGTAATAGTCTGTGCACGCCTCGGTGGAAATTGTGAAACCGTTCGGGATCGGAAGACCAATGTTGGTCATCTCAGCCAGGTTCGCACCCTTACCGCCAAGGAGATTACGCATGTCGGCACTGCCTTCGTTGAATAGATATACCCTTTTGCTCATTCACGTACCTCCTTAATATTCAACTCTTTAATAAGAGCTGTTACCATTATGAAACGACAAAAGACCTCATGCCTGTGCCGCCTTCCGGCAGCTGCGGTATGAAGCCCCGCGGCCTCACTCGTCTACTGCCCTCCGGACAGTTTCGGTATGAAGCTGTCAAAAATAAAAACATCAAAAGCTCCCGCAGCCTTTTTCAGCTCCTTCTCGCTTCTGATCGTCCAGGCCGCCGACTTCGCCCTGTAAAGACTCCGGCAGATCCTCCTGGAAAGATTTCCTTCATACATATGATTGTATGCGATGAAGTCAGGTTTTGACAAGAAGTTTGGTATCAGAAACTGGACAGATATTGTGGCCGGCGCTTTCGGAAACGTCCTGTACTTGGGGATATGGAGAAAGCCGTCTGAAAGCTGCCCTCTCATTACTCCCGGGCGATGGATCCTGTACCAGAAAAGAACCAGCGGATTAAAGGATTCTATGCAGTAGACGCCCTTATAAGCTTTCAGCATCGGATCGATGATCCTGCACAGCGTCATGTCCGTGTCCTCGGATTTGAATTCCACGATCAGCGGGACTCTTCCGTCCACCATCTCAAGGAACTCCCTCAGTGTGGGAATCCTCTCATTGCTTCCAAAGAGCTTATACTCCTGAAGCTGTGCATATGTGCAGTCTCTCACCTGCCTGTTAACGCCGCACACTCTTAAAAGGTCCGGATCGTGGAAGATCACCGGAACAAGGTCCGCGGTAAGCTGTACATCCAATTCGATCCCGAACCCGCTCTCAACAGCTTTTCTGAACGCCGCCATGGAGTTCTCCGGAGCGTCCGATCCGTTGTCATGAAGTCCCCTGTGAGCGAAAAACTTCGTATTGAAAGGCGCCGGATCCGGTCTGTTTGTCATTCTGGGCATCACAGCCAGAAGATACAAACCGGACAGAGCTGCGGACGTCGTCAGGATTCTGTCGTATCTGATATTCATGCAAACCTCTTGTGTCATTATCTTAAAGACAGTTTAACACTATTTTGCCCAAAATACTATGATTTGTGTCCAAAGATAAACTCCTCTGTACATAATCTGAAGGATCTGTATGTAAAATTTATGAAAAGCGTTACTTGCTTACACCGGCGTACTCCGCTATTATAAGAAAAGCAGATCCTGATCTGCGCTTTTGTTATGGAAAAAAGGAGGCTACATGATCGCAGCAAATAACGTAACTCTCAGACTCGGCAAAAAAGCCTTGTTCGAGGATGTAAATATTAAATTCACCGAAGGGAACTGTTACGGGATCATCGGCGCCAACGGCGCGGGCAAGTCCACTTTCTTAAGGATCCTGAGCGGGCAGCTTGACACCACAAACGGCCACATTTCGATCACTCCCGGACAGCGTCTTTCTTTTCTGGAACAGGACCAGAATAAATATGACAACCAGGTAGTTCTTGATACGGTCATCCAGGGCAATTCCCGTCTCTTCGAGATCATGAAAGAGAAGGACGCTCTTTACATGAAGGAGGACTTCTCAGACGAGGACGGCATCAAGGCGAGTGAACTTGAGACCGAGTTCGCGGAACTCAACGGCTGGGAGGCGGAATCCGACGCGGAGACTCTTCTCAACGGCCTCGGGATCGAGACGGAACTGCACAGCTATCTCATGAGAGAGCTGACCGGCGCGCAGAAGGTCAAGGTGCTCCTTGCCAGGGCGCTTTTCGGAAATCCCGATATCCTGCTTCTGGACGAGCCCACCAACCACCTGGATCTGGACGCGATCGCATGGCTTGAGGAGTTTTTGATCAACTTCCCCAATACAGTTATAGTCGTTTCCCACGACCGCTACTTCCTCAACAAAGTCTGCACCTACATCGCGGACATAGATTACGGAAAGATCACACTCTTTGCCGGAAACTACGATTTCTGGTATGAGTCCTCCCGTCTTCTGATCCGCCAGATGAAGGAAGCGAACAAGAAAAAGGAAGAGAAGATCAAGGAACTCAAGGAGTTCATCTCCCGCTTCTCCGCCAACGCTTCCAAATCCAAGCAGGCTACCAGCCGTAAGCGCGCATTGGAGAAAATACAGCTGGATGAGATCAAGCCCTCCAGCCGCAAGTATCCCTATATCGACTTCCGTCCCGACAGAGAGATCGGGAATGAAGTGCTCACTGTCAGCGGCATCAGCAAGACCATTAACGGCGTGAAAGTTCTCGACAATGTCTCATTCGTCATGGGACACGACGACAAGATCGCTTTCGTCGGAAGCCAGGAACTCGCCAAGACCACTCTGTTTGAGATCCTCATGGGCAACATGGAGCCTGACGAGGGGACCTACAAGTGGGGCGTGACAACTTCCCAGGCTTATTTCCAGAAAGACAACTCCAAGGAGTTCAGGGGCGAGCGCACCATCACAGAATGGCTTACAGGCTACTCTCCCATCAAGGACGTGACCTATGTCAGGGGCTTCCTCGGAAGAATGCTTTTCGCAGGCGACGACGGCGTTAAAAAGATCGGCGTCCTCTCCGGGGGCGAGAAGGTCCGCTGCCAGCTCTCAAAGATGATGATCAGCGGAGCTAACTGCCTGATCTTCGATGAGCCCACAAACCATCTGGATATGGAGTCCATCTCCGCCCTCAACGAAGGAATGATCAAGTTCCCCGGCGTCGAACTGATCGCTTGCCGCGACCATCAGGTCGTACAGACCACCGCGAACCGCATCATCGAGATCCTGCCCGACGGCAGCATCATCGACAAGGTGACCACATATGACGATTACCTTGAGAACAATGCCGACGCGAGAAAGAGAACTGTCTATGAAGCGTCCCGTGAAGAGGACAGCAACTGATCTGATAATATGATCGAAACAGCCGGCTGTAATATTCAGCCGGCTGTTTATTCATCCCCGTCATAAAGAGGTTTTGCTATGAGCCCCATAGATCTTCATACTCACTCCACAAAGTCCGACGGCACTTTTTCTCCCGAAGAGCTGATCCGCTATGCTCAGGCAAAAGGGCTTTCTGCTGTCGCCCTGACCGACCACGACACAGCGGACGGAATAGAAGAAGCGCTTTTGACCGCCCGAAAACTCAGGGAAGAAGTGAATAAGCTATCGGGCAGCAGCTTGCCCATCGTTCCTGAAGTCATACCGGGCGTCGAGCTCTCAACAGAGTACAGGGGCAGAGACATCCATGTCGTCGGACTGTTCATCGACTGGAAGAACTGCGGTTTCATCAGTAAGCTCAGGGAATTCGCAGACGCAAGGATCTACAGAAATCAGAAGATGTGCCGCCTTTTGACTGAGGGAGGCTATCCTGTAAACTATGAGGAACTTCAGTCGTCCTTTCCCGATACCGTCATAACCCGAGCCCATTTTGCCCAGTATATGTTGGAAAAGGGCTATATTTCTTCAATTGATGAGGCATTCCGCAAGCTGATCGGCGATGACTGCCCCTTCTTTGTTCCGAGAGAGAAAATATCGCCTCAGGACGGAGTACGCTTTCTTCTGCAGTACGGGGCTGTCCCGGTTCTGGCCCACCCGCTTCAATACAAGATGAGCGACGATCAGTTATGCGAACTGCTCGCCTCTCTCAGCGGATACGGCCTTTCGGGGATCGAGGTCTACTACTCCGGTTATAAGCCCGCGGACACTGCGTATCTTTCCCGGCTGGCTGATAAGTTCAGTCTTTTGCCCAGCGGGGGAAGCGACTTTCACGGAAGCCGCAAGAAAGGCCTTGACCTTGGTGCCGGATACGGCCGCCTGTATGTTCCGGATACTCTTCTTCCTCCTCTCAGGGAAAAAGCCGCACCCTCAAACAGATGAGATCAAAAAACTGCCGCTCACACAGGCGGCAGTTTTTTCACCCCAAAATGCTCTCCTCATACTGTCTGCTGTATAAGGAGTAATAATACCCTTTTTTCTTCATGAGTTCGGAATGCGTTCCTCTCTCCTCTATTTTGCCGTCCCTGACCGCCAGGATCAGATCCGCGTTCGTGATCGTAGACAACCTGTGGGCGATGACAAAACAGGTCCTCCCTTTGGTCACCACTGAGATCGCCTGCTGAATCGCTTTTTCTGTCAAAGTATCGATGGAAGAAGTTGCCTCGTCCAGGATCAGAAGCCTGGGATCGGCAAGCATGGCCCTTGCAAAAGACAGAAGCTGCTTCTCACCTGTTGAAAGGCGGCTTCCGCCTTCTCCCACTTCGCTGTCAAGGCCTCCCATCCTCTCCACAATATCTCTTGCAGACACCATATCGAGAGCACTAAGGATCTCTTCGTCCGTCGCGTCGGGCCTTCCGTATCTGAGATTTTCCCTGACCGATCCGGAAAAGAGATGCGGGGATTGAAGCACATAGCCCAGATGGCTGTGAAGCCACAGTTGGGACCTCTCCCTCGCGTCCCTTCCGTCGATCAAAAGAGTCCCTTCCGTTGGCTCGTAAAAACGGCATACAAGATTTACCAGAGTGGATTTCCCTGCTCCGGTCTCCCCGACGATCGCTATGTTTTGACCGCGCGGAACCTTGAGGCTGAAATGCTCAAGCACGTTCTCCTCTCCGTCAGGGTAGCGGAAAGTCACGTCTCTGAATTCAATATCTCCGAGCAGTTCCTCCCAGTTCTCATATTCAGGGTTGAAACTGTCGCCGTAGCGTTCGATCACCTCCGGTGAGTCCGCGACATCCGCGGGTTCAGCCAGAAGATCTGTAAGTCTCTCAATATTGACCTGAATAGCGATAAAACCGGATATATTCTGAATGATGAACTGAAGCGGCTCAACCATTCCCACTGCATAGGAGACAAATACGGAGAGGGTTCCGATCTTCAGAAGCCCTTCTCTGGTCAGCGCCCCTCCCTGCCAGAGGACGACGGCGAGCGCCGCGGAAGACATCAGGGTCACTGTGGAAATAAGCATTGCGGAGTATCTCACCGCATGCACCGACTCCCTTCTGAAATCCTCCGTCACCTCTTCGAACTCCTGCTGCATCTTCTTTTCAATGCTTAGCAGTTTGATCGTCCGGGCTCCGATGATCCCCTCGTTAAAGCTTCCCGTGATCCTTGAGTTTATTTCACGGATAAGCCTGTTTGCTGCGACAAGTCTGTTCTGAAACAGCCAGATCAGTACTCCCGCCGCTGCCAGAAGAAAGATCATCCACAGCGCGAGTCTCATCTCCGTCATCATCATTACAATGATGGCAAAAAGGATATAGGATCCGTTCCAAATGCAGTCCATCATTCGCCAGGATACCGCTTCTCCGATCTTACCCGTATCGCTCATCACCCTGGCGTGGATATATCCGACGCTGTTGCGGTTGAAATAGGAAAAGGACAGAGTCTGAAGGTGGTTAAAGGCTTTGTTCCTGAGGTCCCTGTCGATGCTCATCTCCACTGTTCCGGAATCCACCATTGTCCTGTCATTGATGACAGACTGAAAAGCCAGGACCAAAAGATAGATGACTATGAACAGCGGCATGCCTTCGAGCGTCTTTCCGGCGACAAAGTGATCCAGCGCATAGCGGCCGAACAGAGGATAAGAGACGTCGATCACGCTGCAGACGAGCGCGAGAATGATCATTCTGATCACCCTTTTTCTGTACGGACGCAGATAAGGAATCAGGCGCGGAATGCCGAACAGAGGGAGAGATGCAGTTTCACGTTCTTTATTCATCCTGCACCTCCTCTCCGGTCTCATTCATCTGCAGATCATAAATCCGCCTGTAGATGCCGCCAAGCGCAAGGAGTTCCTCATGTGTCCCCGTCTCCATGACTCTGCCTTTTTCCATAACGGCGATACGGTCCGCATGCATGATCGTCGTGATCCTGTGCGAGATCAGGATCACTGTAGCTTCTCCGGTATCCTTTCTCAGGGCCGCGCGGATCCTTGCGTCGGTCTCCGCGTCAACCGCTGACAGAGAGTCATCAAAGATCATGACCGGGCATTTCCGGATGAGCATCCTCGCAATTGCTGTCCTCTGCTTCTGGCCTCCGGACAGAGTTACGCCGCGCTCGCCGACGAATGTCTCAAATCCTGACGGGAATCTGTCGACTGCCTCCAGAAGGTCCGCGGTCTTCGACGCCCTTCGAACGTCTTCTCTTCTGTAGTTCCTTGATGTGATCGCGATATTGTCTTCAATGGACCTTGAAAAAAGAAAAGGTTCCTGCAGGACCATCCCGATCTGAGAACGCACATAAGAATTGCTGATATCTGACAGGTCTGCGTCCCCGATCATGATCCGGCCGCAGCCCTCCTGCAGCGGATACAGTTTTTCCAAAAGATACATGAGCGTAGATTTTCCCGAACCTGTTCCTCCGAGTATGCCGACTGTTGCCCCGGCAGGGATCTCAAGAGAAACATCCGTAAGCGCTTCCCCGGAATCTCCGCTGTATCCAAAAGAGACATGTTCAAAGCGGATGTCCCTGTCCATGGGCGGTCTCAGCGCTCCCTCCGGCTCAGTCTCCTCTTCCGCGTTCATGATATAGAGTATTCTCTCTATGGAGATCCCGGCTTTGCTCATCTCCGAGATCACACGGCCAAGGGATCTGACAGGCCATATCAGCAGACTGTTATAGGATACAAAAGCAATGAACTGTCCCGCAGTTATAGTGCCTCTTACACAGAACACTGCTCCCATGATATTTACGATCAGATACTGCAGTCCCGTCATAACATCCCCGGTGACCCAGTTGAGGGACAATATGCGCATCAGGCGGATCCAGAATCCTGTGTAATAATCGTTCTGCTTCTCAAATCTCTCCCTCTCGAAGCGCTCTCTCCCAAACGCGCGTACAACTCTGACACCTGTCAGATTCTCCTGCGCAATAGCTGAAAGGCGGCCTTCCTCCGTGTCTGCCTTTTCAAAAGCATCGCCTATCTTTGCATAGAAGAAAAGCGAGTAGCCGATCACGACCGGGATAAAGATCGAAGCGATCCCCGTCATGAAAGGATCGATCATCCACATGAAACGGATTGCCATCGCGATCAGGACCACGACCCTGATCAGCGATGTGAGCTGTTCAGAGATGAAAACCTTGACAGTCTCCACATCCGAAGTACAGCGCTGTATGATGTCACCGGTGCTGTTAGCGCCGTGCCATGCATAAGGAAGCCTCAATATTTTGGCGAACAACTCATCCCTGATCCGCTTGACGAAACGTTCCGCGGCCACTTCATTGAAATAGCGGAAGCAAAAACGAAAGACTGCTCCTGTCAGCGCTACAGCGATGACAGATACGGCGATCAGGACCGGCTGCCGTCTGAGCAGTTCCACCCCTCCTGCGTTTTCAAACCACAGCAAAACAGACGCCGGAAGATTCGGCGTCTTGTCACCAATCACACTGTCCACTGTAAAACTGATCATTCCGGGCAGCACCATGTCCAAAAAGGACACCGCCGAAGCAAACACCATACTAAGCAGAAAAAAGCCGGTGCTCCCTTTAAGAAAATACATGACCAGGGATGCGGAACTTTTAAACTGTTTTTGTCCTCTTCCTGTTTCCTTCATTTTCCGTACTATATATCTGCAAAACTTAACGTATAAGCGGGCGCTCTCAGAGTTCTCTGACCGAGAGGATATTGTCAAACAGTTTCTCATCCTCCAGCACTACAATACACAGCTTCTCTCTTGTCCGGGAAATCCCCTCGTAGAGGAGATTCAGCGCTTCATCCGCCGCCTCGCCTCTGCAGCGAAGCCTCTTCTCATTATCATAATAAAATCTGCTGTCCAATATCAGCAGGATACAGTCAAACTCGTTTCCGACGATCTCCTCTTCTCCAAGTCCCGCGCAGAAATTCCCGCCTTCCCCGGGAAGGGTGATCTTGCGGTATCCCTTCTCTCTATAATAGGACAGGATCGCCTCCGCCTCGTCCCTGTTTGCCGCATAGAGCACATCGATGCAGCTGTAGTCCACGTTTCTGGCCTTTTCCTTTGTGTGGAAGAGATTCTGCAAAAAAGAGAACATCGGCCGGTTGATCCGGATATTGCCTGTGAATTCAAGAAGGAGCGTATTGTATCTGAGGATCCTCTTCTCCGCCTCGGCAAGTTTGCCGTAAGTGTCAGTAAGAACATGGGGATCATAAGCCATGATACAGGGGATTCCTAGCTTCCAGACATACTCAATGATCCGTTTCATGACATCTTCAGGGATCCTGTTCGCTTCATCCAGGAACAGATAGTCCCATTCATCCCCTTCCGCGAAACAGTCGGCAGTTCGTATGAAGACGTTTTTAAGCCTTTCATCGAGGACTTTGTGCCCTTTCTGAAGATTTCCTCCTGTAAGAAGAAGCACTCTCTTCCTTTTGGAAAGAGTCATGGCGAGGTCAAACAAAAGAAGCGTTTTGCCGGTTCCGGCAGTGCCTTTAACCGCAATGACCGGGCACGCCGTACCGGGACTGCTCTCTGAGAACACTTCCAATATTTTTCGCTTGAATTCTGCCTGCTGATTAGTGAGAAAATAACTGCCGCTGAGGAACCTGTCAGGCTCCGCGGCCGGTGAGATCAGGTAATCTGATGCCCTGAAGTACTGGTCCAGATCCTTTTCCACATACCCTGAGAATGCCGGACGGCAAAGCACATCCGCCAGATCCTCCATTCTGCAGACGCGCATATGTCCTCTGTCATTGAGGTTATATACGGTATCGGTCTCCATCACATAGGTAAAAGAGTAGATCGTGCGCGAAATATGAGAGAGGTAATATCTGTTCTGGGATAACTGCTTCTGGATCCTGCTCTCCTCGACGTTCTCACTCTTGAGTTCGATATTAAGGACAGCATCCCCGTCTTCGGAAATCTTGAGCAGATCAAATTCTTTGCTTATATGCGCGATCGTAAAGGAAAAATAAAAGCCGTCCAAATGACAGACCCAGTCTTCCCCCTCCTCTGCTCTCTCATTAAGCACCGCGGCTACACCATCTGTCAGCGCGCGGAGGGATTCCGCCTCATGTGCACTATATTGTATCTCATACGCGCTTCCCGTCAGTTCTCTGGCCAGTTTGGAGAATCTGTCACCGCCCGCTGCCCTTGACAGGAGATAAAGGTTCATCGCTTTCATGGTCCGTTCCTGTTTGCCGAACCGGCAAGGGTACACATTATTCTCTCATGGCATATCTGTATCCCAGCGGTTCTCTTCCATCCCTGAATACCACCATCATCTCATTAGTAAGGCTCAGGTCATGAGGCTGACCCTCAACGTCTTTCCTCTCGACCCAGACAGCCTCCTTGAGTTCATTTCTGTCCAGTATGATCTCTGTGCTGCCGTCGACATCGCAGTAAAATCCGGCCAGAAGATCGTCCACTATGCCCCACGGCTGGGATTTGTAATAACGGATATTCTTAACCTTCAGCCCGACTTCTTCCATGACTTCCCTGGCAACAGTCTCCTCCAGAGTCTCTCCGATTTCGTTGAACCCGGCTACCAGCGCGTAAAAAGTATAGCTCCTCCCAGCATATTTTGTCATAAGGATCCTGTCCCCGTCCGTAACGCCGATGATCACCGCCGGAAGGATCCGGGGATAGATCGTTCTCCCACATTGAGGGCAGCACAGCGCCCTTTCTGTCTTTGAGGGGACTGTCTTGTGCGCGCATGTGCCGCAGTATCTGTTGTCGTGATACCATCTGGCAAGCTGGCCCGCAGTATACGCTTCAAATATGATGTGACGGTTTTCATCGCCGAAGTAGAAATCCGGGCGAAGCCGTCTGCTGTCTACAGGCACAAGGTTCCCCGGCAGTCGGGCTGTCTCGGGATCCTCTATGGCAGCCATAAACTGATTATCCATTTTGTGAGGTGCAATATCCTGGATCATAACGTATATCTTAACTCCTTTTCGATCACATATGCATGATAAGCGCGATGACAAGACCCAGTATTCCCCCGGCGAACACCTGCATTGGCGTATGGCCCACGAATTCCTTGAGCGTCTGTTCCGGCGTTAGATTCCCGGCCCCCATTTTTTCAAAGAGTTCGATCATGTCATTGATGACTACGGCCTGCTTGCCGGTCTCTCTGCGTACACCTCTGGCGTCATGCATGACTATGATCGCCATAAAGACTGCAACTCCGAAAACAGGCGATCCCCATCCCGCCGTAAATCCGGTTGCTGCAGCCACCGACGTCACAGTAGCGGAGTGGCTGCTCGGCATTCCTCCATCCCCAAACAGGCGCTCCCAGACAATCTTTTTATTGACGATCAGATGAAGGATCGTCTTGAGGATCTGCGATATCACCCAAGCGACGGCTCCCGTCTGTATGATTTTGTTCCCGCATATTTCACTGATCATAGTAAGCATAATATTCACCCCGCAATATCAACATATAAAAATCTTAACATAGAATCACTAAAATAGGACAAAAAAGATCGCTTCACCACAAGGTAAAGCGATCTTCATAATATCCATTCGATCATAAATTTTCTCTCACGTATTTTTCCAGAGATACCGCATCCTCTCTCTCATTTTCTCCTTCAATCGAAAACTCAAGAAGATCTCCCTTTTTAATATTCAGGCTCATGACATTGAAGATCAGTTTGGCATCCCCTTTTCTCGCGCCATTGCGTACAGTCACTTTTCCGCCGCTGTGGATCGCTTCCTTCACAAACTCTCCCGCTCTCTTGATATCCAATCCGTTTTCGAGACTGGATACGCACTGGAATCTTACCATTGCCTATATCCCCCCGACTAAACATCCTGTAAGATCACTTGCTGTTCTCTGCTGCCCTGAGTATTCTCTCGACATTCTCTCTGCCGGTGCGAATACCGAAATTACAAAATATTGAAAACGCCATGCCAGCCACAATGATCACTATGCCGGTTACTCCGACGGCAATCGGGTGAAAACTGCCTTTGAACCCCATATAGGCCACAGCTACGCCGATGGCGGACAGGACCAGGGAATAGGTTCTCCACCTGCTGATCCTCTCAAGCATTTCAGATTGCTTTTTTGCTTCTTCGAGCAGTTCCTGCTTACTGAGCTGGGCCATTTTTTCATCCTTTCACAAACAGATTCAATTCACATAAAAGGGGGATTCTTTA
>Ga0256405_10008215_pt1 | contig 15114 bp, 10 predicted proteins | sample RumenRJG_02DNA_FD_189096 | JGI IMG/M metagenome (GOLD analysis project Ga0256405, IMG submission 189096) | Bovine rumen microbial communities from Lethbridge, Alberta, Canada - RJG_02 | ecosystem: Host-associated > Mammals > Digestive system > Stomach > Rumen | place: Canada: Alberta... | reverse complement strand
GCTGTTGGCAGAAATGATTTTCCCTGCATTGTCAGCAAGGAAATGAACAAGGTTTTCCAGAAAAGGCACATTGCGGATATTATTCCGCTTGATAACATCCTTCAGCAGTACGGTGCTATAGACATCCGTCTGGTACTCCCTTGCATCCTGTTCGTCAAGTCCTATCTTTTTCAAACCAGGCAATCCACCAAACTGAATAAACTTTGCTAATGTATCATCACTGTCGGGCAAGTTGTGAAACTCCATGAATTCCTCATAGCTTAGTGCCTGAACGAAGATTTCCTTGTAGCGACCGCCTATTTTGTTAGCCAAGTCACTACTGAGCATATTGGAGTTGGAGCCTGTTACAACTATTTCAATATCCGGCTCCTCATAATAACTGCGAATACTGTTCTCGAAACCTTCTATATCCTGAACTTCATCTATTAGGATATAGTTGGTCTTTGTCTTGTCTCGCCGTTCATCAATATAGGCATTTAAGTCCCGGTCAGTCTGAATGTCGGCAAACTCATGTTTCTCCTTGTCAATGAAGATAATGTTTGCATGAGCATCTTCTGCTACTTTATCCCTAAAGAGGCGCAGAGTGTAACTCTTTCCTACACGACGTTGACCAACTATAATAATGATGGTGTCCTTACCAAGATGCTTCGCTATCTTGTCAAGATAACTTTGTCTTACAATTGCTCTCATATCTTTTATAGATGAAATTTGCTGCAAAGATAATAATTTTATCTTTTATAAAAGACAAAATCTTAAAATTTTTGAGATTTGTTTTGTATAATTTGCATATTTGACCCCAAAATCTCCCATTGAGTGATATCTGATTATGCGATATTTGACTTTATAACTTGGCGCAATCTTACAAAAAAGTTGAGATTGCGCCAGATTATAATTTATTTTGAAGCTTCAGCCATCAGTGCGGCACGCTCCTCCGCACTCATCCCCTTTAACAATTCAAGCAAAGCTGCCTTTTTGTCCTCTGGTTTCGGATCTTTGAGCAGATAGGCATTGTATTCCAGCATCTTTTCTAGCGGATAGGTGCCGATATAGTTTGAAGTGATGTCGCCATTGCTACTATGCCCCATGCTATCACTAATATATTTATAAGGTACTCGACCAGAATTATTCAGGTTCGTAGCGAAACTATGACGGGCCCATGTAGGTGACGGCCTTTGCTCCATACCAAGGTGTTCTGCGACCTTACCCATATGCTTACGAATGTATTTGTTGTAACGTTGTATTACCCAAATCTCTTTTTCAGGAGTTAGGAGCTGACTCATGATAGGGAAAACGCGCTGACCGAGTTTGGGCTCATTGGCATACTTGTCGAGTATCTTCTTTATCTCAGGTGTAACAGGGAAGATAACCTCGCTGGCATCTTCATTGCGCTCTTTGGTCTTATGGCGATAGAATCTCAATTGCTTTCCGTGGGTGGCAAAATACCACCCGTCATACTCTAACCGCAATGTGTCCGCCAAGTTCTGTCCATCGCCAAGGTACATGAAAAGAAATAGCCCAAGGTCACGGAACAATGCGTGCTTGTCCCTTGGAATGTAAAGCTCGTTACCATTTTCATCCGTTGCTTCATCCTTCTCCCAAAACTCATACAACTGACGCATAGTTGGCACATCGAGGAACTCATGTTTGCGACTAGCTTTTTTATTGTAGCCAGAATCCTTAAACATCTCCTTAGTGGTACCTTTTATAAAACCCTTATTGATGGCAATATTAACTATAGTGCGGAACGAACGTAACACAATGCCTGTATAGGTTGTGCTAAGTCCTGCTTTCTTCATCTTCGTTGCCCATTTCTGTATGAAAGAATGGTCAATGTCGGCAAATACAACGTCCATACCGTTGTCTTTGATAAACCTATTCCTGATGTCTCTGCCAACTCTCGCGGTACCAGCCTTGCCATCATCTTTCTTCTTTTGAATATATTCATCCCAAATAGAATATATCGTAACGTTATCATCAGCAACTCCGTTATATACGTTTTTCAACCTAACAAGAGAGAATGTGCCAGCATCTGCCATTTCACAAATTGTCGGCTTTATTTTGGCAAGATGTTGCTTTAAGTTTGCCCTCTTCTCAGAATCGGCTCTAACTCTTGTACTTTGTTCATGCTTACACATCTCTAACCAATTATTCCATGTGTATTTTTCGCCAATAGGCAGATAAAGCCGCTTAGATTCCTTGGTTACTCTCAGGACAATTGGTAACTCTTGAGTCTGGTCATGTTCAGCCGGGCGACCAGCTTCATCCCTTTGGGTAACAGTCCATTTTCGTGTGTCAATGGTAAGCGACACATAGACACCCTTGTAGCTAAAATTGGCCAAATCAGCCGAATCGGTGGACATAAAAATCTTCTTTGGCATGGCAGAATCCTTTATTTACAGGCATTTACGAATAATATTTGGTGAACATGAGGTGAACATAGACCCCTAAATTCGGTGCAAATTTACGAATTTTTCTGCAATACACAAAATTTGTAACTCATTTATTTACCGATATTTAGCATTATTTGTGATTTCGTGAAATTACTATGGAAAAAGCTCATAATCTGGAGGTCCCAGGTTCAAGCCCTGGCTGGTCCACACTAAAAATCAGTAACTTAGAAGAAATTCAAGTTGCTGATTTTTCGTTTTGCGAAAACAATGCGAAAACAATCGGTTTGAGTTCGGCCCCATTTCCTACCATTTTTTGCAATCTTGTGCGACTGCGAAAACAAGTCGTTTGAAACCGATAGGGTTCTGACTACACTCCATCATTCTCCTGAAAAGTACTCCTTTGCCAAGTCAATGGCATCTAAGCGGAGGTTTTCATCTTCCTCCTTCAATGCGGCATACACGCCATCGGCCAGCCAGAGCGTCATCAGTTCCTTCTCGTCAACTTTATACAGTTCTGCCAGCTTGGGAACTTGATCACGTCTTACACGTCGTGCTCCCAACTCCATCTTGCTGTACATGGGCATGTCCGTCCCCAGCAATTCAGCCAAATGTCGTTGCTTCAACCCTTGCTCCAGCCTCATGGCCTTTATCTTCGGGCCAAACATTCCATAAATTCTTTTATCCTTCATATTCTTTGTATCGTTGTTAGTCATCAATTAGGCTCAATTACCTGGACTTGTCCTGAGCATGTCCTGGACTTGTCCTGTGGTTCTGTCATCTCCAAACGAGATTGTAATTCCGCTTGCCAGAAGCCTATGAGGCATCATTTCACAATCTCAATTTTCCAGCCCATGTTAAGAGCCTTGTTGATTTTATCCAACATCTTCTTTTTGTCTTTGGTGCTACTATGGGTAAGTACATAAAGACCTGGTGCTGCTTCGCGTTGAGCATGACCATACTTTTTGTCCTTGGTAGTAGAGACAACATTGATGCGGCAGAACCGGACATCCAGTTCTCGCACCCTCATCAATCCTGCTTCCATAATGGCTGTAGTAAAAGTAGTGGCAGCATCGTGCTCTTGGAGTATTGAGCCGTCTTTCCTTCGGATGCAAAGCCCTGTCTTCGGAGCAATCTGTGTTCGCTTGTTCTTTCTTGGGCCAAACTCCTTGTGCTCTACTTCCGGATCTGCCTCCAAACGCTTCGCATCTATCAGCTGGGTGATATTCGTCTTACGCGACAATGACACGCTGATAGGCATACCCGGATGGTAGTCAACCACCAGAACAAGTTCTCGTTGTACCTGCTTCAATGCAGGTTCAATGGTTTCAGTTACCACAGGAAGAATCTCTTTCTTAATGATGTCTTCTTCCAATTCACTTACTTGTCTCTCCAAATCCTCATTTAGAGAGAGTCCTTCCTTCCGCAATGTTTCCATTGCCTTGTATAAATCGCCGAGTCGTGACATAAACTTTATTGATTATCTTTGATGAACGAGCAGTATTCTTCAAGAGATTTTCGCATCACCTCTTGCGGTATCAGTTTCCGTTGGTATTCGGCCACCATCGTCGGACTTAGTGAACGGCTCAGTGTGTACTCTACCATACTACGGTCAGCTGAAGGACGGAGGATGATGCCAATACTCGGATTTTCGTTATCCCGTTTCACATCTCTGTCAAGAGCCTCCAGATACATATCCATCTTGCCAACAAACTCAGGTCGGAAATCGACCGCTTTCAACTCGATTGCCACAAGACACTGTAATGCCCGATGATAGAAAAGCAAGTCTATGCGCTTTGTTGACCCTCCCACTTGAACTCCATATTCACTATCAACGAAAAGGAAGTCTTTCCCTAATTCCAGGATGAATTCTTTCATATGTTCAAGAAGCCCTTTGTGCAGTTGATGCTCGTTATGCTTTGCTGGAAGACCCAGGAAGTCCACCACAGCTTTGTCCTTTAGCAAGTACTCAGATCTGGGATAATCTCTCAGTAGTTGTGGTGATAACATTTTGTCTTTGTCAAGAAGCGTGCTATATGTTTGGCTGACAATACAACGGCGAAGTTCTCTTGACTTTAGCCTTTCACGGTAAGAATAGAGCATATAAAATACGCGCTCTTCATTTGACTTGCATCTATTCAGTATCTCTATGTGGTTAGTGAATGACGTAATGGCAAGAATGGCAGGAAATGGCAATTCAAATTGTGCAGGCGTTGACTGCACAATTGCACCTCCTTCACTTTGTGCAGTCACTGACTGCACTATTTCATTCTGACCGTGAGCCTTCAATTGTGAAAGTGGCAGTTGTACTAAATCGTCCAGATGTAGGTTCCCAATAAAACCCAAGAAAGATTCAGAACTATATGTTTCATAGAAACTCACCATATTGTACAAGTTTCTCTTTCCATAGCCCTTCCTTCTTGGATTCATGCGTTTCAGATAGTCAGCCAAATCGCTGACCACCTTAGCACCCCAATGGGCAGACTTTAGTTGCTGAGAGATGTATTGCCCCACCTCCCAATTTGTCTGCAACGCCTCCATGTTCACTTTTGCGATAGCTGATGAACGGTGCTGCTCTATTAGTGAATTGACATACTCAAACTGCTTTTCCAGTTGTGTCAGATTCGGTATAATTGTTATGTCTTTTTCCATATCTAATAAACGTTCTATCTTATTTTATGGTACCAACAGCCCTCTATATTCAAGGTCGTTCTTCATCATTTCTTTCATTTGATGCGTTTCAAGATCTATCTGCTTCAGACGCTTTTCCTTTTCTTCATCAGGATGTCGATTGTCTTGAAGCACACTCAACTTCATCTTGGTTTTGATGCATTCCAAGCCGTTGTGGATTGCTGACATACTCACAGGAGCATTTGAGTTGAATAGATGAACCCAACTTTGTCCCGCAAGCAGGTTTCCCCACCTCTCGTATTTTTGAATGTCGTTAAGACATTGGTCTGCTTTGTGATCTATTGTTTGTGTCATATGTTTTCATTTAATGAGAGCCCTTTTTCCGTACTGTTTTCATTGCTTGGTAAATCTCTTAGTTGTCTCATTATATCTTCATATTGTTGCATTCGCTCTTCTACAAAAGCCTTGTGATGGTCATACAACACATTCAATTTTGCATGGATATTATCCATATACAACTCGATTTTATCAATAAGAGAGATGAAAGTAAATAAGTTTATTATACTCGTAGCCCAGTCACATTTCTTATACAATGCAATCTGATCAACAAAGGATTTGTCCTTATGGGCATCTAATTTATTTCTAATAGCCTCTGACTCCTTCTGACTTATCATCTTCTTCAAAACGCCCTTTATCGTTTTCCAAAAAGTGTTAAGCTCATCTTTTTTTACTATTTCCTCTGGATACTTATACATCCCAGCAGAAACCTTATCGAATAAATCATGTGTTCTTGCCTCATAGATTATAGTGTAGGCATGTTTGCTCTGTACAATTCGCTCTGTATCGTTTTGAGCTTGAAGTAAAGAAATAGCTGTAGTTATTGAGTCCATCTGAAGAAGTGTTAAGAAACCCAGCATCTCATACACATCCCTATGAGTTTGGCTAACATCCAACCACTTTTCTATTATAACGAAATCGCCAACATTTTGTTCGATATCATGTTTAGTCTTGTTTATCCCCTCTTCAAGAAAGTCGATTAACCCGACATACAAAGTACATCTCTTTCCTGCATATTCCAAATTTTCACGCATTTCTTCAATATTAGTGCATATACCACATTCTGACAATTTGTTGATTGCCTCTTTTTCAGAATAGGGGATTTCAAAGGCCTCACTAAATGAATATCTATTAAAGCCAAATTCTTTGGCTATATCACTAACGCTTTTACTCATTTCATCGGTATTTTGTTTAAACATCCACCTTCTATAGAACACAGAGTCGTAACATCACTATTTTTTCAGGTTATTATCGCGATTCTGCTTCCATTTTTTCATTTATCTCTTTAGCAAAATCATAAATGCATGAAATTGTACAATCCATTTCATCTTGATTATCCGAGATATATTGCTGAACCTTGCTACTACGCACTAATTGCGAAACGATGTAAAACTCCATAATGTTTTGGAACGAGGATAAATAGTGCTGTAATTCCGCCTCATCTTCGGCTTCTACTTCCCCGCTCTGTTTTACTTTTTGTATGAAATTGTCTATTTGTACAACCAGCTTCTCAGTTATAGAACGTAAAACGGGTTGCTCCTGCAATGTCTGATTTTTATATAGGAAAGAATTGTCCATTCCCATTAGTTTCTTTTTAAGAAGCTCTATTTTCTCTGAGAATAGTCTTTTTTCGTATATGGATGCTTTGATGTCATTAATTAGCTCTTTGATAAGGTTGTAATCCTCCAACCGCATCTTAGCTAAAATTGTTTGAGCTTCAAAAAGTAAATTATTAATATGCCTTTTTTCACTATTACTATCTAAGGTTGAATTAATCTTAATGATTGCACAAATATTTACTACGGCTAATACTGTTGTAATTATCCCATTGAAAATTACAATAAAAAGATTCCAGTCATTTAACTCTTGAGAAATTCCACCACTAAAGACAGAACGATATTGATATAAAACTATACCATTCGCAATAATACATGCTAGGCTAATGAAAAGCAAAGCGATAGTCCATTTATTCTGTAGCCATTTCATACACAATAATCATTTAGATTGTTCATATTCTTCTCGTGTGATTGGAGTCCCCGGATCAACGGCGAGGACTTCATCATAGGTTAGGCCGTAGAGGTGATAAACGAGGAGGTCTATTACATTCTCCAAATTAATCGTGCTAACAGTCGGATTTGAGTCCTTTGTTTTCAAAATTTTATTTACTAAATCTACAATCAGCTTCTGTTGGTCTAATGTTGCAGAAGGAATGGGTAAATTGCGAATATGCTCTGGATAAATATTAAAATCATCGCCACGAATGTTGGCGAGTAAAGTTGTTGCATATTTTGAGTTCAAAATACCAAGCAGATAACGCAGATTAATGGTTTCGGAAAGAATTTCCATTTCTTCACGTTTTTTTGAACTATACTTCTTGATACTTCCTGCTATACTTTTATTATAGACTCCTTTCAAGTTGATCCATGGAACGGCACAAATAATTTTATTATTATGAAGCATCCCTCTACCAGAATCATAAGTTGATTTTATTTCTCCAAAAGCATTTATCAACAATTTTTCATGTTCATAGAGTTCCGGAAACGTAGGTCTTGCTATTTTAGCAGGACATCGTTCTGTTTCCCATTCCAAATATCGAATACGTTTAATTTGATATCTGTCAATATCTTTCCCCTCAACATATTCTCTCGAATGGATATCATCTTTTGTTTCGCTGATTAAATCTTCTTTTTTAAATTCTCCCTTTGCTGTTTTTTCATCTGCATTTGGACGCAATCCATAACTTATATAACAGAAGTCACCCAACAATGGCATAACAGCATGACAATCGCGCTTTCTATTTTCTTGTGTTACATTCCATACAAATGTTTTCCAATCTTGAATCAAATTGCTATGCGGTTGCTCAAATGCACGAGATATTTCAAAACTATCAGAAATTTTACTTATCCATGTAGAGCCCTTGCTTATTCTCTTTCTAATAATAGGAATACAATTAGAGACTGTTGCATTTTCAAAGATTTTCGTACCGTTTAAATCTGCTAGTTCTATCAAATCTTCCTCATTTGTAATAATCATACGAATAATCTTAGCATACTGTTGGTTGGTTAAGGGAAAAGGTACAATCATTGCACTTACTCCATTCAAACAATTCAATTGGAGTCCAATTTCAATGAATGGAATATATAAATCCCATCTCAAATAAAGCGACTTGAATTTTTTTGATTTTATTATTCTTTCCCGTTGCTCAGCCAAAATCTTATCTGCCATTTGAGTTGGTGCACTTATATACGGTGGATTACCTATGACTATATCAAATCCTCCTTGTGAGAATACATCATAGAACCAAGTGTGCCAGAGGGTGAACTGGTCATTGGCAGAGAGGTCAAGGTCACCAAAGTCCACATTGATGCTTTGTTCGCGAAGTTGTTGCTTGACGTTTTCTATAATTTCTTGCTTCAGTTGCTCTTTGCGCTGATGGTCAGAACAGTTGTAGTATTCATTGAGTTTCTCACGAAGATCAAAACGAAGAATATCGAGTTCTTTGTCAAACCATGTAAGTTGAGTGCCCCCTCCTTGTTCTGTTGACAAAGTTGTCATTTTTGACAAGTCAACACCCTTGTATTGTTCCAATAACGAGTTGCCTTGCATGATTTTGAAGTCAAGGTTAGGCAAGAATCGTGGCGTTTCCTCATCAACAATAAGTGAGAGCCAGAAGCGGAGACGTGCAATGTCAACAGCACCTTTCTCTATATCGACACCATAGATGTTGTTCTGAATGATGTGTCGCTTGATGTCGGCAGCATTCTTTTCTTCCAAATCCGGATGGATAGCACACTGGCAGAGATAGAGTTGGCGAAGTAATCCCATCGGGAATGCACCACTACCAATGGCTGGGTCGCAAATCTTGACATTGAGCAGTTTAATGCTGATGTCTTCAGCCATCGAACCCAAGTGCTCTGCTTCATGTGTCAGCACAAATTGCCTGATAGATTCCTTATTGGCTTCATCGTCAATACCTGTTTGCAAATAGGCAATCAGACTTTCCTGGCACATATACTGCACAATCTCCTTGGGTGTGTAGAACGCGCCCTTGTCCTTGTTGTCTTCCAGCAGGTTCTCGAATACACGCCCTAACATTTCGGGGTCAACACCAATTTGTGCATCGTTGGGGTCATTCTCGTCTATGGTGAAGTTGTATCTCTCAAAGAATTCAAGCACGTCACCCAAAAGATGCTGCGGCAAATGGATGTTGGAACAATCCTCTTCGTCTAATTGGAAGAGGCCACCATTGAGGAATGGTATCTTGATGCCATTTCCCACTTTGGGTGAAGCGAGGTCATTGTTGTCCTGTCGGTTGGTATTGAGGTCATTGAAGAGAGGCTCAAGGAATCCGTCGATGAAGTTATCCTTATCAGCAAATTCGTTGAACTTGTTTTGCAGGAAACGTGTGTCGCCACCTTTCCAATCCTGTCGGTCTGAAGGCACACCCATCCATTCTTTTTTCTGCAGGAACTGAAGGAAGACCAATCTGCCCATCAGTTTCTTGATGTAGTCGCGTACAGTCTTCTCTGGGTCCTTATACACAGCCACGAATTGGTTGAATATTTCATGGCAAGGTTCATGGATGGTCTTCTCCACCCACTTTCCTTTTTCTTTCACATAGCGTTTGCCCGTGATATATTCCACGATGTCAGCATAATGCTCACGGTATTCATCGAAGAACTCCTTGGAGAGTGCTTCCACAGAGAACGCATCTTTGATGTTCTCAAACGAAATGCCTTTGCGCTGCAATGCATCGAAGCGACCAACGGGTGTGTTATAGAAACTGTCGCTCTCGCCAAAGACGTATGTGTAGCGTTTGGGGGCAGTGCTCTCACCCTTGATGTCACTTACAAAAGACAAACGCCACAGTTCGCCACTATCGAATACCACTAAAGCGGCATCGAATTCACCCCAATTAGGATTGACAAATGACTTCACCAAATTGCGGAGTCCAACGCGCTTACGAGCCACATTGCCATGAAGAATCTGGTAATAGAACAAACCGATGCGGTAACTATCGGTAGTGTCGATGGCTCCAAGGTAAAACCCTTGACTATCTTCTGGAGTTCCATCAATGCGTTCGGGCACTGCCTTTAGTTCTGTCGCTTGAAAATAGTGCTGCAACATCTGTTGCCATTCATGTGCATTGAATGGCTGTTGGAATATCTGTCGGAGGTTGTCTTTACTGTATATCATAATTCTTTTTTCAAAGCGTTACAATTTGTAACCGTTTCATTTTATATAAATGTTTCGGAAATGATGATTTGCGGGTCTGATACTTTAGGTACTGCCTCTTCCTGTTTTTCCTTGCTGATGGTCTGGTATTCATCAACAAGAGAAAGGATTTCTCTTTTCAGTTTGTCTTCATCTTGCTTAATCTGCATCTTATCGCCTTTATATGGCTTCGACAAATCGCGTAGTCGGCGAGGCAATTGAGTATAGACTCCATTATTGATATATGCTGCCAAGACATCACATTGTGCTTTCACCATACTATCCGTAAAGGTTTGCTTCAGTTTGCGAAGGAAGTTAAGTGCCGTCTTCGAAATGTTGTCGAGGTCTGTTCTGTTGATAGATGAATCGTCTGCTGCCTCCACATATTCAGATGTATATTTGCGAAGGGCACGGTTGACATGGTCATAGTTTTTACTATCTGGCAAGAATGGAGCAGGTTCTTCTTCAGGCTTGGCCTTAAGATACTTTACGGCTTCGAGGAAGTCAATAGGCACCACCGTTTTGTCTGTAGCCAAATAGAATTCTGTCTTAACATCTGAAGACACGAAGATAATGGTCTTGTCTGTATGCTTGCCCGTGTTGCGAGCCACACGACTCTTCAGCGGCAGTTGCTTCACCTTGTCATACAGCTCGCGGTTATTGTTAAACACATCGCGCAACTCCCGAATCAAGGCAAGCTTTGCATCCATGCTGTCCTTCACGTTACTGTCAAACATCTTGAACTGTTTGACAATTTCTTCTTTGGAATAGATCTGTACATCCTCACCAAAGGCAGAATGGAAACCTTGCAATTTCACAAGGGCATTCTCGTAGAGTTTAATCTGCTTGTTGCCTTGCGGGGATGGATAGAACATATAATTATAAATGAATTCGGCCACAGAACCGATACGGTTAACACGACCTATGCGCTGCATCAAGCGTGAGGCATTCCAAGGAGAATCATAATTGACAATTATGTGAGAGCGATGCAGGTTGACACCTTCGGCCAGTACATCTGATGTCAGGATAATGTTGTAACGGTCTTTCTTTACCGTACTGTTGGCATCGAAGTTTTCCTTGATGTCCGTTGCTCTGCGGTCACGGTTCTCTGCCGTCACTGTAAGCACGTCTTTTCGTCCCAACTCATTCTCCAATCTGCCTTTGAGATAGTTGAGTGTATCGACACTCTCTGAGAAGACAACCAACTTGCCAGAGAGATTGCGACTATCAAAGAATTCGTTCTCCAGTTTTTCCCTGAAGAGGTCAAACTTCTGGTCATCATGCTCTTGTTTCCAATCGGCATTAAGGACTTCAAGCACTTTCTTATCATGTTGGAGCATCGCGATGAAATCAGGATCAAAATCTTCCGACTTGTAGAGGATGTCGCTTTCGTTATAACCTTTTTCCAGCGCCTTCTCTATAATCTCGTCCAGCTCCATTCCTTTGGCCTGCAAGTCTTTTACATTAAGGTCTGGAGCAATGATGACTTTGTCCTCAGCAAACATCTTTAGCATATCATCTGTGATACGAAGTAATGTTGCTAAAGACAGTTTGAAAGCATGGAAACTACTTTCCAATCGCTTCACCATGTGAACTCGATAGATGCCTGCTAATGTTTGACCGACATGGACAGCATTACGATATTTTGCACGCAGTTCTGGTTTCAAGAACTCAATAGCACGATAACGGGCGTAGTGCAAATGCGGCTCAAACTTGTCGTCAGACAACACATTCAACGTATAGAAGAAACGATTGCTGGTGTCTACATCCATTTCATACTCCAATGGAGTAGGAGCCAAGGGCTTTGGAAAGACAATTCCTTGTGCTTTCAAATCCTTCTTATATTCAGGGTCGTTTTCGATGTTGCTTCGTGTCCTGCGGACAGTCACTTTGTCTATGACTCGTTCACGGATTACTTCATAGATTCTATCAACATCAGCCGTAACATCACGAGTCTCACGCTCTTTCATCAACAAGCTATATGCCTTGATATGTTCTGCGAAGAACCCTTTAAGATTAGGAATTCCATCTATGGTACAACTCTGGCTGTCCTGGAAGAGAAGCAAAAGGTTAAGCAAGTCTTCTGGACGGTTATTGAGTGGTGTGGCAGAAAGCAACATGACTTTCTTTCGCAAGCTTTTCAACAACCCTGTGTTGACACAATCTGCTTTACAGATTTTCTGGAGGTCATCATATTTGCCAGAGCCACCATTGCGGAACACATGGGCTTCATCCACAATGATTAGGTCGAACTCTTCCTTTGACTTGTAGCGGTCTTTCCCATCAAGAACTCGGTCCAGTTTCCCATTGGTAATGAATTGTGCTTTATGATAAATGCCAAACAGTTTGAAGGTGTCCTCCCAGTTTTCACGGAGAGCTGGAGGAAACACAACAAGTATGCTCGTATTTCGTCCATTGGCTTCTATGAAGCGCTTGGCAATCATGGTAGCAATCATTGTCTTGCCAAGACCGACCACATCTGCGAGGAATAGTCCATTATGGCGCATGAGCATCTGGAATCCCTGAATGACAGCATCGGTCTGATACTTCAACTCCATCACACCGGATGGAAGCTGGACAGAGAAATCATCTTCAACCTGGTCGCCAAAAGTATCTATCAATACCTTCAGGTAGATTTCGTATGGCGTAGGCTGATAACCCAGATACGTCTTCTGCTTGATGCCTTCAATATCGTCAATTGTCAATGGAACAGCTTCTTCCCATAATTTCTTGAATTCCGTATGGCAGTAATCGACATCATCAAAATCCTTCATGGCCACATTCAACTCATACCTTGGGGATTGTGTCGTTCCAAGTCCTGAATCTGAAATGTTGGAAGAACCCATAATCACCCATCCGTCGGTGTTCTCATTATGGTTTTGTGGCAGACACAAATAAAACTTAGCATGAAGATTCTTCGTGGAGTGTATTTTCATTTGGAGCCTACCTTCCACCAAATCTTGACACATCTGCAGGATGCCTTCCTCTACTTCTGGTGCATATCGGGCATTGATGATGTCCTGACGAAATTCTTCATCATAGACAATCTTTGCTTTCTCTGCACTCTCCAGCATCAACATCGTTTTGTTATGCCTGCGGAATATATCATCGATGTTAATACCTACAAGTATTTTGATCTCCTCAACATCCTTCAACTCCTTGCGAAGTTTGAAATAGCCAGAAGAGCGAAAGAAACCGACAACAGCCAAGAAACGGTCAAAATTGGCCATGCCTAATGCGATGCCCTTCAATTTGTCAAAAAGGGTATTGCCTGTATCATTATTGAAAAACTTACTGCTCATATATTATTGTGAAACTTTCTATTGTATCGCTTACGAATATGATTTACTATTTCAGCATCTCTAAGATTGTCTCTGGCGATGCGGTCAGTTCAGTGACAGCACATAATCCAGTACCAATATCTTTTACGCTGGCACCAAGGAGATATGCTTTATTGTCAACAATCAAGAAGCGGTCATGATTTCTGTGGGGCAATTGTACAAACGTAATCTCAGGATATTGTTCGTTGTGTTTCTTTAGGTCTGTCAGGAATTGCTCGCTGTAGCGAGTATGGATTGTGGCTATTACACCATCTGCACGCTTTGTTAGCAATGACAAAACTCGGTCATCCACAAAATTGTCTATTAGCACAATTCTTTGTTGGGCACTTCGCACTAAGTCAGAAATATACGACCAGGCATCCCACACGCATCCAGTCTGGAATATCTGCTCCGGCAAGAGCTTCGGAGAGAAATTTTCTATTTTCTCGATAATGGCATCAATTTTCTCGTCTGTATCTTGTTGATGTTGCTCAATGTTGAAAATGCGCTGAATCATCTGAGCATTATTATTCACTAACTGTGGGATAGCCGTAAAAGCACGCATAATCTTGATATTGACACCAACGGCAGTCTGTGACCTCAGCACGCTACTAAGCATGGCTACACCATTGCGAGTGAAAGCATAAGGCGGCCTTCTTAAGCCCATTTTCGCAAAATTTGATGTCGCATTTTGCGATATCAAAATATCTGAGCCATAATTATTGTTAAGATTGGAGGTCACAATTTGTGACTTCCAATTTGTATTTTGCTGTCTTTCTACCGGATTGGAGGTCACAATTTGTGACCGCAATATTTCAAGTTCGCTTTTTGTTAACTTGAACATAAAGTCCTCAGGGAAACGATTTGTATTACGCTTAACAGCCTGATTGAGTGCTTTTGTTTCAACACCATACAGAAAAGCTAAGTCGAAGTCAAGCATTACCTGTTGTCCTCGTATAACTCGTATCATTGACTTGATGCTAACGCTTTCAGAACTGCTTTGTGCAACGGATGTTATCACCTCGTCATGGTTTGGGGACACTTCATTGAGGGTGTCGCATTTTGCTACCCCCTTAGGTTCTCCTTTTTCAGCAACTTTCTTCTTTGCCATATTGTTCTTAAAGAATGATGTCTTTTATTGGCTACAAAATTACAAAAAATATCTTGTATAACCTTTGGTTATATCGAAAAATTGCCTTTCAATGGCTTACTTTTATGATTTTTTGTGCAAATGATGTGTTCGTAAGCCTATTTTTGTGTTCAAAATGGGATGATGATACTAATTTTCATTCTCGTTATCGATTTGTGCGGAACAACAACGAAGTGTCTTTCGAGAGAGACGGCTAAGAAACCGAATTCGCGGGTTAACGGCAGCATAAAGCCCCTGTAATGCTTGACGGGGTAAGGGGAAACTGGGCATGACCCATGCATAATCATGCCTGTACTGGCAAGACTACCGTCTGATGGAGAAGCGAACTGCATAATTAGTTAGCATCACTATTAGT
>Ga0256405_10008214_pt1 | contig 15115 bp, 26 predicted proteins | sample RumenRJG_02DNA_FD_189096 | JGI IMG/M metagenome (GOLD analysis project Ga0256405, IMG submission 189096) | Bovine rumen microbial communities from Lethbridge, Alberta, Canada - RJG_02 | ecosystem: Host-associated > Mammals > Digestive system > Stomach > Rumen | place: Canada: Alberta... | reverse complement strand
TGCTTATTAAATGATTTACGAACATATGGAACCATTGTCCAGTCAATATGTGTTGCAGCAACACCACCAAATTGTTGTAATGATTGAATTTGGAAAATAACTGCCACTAATTGTGATGCAGTATTAATTGAATTTGCACCACGAACATCTGTTTGTCGTGTTAAAAATCCATTCTTCAATAATTTGTCAAATGGTAATGACAAACAATTGTGCATTCCAATTTCGTAACTATCAAGGTCGTGAATGTAATCTTCATTATTGTTGTGATTGTCTCTAAATTGTTTTGACATATGTTTCAATGCCATATTTTTTGTCACAACTCTGGATGCTTCACCAATACGTCCACCAAATGATGCTTCATCAAGGTTTGCATTTTGATTTTCAACATCTTTAGCATTAAGTTTCTTTGTGATTTCTTTTGTCATCCAACTTTTTTCATCTCGGATCTCTTCACGTTTCTTCCGATACAAAATAAAGGCCTCAGCAGCTTTGATTTTATTCTTCTTAATAAGAAAATCACGAATCACATCCTGAATGTCTTCAATAGGCATAACGAATGTTTCATCGTGCTTTTCTATGAAGTTATCAAAGTATTGCTTTACCTGTTCGATAAATTTTTCAGGAACCTCTTCATTAACCTGTTTGTCATTGAAAACTCTGTCAATAACTTTTTTGATTTTTTCAAATCTGAATTCTTGAATAGTTCCGTCTCTCTTTTCGACTTTCATAAATTTTTATATAATTTAATTTTTATTAGATTATTTTATTAAATAAGGTTTAAAATAACTTAATGGACGATCCTTCATTTACATGTTTTTTAACCCCTTCATTTCTGTAATAATCTTCTAATAATTCTTGCTTCATTTTGGGAGTTAAAACTTTACGATAGACATAATCATAATTAAAATCAAAGAACTCATTAATTGCAATAACTTGTTCAATTGGGTTTAATTTTTTAACTTTTAACAATTCATCCTTAACATAGTTAAATACATCTGATATGGAATCTTTAGGAATTTTAATAACCTGTGTTCCATCAATTAAGAATCTACCATCACTTAATGAAGAGTCCATAAAAATTTTATATATGATTTCTGCAGTGTCCTTTCTGTCTGTCAATAACTCTGGATCATCTGTTGTAGCGAAATCATACTAAGATGTTACTTCACTATGCACCTACATCGGCGCATTACTGTCAAAGTTCAAATCGTAATTTTTCCCATCAAAGTAAGAATTATGGAGTGTTTTCGTAGTATTAATACGAGCCATAATAATTGATGTTTAATTTTTATATATTTTGTTTACAATTTAAATTTTAATATTTTATTTAATAAAAATGATATAGTTTTTATCAAGATATATGTAGTATATTTATCTCAAAATGGGCTAAAAAATAGGACAGGCAATAAAAATAAAAGGACCAATTTTTTAGTCCTTTTCGTTTTCTTTTTCATAGAATAATTTGTTTCTTTCTTTCCAAATTTTTCTATGTTTTTCTAATGTTTTTTCATCAATGGAAGTGTTTCGTTCTTCCATTAATTTGTCAAATGCTTCTTTAAGATTTTTTAGTTCTTTTAGAAATTTTTCAGGCTCGCTCCAACCAAGGTCTTTATATTCTTTATTTAAACGTTCATATGCATTATTAAACGCATTTATCAATTGTACACCGTATCTTTGTCTAATTTTAGCATCATCTGTTTTATATGTTTCTTTGTCACCCGGTTCCCATAATAATGTTTCGCCCATTACTTTAGGCATTCTAAGACACTCATTAGCATAACCCATATAATTATATATTCCATTAAGATCATTATCTTTAAGCCCTTTAATAATTGTTTTAATGATTGGTTCTGCAAAATCATGCGCATCATCTAAATAACTATCTGACTATGCTGGTTTATACCCCCATGAGCCTTCATTGAGAGCTTTTTTAACTTCTTTAGCAACCGAAGACATTATTGATTCATATAAAGCTTTTTTATTATCACTTTTCATATAATTTAATTATGTTTTTTAATTTATTTCAATATATTTACTAGTTGGATTATTTTTATGTAATATTTTGCTTTTTTCATCAAATTCCCATCCAAATGAAGAATTTAAATCAAATTCTTTAAGAATTTTATCTATTGTCTAGTCTAATAATAAAATAATATTTGTTAATATAGCTTTAGAAAAATCATAAAATTTAACATTAAGAAATATTATCTATCCTTCTGGACTTTTATACGCAATACCTATTTTATTATTATTTGTAGAAAATAGAAGATTAAATTTATTAAAATATGTGTAATGTGTGTCATTTTTAAATTCTTTTTCTAACCCATTAGATAAATATCTCCTCATAAATAACTAAAATGGCTAATCTCCTGAATATCCACAGCCTTTAAAACCTTTTGGGTTTGTAAAATTAATAAGGCTTTTTACTTTTTCTGATGTGTCTGGCCAATCAATAATACATTTTTCATTATATAATATTTCTATATCTCCGCATATAAAGGCTAAACTTGGCATTGGCTTTTTAGCAGCATATTTACCAAAATTTTTAACTTTATTAAATAAATTGTTATTTTGTTGTTCTTCATTTAATGCTTTTTTAACTTCTTTAGCAACCAAAGACATTATTGATTCATATAACTATTTCTTATTCATAAATGAATATAAATTTTTTTATTTATTAAACATGGAGCTCAAATCTGAGCTCCAGTATTAAATAATTCTTCAAATGGTCTATTTACCATATCCATTGTTGGAGGAGGGTTGTCTGCTGGGTTTGCTTGTTGAATAACCTGAACCCTTTTCTTTTTATTCAATTTATCAACTTCATTTGCAGTAGCAGATCTATAAATATTCGGAACATCCACTGTATCTGGAATAATATCTTCTGATGGGTCCTCTGTAATTCTTAAATGATATGGATCAAAAATGTATTTTTGTTTATCTCCTGCATGAGGATTATCACGCAATGCAATAGGTTGCAAATAATACACATTATTTGCTCTCATTAATGCTGTTCTAAGAATCCCAAATAATGCATCAACTGTTGCGCTAAGACCTTTAGATTCAGATACATTAGACAATGTCATATTAGTTGTTTCATATCCATCACCATTAACTTGTGTTACTGAAATAATCGCCCATTGATTTCTCTGACCCATTGCACGAACATCCTCACAAATATTTTTAATTTTTATATATGTGTTATCACCAGAGTTTCCTCGTTGGTCTCTCATAATATTTACATAATCGAGAAAAACATTTGAGAAATGAAACTCAACTCCAAGTTGTTTTGAAATCTCTTCTTCTTTCTTTAATATAAAGTTTTCAATATCTGATGCTGTTGCAGATGATGTTGGAAACTCTTCAATAAAGAATTTTCCAGCAGGAATTAATAAACTATTATGAAATGCCTGAACGGCTTGTTTCATTTTATTTGGGTCTTTTAATGCTTTCTGATATTCATCTATTTTTATATTGAATAAATTGGAACCAATACGTTGAGCTACTTTTTGATAGCTCATCTCTAATGTAATATAAATTGTATTATATCCCATTTTTACTGAGTTGGCTGCCAAATTACAAAGCCATTGTGATTTTCCAGACTTTGGAGCACCCATTAAAACATAAAGGCCTTTTTTAGTAAAACCACCATTTAAACAAAGATCCATAAATTTGAATCCTGTGCTGTGTGTATCTTCGTCTTTAATAACATGATTATTAATATCGAAGAAATCATATCCCTCAGATGTGTTTACATTAAATGTAGCACCATTATTAAATATATTTGACGCTCTATTAATATATGTTTCACAATCAGTATATGCAATATTGGTTGGAAGTTGTTTTACATATGCGATTGTATTTTCCAATCCTGTATAGAAACTTCTGAATTTACCCCAAGCTGCAATGTTAGTTTGAAGCCAGTCTTCACTGTATTTTGATAATCCAGAACGATTACCCCAAAGTGTTTGAATGGACTCCAATGAGACCTCATCTTTTCCACCAATTTTGATTAATTCGTAAAGCTGTTCAGGTGTAGGTTCCTCTTTATATTGATTCACAAAATCCTGTGCATAATCAAAAATCGATACAATTGTAGGTTCACTAAAAAATCTTTTATTAAAATTCTTAATTAAATTTGGGTCTTTTAAAATGTAAAAAAATGCAATAATCTCAAAATACAAATTATTCATACTAAAATCAACTTAAATCTTTAATAATTATATATATGTATCTATATATAGTTTTTTAATTGATAAATATATTGATGGAATATTGTAAACAAATATTAGAAGCAATTCAAAGAGGTGTATAGTTGGCATTAGATGATTTTGAAGATGATAATTCTAAATTGACAACTAAAAGAAATATAGTCAATAATAGAAATACAATAGCTGACAATCTTTTCTTTTATCATCCAATAGAAAAAATAAAAGACTTATCTATAACACCAAAAGAATATAAAGAGTTTGAAGATTATGTAAAAACTCATAATATGAAATATATCGTTAAAGACAATCAAGAACTTGCAGATATTGTTGAATATTTTAGAAGAAAGTCTGTTGGTCCTCAATGCAATCTTAATTGGATAGATACTTCTAATGTTACTAATATGGCATATTTATTTGCAGATTGTGAGTTTAATGGAAATATATCAGAATGGGATACATCTAATGTTATTACTATGGCAAATATGTTTTAGAATGCACCTAATTTTAATGGTGATATTTCTAAATGGAATGTAAGTAATGTTATATCTATGAATAAAATGTTTTTATATGCTCGTAATTTTAATCAAGATATTAGTAATTGGGATGTTTCTCATGTAAAAATTACAACAGCTATGTTTTATAATGCTAAATCATTTAATCAAGATTTATCAAAATGGAAATTAATGCGTGTTTTGAATGATCATAGACGGTATATGTTTGATATGTCTGGCATGGATGCAAATACTGGTAATCAATTAGCTGCAAAGAAAAATAAGAAAAAGCAGCCAAAAGAATATTCCGATTTTGAAGTAAATGCTTAGTTAGCAATAGATAGAGAAATGGAAGGAAAATGATTCCTTCCATTTTAATTATATTTTTTCAAGTATCTTAACAACTGGACGTGTATTTTCAACAGTTAATGGCAAATCTTTATTATTAACTTTATAATCTTCTGGATCTGCATGTTGAATCCATTTATCAAATTTTTCTCTATTTAACATTTTTGGAGATGCCCAATAAACATGTTGACCAGAATTTTTACCAATAATTTTAAACCCATGAAATGGCATATTTTTAAGTGCAGAAATTCCACCAGGTGTTACGCCGCCTTCAGTTGTTACTATATCACCAGATTGTATAATATCAGCAGCGGCTTCAAATAATATGAACTTTTCTTCTTTAGTAAATTCCGTGTCTGAATCATTTTCAAAATGTAGATTCCAATCAATATTGTGTTTATTACTTGTTAATAAAACAAAATATTTTAAAGGATCTCTTTTTAAACATATTGCAATTCCTTCACGGTTAAATGTTTTTGGACCCTGACCTTCTACTTTAATATCCTTATTATTAAAGAATTTTTCAATAGTATTTTTAATTAATAAATCCATTATTTACAATTATTAATTTTTAATATATTTATTAAATAGATAAAGGTGCGGCGAGAGACGCACCTTTATCTAATATGAAAATCATCTATATTTGATTTATACACCACTAAATAGTTTTTTATTTAATTATTATATTTTAATAAATCAAATTGACCTTACTTTTCTTGCATGAAACAATTGACCAATCCCACATAGTGCCTTTCATTTCTTCCATACACTTTTCTTGTACATGAGTTGGATCTTGAGCATCAATTAAATGTACTTCTTTAACTTTCTTTACTTTACCCGTCTCAGAATCTTCTTGAGATACTTCAACTATTGTTTCCCAGAACCCATATTGAGGTTCTAATACTGTATTTTCTTCCATATTCTCTAATTTTATATTTTTAAATTATATTTTTTAATAGAAAATTAGTTTATTTACATTTCGTCGGATGCCCCAGAAATAACTGAAAATGGCAATATTACAAACATTGCACCAAATCCATATACTGTAAAAATAAACTCCAAAAAGTCATTCATAAAATCGGAAATTACAGATTTTTCTTGTTTAGTACACAACTTAATTAGGCAATCCATTGTACCAAAAATTAGATATATTGGCCACAATAATGTAGCAAACAAACATATTGCCAAAAAAATTACTAAACAGAGTGGAACTCCAATAACAAATGTAAAAATCTTTTCAATCGTTTTCATATTAAATACAAATTTTATTTACAACAGCTGCATCCATTCTTTTAAGTCCTTTCATAGTATAAATTAAAACAATTTTTTGTTTATGCGATCTCTTCTTCCATGTCAGTTCCATCAATCATGCAGGTTGCGTTTTGCTGCTCAGGAGAAAGACCCATCCAAGTACTATAAAGAATTGGGCGCGTTTCAAAGAATTTGCAACCCGTCTGATAATGATAGTCAATTTTGATTGCCGTCATCTGCGGGCAATCACAAACCGGTCCATAATAACGATACTGAAGAACCGGATAATTTCCATATTTGGAACGAACAACAATTGTACGCGTTTCATCTGCATCAATTGTATGATTACCGACACGTACAATATTATACCGTTTAAGCAAATCTTCTGGATTTTTAATCCACTCCATTTTGTAGCCATGCTCAACAAGAAGTTCACGTTTTTCATCCATCTCAAGCATAAGGGTTAGTCCATCTACAATACCATAACGCGCAAATCCTTCACGCAACTTTTGGTAATTAGTATATTTTCCAAAAGACTCATGAGACATAATGTATTCCATTACATTGCAGAAAAATACTCGAGCATCTTTCTCATTACCAATACGCAATGCGGATTTACGAGCATCTAAAACTTTTTTAATACCCTCTAAAATAGGGCTTCTTTGAAGAGATTTTACTGAAAAATCAAATAAATTAGATGTTGCCATAAATTTCCTCCTTTTACATTATTTTTAATTTGATGGTGCAAATATACACATTTTTCATCAATAGAAAAAATAGAAGTTAAAAAGAGATGAAAATATTAGTTAGTTTACCATATATATTATCAATATACTTATTTTTCATAAGCTAAAAATATTTTAAACCACGCCCTTTTGAACAATTTGTGCTATCATTTTGCCATCTGCATTAGGAAGGGCCGCTTTAATACGTTTTACAAAGATGCCCATATTTTTCTTTTCTGGCTCAAGATGCTCTTCATCGCGAATAAGTATGAAAGCTTTAACAATATCTTCTTCTGATGCAGCTTGCGGTAAAAGTTCCTTAATGACTCCTGCTTCATTCATTTCATTAAGCGCCAAGTCTTCACGATTTGCATTTTGATAAACTACTGCAGATTCTTGACGTTCTTTAACCATCTTTCTTAAAATTTGCAACTCGTCCGTGTCTGTTAAAGTTTTACTAGCATTTTCTTTAGATGTTTCCCAATTCATAAATGCAGTTTTAATGGCACGATATGCTTCTGTTCGTACAGTGTCATGAGCCTTCATTGACTCCATGATCATTTTATTTAAATTTTCCTTAATCATATTTTAAATACATTTATTATTTATCAAAACGGTGTTAAATCAATAATTACAATGTCAATATATTTTTAACAAGTCTATTTAGAAACTGTGGAATTTTAGAATCATCATAAAAACAATCATCTTCAGTTCCTCTAATCTTATCTGTTTCTTTTGGATATAATTCATAAGCATAATTAAAATATGCCTGACCTACTCGCCATTCTTTAGGTTTATTTAGAACCTTTATATGTAATGGAATATTTTTACTATAATCTATTTTCATATTATTTTTATAATTTTATGGCTTCTGGAATTCCTTCAATAAATATATGTCTGAATTCTTCATCTGTGATTTCTTTCATATACACTTTACTAATTACACCACTATGATTTATTATGTTTAATAACGCAGTTTTAAATGCGTCTTCATCTGAAAAATAATGTGTAATTGGGTCTTTTCCTATTTTCCAAGGTTCATTTCCTAAAGTCCAATCACCATCTCTATAAGGAAGCGTGTCTTCAACCCAATGTTCTATGCAATATATCTTTCTCATGTTCCTGCTATAATTTTGTTTCTGTCCATTTTTCAACATTCCAACCAAATTCTTTGCTTCTATCAGTTGAATCGTAACATTTCATCCAACATTTTCCGGCATAACTATAACGTGCATATCCAATAATAGCAATACCTTTATTAAATTTTCAATCAAAATTATCTCTGTTATGAATGCCATCTTCCCAATGATATGGGCCATCTTCAATTTTAATATTGTGCTCTTTACGATATTCAATCTCTTTCTCAATAAATTGATCAAATTTAGATTTAATGCCTCGCTCCTCATTATAATCTAAAATTCCAATAAGATGCAAGTCATTTAATTTATATAATGGTACCCAAATACGTTCCCCGCTATTTTCTTTACCACCAGTAAATGTTCCACGAAGCATTGCTTGACGAATCTCTTCAAACGGCGCATTACTCCATACAGATAAATCTTTAGCTGGAATTTTATTTACAGAACTGCGTTGATAATTAGTTCCGCCATCAATCATGTATGTCTCACCATTATCATCTGTATATTGAACATAATCATGTCCATAACGACTCCAAAGAATAGTTCCATCAGGAGTTTGAATTCTGTTTGCTATCAAAAAAGGTTCTTCCATAATTATTTACTTTTTTCGGGTGTTTCATTTTTCTCTTCTGGCATTTTAATTGTTTGATAATCAGCGGCATCCTCATTTACTGGAACCCAATGACTATCTCTCATTTCTTGATAAATATGCTCATGTTCTGGAAAATGCTCATCACAATATGGACATATCCACCCACCTGATATTTTAGTTGCCGGTTTTCCACATTCTATGCAAGTTTCATAAGAAAGCGCTTCATATTTTTGAATAATATCATGTAAGTTTCTTGAACCGCCGGCATCATACCAACACAGTTCTCCCCATTTTTCTTTAATTTGCATTATTCTATATTTGTATAGATAATGATCTTTTTTTAATTGAGCTTTTATATCTTTACACATTTGAATCCCAAATGCTTTTCTCCATCCAATTGGCATTGCGTCCAATTCATTCCATGTTGGAATAAAAAGAATTCTATCAAGAATTTCACTGTCAATCCATTTAATTACCCTATACCAAAAATTCTTTCTTTTATCTGTAATTAATTTAACTGTTCTCCACCCAAATCCATAATTAGTTTTATCATTTTTATCTTTAGGTTGAACTAACACCTTTATAACTGGAGTACCCATCATTGAAAATACTAAATCTATTCCAAGAATTTCAAATCTATCATCGCTCCATGTAATATATTTTAAATCCTGCTCTTTAGTATCAGTCTTATTACTAATAATAAGTTTATCGTTACCTACTAAAATTACATTAATATCAAAAAATGTTAATGTCTTATGATAACAATTTTTTCGTGTTTTTTCTAATTCTCCGGTAACTGAAACATTCTGTATAGAATTTTGATGCAACTTTGATGTTATACCTGCAAGTACACCAACTTGATGTCTACCAGTAAATCTATTTCTTGGATAAAGAAATGGAAATTTTAGGCAAAGCCAACATGATTTTATTGTGTGTATAAACTTATTCTCCATTATTTTCTTCTTTTTCTTTTATTGCTTTAATTAATTGCGCATTAATTTCTTTATATGGCGCCCATCCTTCATATTCACCAAGATAATCAACACCAAAATGTTCTGGATCGTATTTGGGATAATAACAACCAAATATGTCACATTCCAAATTATTAATGATATGTTCCGTTAAATGATGCTCCTTTGCATATTGTTCAGTAGTTGTAATACAAAATATACTTGCCTGATCATACCATACTTCAGAATAATTTATTTCATCTTCATGTTTTCTTTCTTCATAAAATTCATTAAAAAATTCGGTTGCATCACCCATATCACGCCAAGAATCTAATTCGATATGCACAATTTTTTCATCATTCTCCATAATCGCTTTCATCTATTTTTTCTGTGTGGCTTTCAACAAATTGTTTCATTGCTTCTAAAACACCATCTGCTGAAAATGTCATGCCAACCATTGCTGAATACATTGCATTAATAATACATTCTGCATCTGCATCCCATGGCAATTCATATGTCATTATACCATATTGAGTTTTAAGCTACAATACGATAGGAAGAATTTCTTGGTTTCCCATATAATATTCACTGTTTTTTGATTCCATGTTAAAAATTAAATTATTAGGATTATTTTTTACTTAATTTCCAAAACCAATTTTCCTTTCAATTTTATTTCCACCATTATCTTCTCCATAATTGAAAATATCAGCTAATGTCATGTCTTCTTCGGTTTTAATATTCTTACCAATTTTCTGCGCAAGTGCATGGACTTTATTAGCTGTCAGTTTTTTAAATTCGTATTTAAGTTTCAAGCGACCTTTACGCAATAGCGCAGAATCGAGTTTAGATGTATTTGTGTTAAATGTGCAAATAAATTTAAAATTGAAACTATCACCAATAATGCCATCACTAAGATTCAATAATGCTGCAAGCTTATTGTTTCCGGCCGTTCTGTTAATAAGCATCTCTTCACAATCTTCAAGAATAATAATTGCATTTTTATTATTAATGAGCAATTGAATAAATGATGCATCTGTAATAAAATTAAATACACTATTATCAAGAATTAAGAACTTTTTCTTAAATAATGTATACATTAAATGCCGAATAAAATAGGTTTTTCCAGTACCAGGTACACCATGAAGTAATACCAAACCTGATTTGTCGCTTGTCAAAAAATTGATAATTTCATTATATGGAAGATCATCATTATACTGTCCATCTAAATCTATATTAATCTTTTTAACTTCCATTGGTGTTTTATTAAAACCCCGTTGATTATGTGTTATGTAATAAACAATGCGTATAGATTCATCTTTAGGGACATCAACAATAAGATTTTTAATATCTTCTCTTAATTGCTCCTGATCTTGCATAACAAAAATTTCATTATTATATGTATCATAATAAATTAACATCTTCTCACCTATAATAACTGGAAAAGATAAATGCCGATATATATAACAGGTATTCTTAAAATGTTCATAAAATGCACGAATAGTTTTAGGAACTGCAATATTTTTAAATGTTCTACAAAGATCTTCGTCATCTTCATCATCAATTTCATCATTTATATAGCACGGTGTAACACATTTAGAATAATTGCCATAATCATTGTCATTCAAATTTGGATTAAGATACTCGCCCTCAGCAATTAGCGCAATAACATTTGGCACAAAACCAAATGCTGCAATAAATCTTGCTTGCATTTTTTCAAATGTTGTTTCATAATTAGTTGATGCAATGCTAACAGCAGCTTTATCCCATATATTTTTAATTTCCAATTTAGTCATCATAGTGTAATAATTTTATCAAATTTAAACAATTTCATTATATTATTAATTTCATTAATAGTACAATCGATATTTGCATCTAAAAGCTTTTTACTTGATTCATGTTTATTTACGGATTTATATATTTGGACATTATTGTATGATGCATCTTTTTTATTAATTATTATATTAATATCTATTTCATCTACTTCATTTTTTGCCATTGCATAAATTGCTCTATATGATTCACCTGCATCATACACATAAAAATCATTTTTCTCAAGAATATCTTTTGTAAGTACTAAATCTTTTTTCATGACATACTAATTTATTTTTTAACTTCAAAAATATCATCAATCATTCCGTATTCAAGCGCTTCTTCAGCAGTCATCCAGTGATCTCGATCCATATCTTTCAAAACCTGTTTAATGCTCTTGTCTGAATGTTTTGCTATAACACTCGCCAATTCATCTTTCAACTTAAGAATTTCTTTAGCAGTAATTTCAATATCAGATGCTTGAGCAAGTCCAGTACCACCAAGTGGCTGATGAATCATAATTCGGCTATGAGGCAATGCATAACGCTTTCCTTTTGTTCCTCCACAAAGCAACACCGAACCCATAGATGCGGCCAAACCGGTGCATACAGTATGAACTTCATTAGGAATATATTGTATAGTATCATAGATGGCCATACCACTATATACAGAACCACCAGGAGTATTTAAATACATAGTAATAGGTGCTTCTGGGTCTTGTGAACTAAGATATAATAATTGTGCAATAACTACATTTGCAACAGTATCATCAATTTCAGTACCCAAGAAAATAATTCTGTCGGCCATAAGACGAGAGAATACATCCATTTGAGTTACGTTTAATTGGCGTTCCTCGAGAATTGTAGGATTAATATATGCCTGCGGCAAAATTAAATTTGATTTATTGGTCTTATTCATAGTCAAATCAGTAATTTTATTTACTAAATTAGTTTTCATTTTTAAATTTATAATTTTACGTGTTTAAACTATTAGCATTTATATATTTTTATAACTTTTAGAATAAAAGTTTTATTTAAAAATCAAAATATAAATGCACTAATATTAGATTTTGGTAAATTTAAACTAAAAAACTATAGATTAGTTTAATCTATAGAAAGACTATACCTAAGTTTAAACTTTTTGAATTCAAAATATATATCAATCAAATTCTTATCAAATACTTCTATAGCTAATTTTAATTAAACACAAATTCGGGCATAATTACTTAAAATTTAAATGATACAAAGTTCCAATAGAAGATGTCATAATGGTAACATTTTTAAACACATACTGATTACCTTCATAATCTACAATTGGACCATAAATTTTAAAATACTCTTCAAGATTCTTTTGAGTTTTTGAAACTTTGTCTGTTATTAAATAACCAATATTAGTAAATGCTGTACCAAATGCAAATCTGCTGTATTTAAGAAGCGGATTACCAATAATAACAATATCAAAAACAATTTCTTTCTCTTCCATATTATTCATTTTTAAATTAACGATACGAAATTAATATTTATCTATCAATCTAAAAAATAGAAGTTAAACCCATTCATCTCTAATAACCATTTTTGGAATGAGAACATCAGATGATTTGATTGGATTTTGTTGTTCATCCTCTCTATTGTCACCTTCACCATGAATTAAATTTTTTTCTCTACGAGTATTAATTTTTTCAAGATTTGTTTTAGCTACATCTTCTAATGTAACATCCAAATCACATGCCATATTTGCAAGATACCACAATACATCACCCATTTCTTTTACAATTTGGCGTTTATCTTCTTCAGATATTTCACCATATTTATCGCGATATATTTTCTTAATTTTATCTGCAACTTCACCTGCCTCACCGCATAATCCTAAAGCTGGATAATATATTCCATTACCTGTATAGATTGCAGTTTCTCTTGCATATTTCTAATAATTATTAAATGTTAATTTCATATTATTTGTTAATTGAATTTTTTGCACTTTCTGAAAGAAGCATAATTTCAGGACCACCAATAAAATCTTCAATCTTTGTAAAATTGCAATAAGACATTGCAGATCTTAAATAATCAGTAAAGTTTTCAGCCCACTGATTTACCGTATAATCAACTGTAATCTCTTTTTCAATACCTTCGGAAGTTTTAGTTTTAATATCTTCTTTTTTCTTACCGGCAGCTAATGCAATTAATGTTTGTGCTTTACGAGTACTCATACCAAAAATTGTCTTAACCAATGGAGCGTAGTCTTTGATTATTTCTTTTTTACCTGCTTCACCAATATCGCATGCATCTGTTCCAAATCTCATATTGTTAAGATCTGTTAATGAATATGGTGTGTAGTCCTTTGAAGGTTTTGTTGCATTTACAAATTCAGAAGCAGATTCAAAACATTTTGCTAAAGTAGAACCCATCATTACATAATCTGCACCAAGAGCTAATGCCTTAATAGCATTACTATATGATGAAATCCCACCATCTGCAACAATTTTACATGTTAAATTATGCGTAATTTTAAGTTTCTTACATTCATCAAGTAAAGATGCCATTGGATAATGAAGAGACGTATTACTGCTCGTAATACATACACTTCCAGTGCCGACCGAGCATCTTACATAATCAGCACCAGCCTCTGCCAATTCTCTATATGTTACCGGAAGTGCTACATTACCTGCCATAATTTCAATAGTATAATTGCTATCTTCCGCGACTTTTTTTGCACGCTTAATAATATCCTGCAAATAGGAAATATGTCCATTTGCAATATCAATTAATGCACGGTAAACTATTTTATCATTAAATACAATATTAGGAAGATCAACACAAAATTCTCTTTCAAATTCTTCTATTCCAAATGCAGCCCAGCGCCCAGTTTTTGCATATTCTATACGTTCTACAAGAGATACTGTACGAGGTAAAATAGGAATGATGCTATTATTAATCCATATATTAAAATTTTCTTTGTTAATTACCGACGCCATAGGTGATGCAAAAATTGGTAAACTTTTTCCCATATGCATCGTTTCATTATCATATTTTTCCATATCATAATAAACATTACATTCTGCACGATGTCTAACATTGGAAATCGGTGCAGGAATTACTGTTACATCACCAAGTGCATAAAGTGTTTTTTCTACTAACATATAAAATTTAACTTTTTATTTTTACTATAATATATTTTATTATTTTCTTTTAATTTCATATATAAATTATTATTTCAATAATAAATATTATATAAAAATAAAAATAAAAGTTTATGGAAAAATGGTTATCATCCAAAGAGTTTAGAAAAAAATATGATATTTCTTCGGCAACCTTATGGAGACGTGTTCATGTAGGCACTGTTAAAACAAAATAGATATTTAATACAACATACTATTTAGATGAATCTTACAATGATGATAAAATAGATAATAAATTAAATATAATTTATTGTAGAGTCTCTAATACAAAACAAAAAGATGATTTAATACGTCAAGAACAATTATTAAAAGAATTTTGTGTTAAAAATGGAATAATTCCAGATTAGGTAATAAGTGATATTGCATCTGGTATGAATGAAAACAGAAAAGGATTAAATGAATTAATAGAACTAATAAAAGAATA
>Ga0256405_10008212_pt1 | contig 15119 bp, 15 predicted proteins | sample RumenRJG_02DNA_FD_189096 | JGI IMG/M metagenome (GOLD analysis project Ga0256405, IMG submission 189096) | Bovine rumen microbial communities from Lethbridge, Alberta, Canada - RJG_02 | ecosystem: Host-associated > Mammals > Digestive system > Stomach > Rumen | place: Canada: Alberta... | reverse complement strand
TTCCCTTTGCCTTGTTGCATCATAGATTCGTGCAATTTCATTCATTCGTCTTATATTTTCAATATTAGTATCAGTTTTATTCTCCATATTTTTCACCAATTCGTTTTGTAATAGGTTGGTATTTTTCTTATCGCTTTTAAAGTTATGTTTTTATTGATTACAATATTGTTGTGAACTTATAGGGAAAATAAAGTGCTGTCAATATTGTTTTCAACTTGTAAAAATTCAATTTTTTTAAAATGGTCGGTTTTGTGAATGGTCAGGTAATAATTATTCAATCCAATTGTTGGATATTTTTTACAATTTTTAAGATTTTAAATGGGAGGATTTTTATTTTTTTTCAAATTTGACTGTTATATAATCTTTAAAGTTATATTTGATGATAATTATCATTTAAATTCTCAATAAATTAAATTTATTTTTCCCGTTTCAATTTTAATGATTTCTGTATTATTTTAATTTTTTCTGATTATTTTTTAAAACCATTTACTTTATAAATGATGAAAGTAATATTATTAAAGTGACTGATTAACAAGTCGTGAAAAATTTTAATTTCAGAGTTTGCACTGCCGCAACTCTGAAATTTTTTTTATACAAGATTGATTGTTGCAAATCGCAACAGATGTGATATTATGTCTAGTTTTGAAGATGAGAATATATTTGGAAAAGGTGAATTCAACGAAATGTTTGATGAATATTTTACAGGCAAGTCATTTTTAAATCCGTTGGTGGATATGGAGGATAATCTATTGTTTGTGGCCAATGTGACATTTGAACCGGGCTGCAGAAACAATTGGCATATTCATCATGCTAAAAAAGGCGGTGGACAGCTCTTGATTTGTGTTGCAGGTAAAGGTTTCTACCAAGAGGAGGGAAGTGAGGTTCAGGAATTGAAGCCTGGTGTCGTCGTTGAAATTCCTCCTAACGTTAAACATTGGCACGGTGCTCAAAAGGACTCATGGTTTAGCCATATTTCCGTTGAGGTGCCTGGTGAGGAAACCTCTAACGAATGGCTGGAACCTGTAAGTGATGAATATTATAACCAGTTATAATTTTCATCTGCCACTCTATTTTTTCCATCACTTTAATTCAATTTTCGATTAATTAAAATGCTGTTTCTATTGTCCATGATATTTTAATTCAGTATACTATTAATTATTTGAATTTGTTGAATAATTTCTAATTTTTAATTTTAGGTAATCTATATCACAATATATAATTACTCAATTTTCTAAAAATATTGTCATGGAACTAATTGATGTGATGCTTAAAAGAAGAAGTACAAGGAAATTCAACGATGAGCCGATAACCAAAGATGAACTGGATAAGATTCTGCAGGCGGCGTTGCTTGCTCCAACAAGCATGAACAGAAAACCCTGCAATTTCATGGTGGTAGAAAGAAAGGAAACATTGGATGAACTTTCAAAATCTAAAGACCATGGTGCGGATTTAATCAGAGGTGCTGATAAGGCCATTGTTGTGGTGGCAGACACTATGATTGCGGATACCTGGATTGAGGATTCCTCCATTGCTCTTACCCATATGCATCTGATGGCAACTGAGTTGGATCTTGGAAGCTGCTGGGTTCAAATACACTTGCGAAGTAAGGATGGCAGGGATTCAGAAGAGATTGTTCGGGATATCCTGAAAATTGACGATCACTACAGAATTGTGGGTATTCTTGCTTTGGGCCATTCGGATAATATTCCTAAGGCTCACAGCATAGAGGACATTGATAAAAATAAGATACATTTTCTAGTTTAGTTACTTTTAACCCTTAACAAGTTACAAAATGTTTATAAGCATTTCAAATAAATTTTTATATAGATAATATGGGGGAAAAATTATGCATGTTAAAGATTTGTTAGACGGTTTAGATATAAGAGTTAAATTGCCTCAGCACTGGTACTCAACAGATATCAGCAATGATTTTGAGGATGCCGAACTTCTTCAAAATGATGATATCATTAAAATAGAGGCTGAAGGAGAAAAGAATACAAAATTGATTCTCATTGATGTCAACGATGGAATGAGTGTTGTGACAAAATTCCCTGACGGAAAGGTGATTGGTGTCAAATACCTTGAAAATAAGGATGATTTCGAATACATTGGAAAGCCTTCAGAACTTTACTATTAATCAAAAAATATTTAATTATATTCAAATATATTTACAAATATTGAATTAGGAGGATAATCAAAATGGCTGATAAAAAAGCTCCTGCAGATGGTTGGCCAGTAATCAGTGGAGACTATATTGTAGGAGATCCTGAAAGTCCAGTAGCAGTAACTACTCTTGCTTCCCATATTGAAGCCGAATTATCTGGAGCGGCTATTGCAGGACCATGTAAGACAGAAAATCTTGGAATTGAAAAGGTAGTTGCAAATATAATATCTAATCCGAACATTAGATTCTTAATTCTGGCTGGTGCTGAAGTTCAAGGTCACATCACCGGTCAAAGTTTCAAGGCATTGCATGAAAATGGAGCAGATCCCGACAAGAAGAAAATCATCGGAGCTACAGGTGCGATTCCATTTGTTGAAAACGTTCCTCTTGAGGGTGTTGAAAGATTCCAGCAACAATTAGAAATTGTTGACTTGATTGACACAGAAGATATTGGAGCAATTCAATCAAAAATCAATGAATGTGTAGAAAAAGACCCTGGAGCTTTGGAAGCTGATCCAATTGTCATGGAAGTTGACGAAGAAGAACAAAAGATGGTAATTGTAGATAAAAAAGATAAAAAGAAAAAAGCTGAGGCATAATTGTCTCAACTTTACTATTTTTTTAATTTAGACTTTAGGATTTAAGATTCAATCCCTTTAAAATAAACCTGTTTTTTCCAAACGCTCTTCGAAGTAATGGGATGCATCATCCGCTTTTTCTTTAATGATGACTGCAACTATGATGGTTATGATGCTTATTGCAATTAAAATTGCCAATGAAGGCAGATAATTGGACCATACCAATCCTAGTTGTGCTTCCCTGATTAGATTAATTGCATAGGTCATCGGTAAAAATGGATAAAGCCATTGGAATAGGTTGTCCATAATCTGAATAGGATATATTCCTCCTGTTCCGGAAATTTGAAGTACCAAAAGGATAACTCCAATACCCTTTCCGACATGTCCCAGTGCGGAAACTAGGGAGTACATCAGAACCATGAATGTAACCGATACCAGCGCCGCAGAAAATATGAACATTAAAGGATTCACTATTTCAACTCCCAATATGAATAATCCTATGATAGTAACTGCAGCCTGAAGTAAGCTCATTATTACAAATAACAATAATTTACCGAAATACATTTCCAGTGGGGAGTATTTGGTATTGGTACTTGTTCCTGGCCTGAGCATTACGCAGGTTATTACTGCACCAACCCACATTGATAGTACAATGTAAAATGGAGCAACATTTGATCCGTAATCATCAACAGGATACACTTCATCACGTTCCAGTTGGATTGGAGAGTAGATATAATCTCCAACTTGAGACTCGTTAACGCCGGTTACCTGGGATAGTGAAGATGATGCTCCGTACAGTGCACTTGCTGCGGAAAACAATGCCTGTGCCGCTGAGTTTGATAACAGTTCGGAACCTGCTGCAAGGCTTAATGCACCTTTGGCCAATTCTGCTGAACCGTCTGCAAGGTCACTTGCACCATTTGCCACATCACTGGCTCCGCTTGCAACATCTCCTGCTCCATTTGCCAGTTTTGATGAGCTGCTTGCAAGCTCCACTGAACCTGATGCCAAATCACTTGACCCTCCGGCCAGTTGTGAACTTGAATTGGCAAGCTGCACTGATCCCTCAACAACTTCTTTAACTGGACTTGGCAGTACAGATGGATTGGCCTTTGATTCCAGATCACTTGCTCCCTTTTGGACTTGTTGGGAACCGGATTTTATCTGGTCCGCAGATGAAGACACTTTACTTGCACCATCATCAACCGCTTTTGAACCGGATTTAACCTTATCGGCACCACTGTTAACTTGTGATGCACCGGATTTTACCTTGTCTGCCCCATCATTCAAATCTCCAACTCCTGAAGATACTTGACTAGCACCGGAAGACACCTGTGCGGCTCCGCTGGATAGTTGGCCTGCTCCACTTGAAAGCTGACCTGCTCCGGAAGCCAGTCCTTCCTGCAGTTCACCTAACCTGCCATATGCCGCCAAATTGATGAATTCAACAATTTTTGCATTCATTGTAGTATAAACGGCATTTGCAGCACTGTCAGTTAATTTATTTGCTACCGGATTTGCCTTGATGTTTACAATATAATTTAATTTTGCGGATTTTGGATTGTCGCTTGTAATTGAGGTCACATCTTTACTTAAATCCTTTGGTATTACTATTCCCGCATAGTACTTTCCATCATGAACGCCCTGCCGGAGTTCATCTTCAGTAACAAAAACCCAGTCAAACTTGTCATTGTTTTTCAGTTCCTTAACCAATTCGTTTCCGACATTCAGTGTTGTATTCTCATATGAAGCTCCCTCGTCAAGGTTTGCTATTGCAAACTGGACTTCGTTTGTATTTTCATATGGGTTCCAACATGCCTGGATATTAATAAGAGCGTAAAGGGAAGGCAGGATTATTATGGCAAGCAATACGATTATAACAATCGGATTTGAAATTGCTGCCTTAAAGTCCTTTTTCATAATTTCAACAATATTGTTGATGTCTCTTCCACTCATTTTTTCACTTCTTAATTTAGGAAGTTATAAATCATTTGTATTTTTGGTGTTTACATTGGTAATGCTTTTTTTATATATATTTGGTTTAAACATTGGTAAATTGTTATTCAACAATTTTTTCTAACTTCCATAAACTAAATAGGGTTTGAATGAATATAAATCTTTGTGTATTTGTGCTTCTATGCATTTTCATTTTTGTGTATTTTTTCAAAAAATACAAAAACTTTATATATATCCTAATTATAATACTATATTGCAGTCCGAAAAACTGTAATTTTCAAAAAAATATACATTAAACAGTTAAGTTTATATACTATGAAAATTAATGTTATATTACAAAGTGCATAACTTTTCATAAAATGCATCAATCAAATCCACACCATTGTATTTTAAGGTGATATATAAAAAAAGTAAAAGAGGTAATGATATGAACTCAAATATTAATTGGAGCGAAAAAGTAAAAAATTTAGACGAAACTATAAGAAAAGAGATTGGTATTGAAGATGACAATGAAGCAAAACACATCTTGATTAAGGTCCAAACCAAATCTGCTGAATCAATCGAACCTGCATTCATTGTAGGTGAAGATGAAGTGTTCCTGGATTTATTTGTCCTTTCACCACAAGGACCTGGAATCACCTCCACAGCAGTTTTAAAGGACAACATTCAAAGTGTTGGCGTCATTGGAGGCGTTTCTGCAGAAAAAATCGATCCATCAGAAGTACCTGATGAAACACCACTGCTCGATGATGTAGCAGGCCTTTACCAATAGCTTAGTTTTGGCTCACCACCAAAACTAATGCTCATTCAACCACCATTATTAATAATAACTTTCTTTGAAAGGGATTAAAATGCAAAAAGTGATGTTAGAAGAAATAGCGGAAATCATATCAGGCTTGTCCTATAGGAGATACCTGAATGATGACGGAGATAAATTCAAAATCATAGTTCAAAGATCCTTTAGTGGAGATGGAAAACTATCCGATTTTGAAGAAATCTCTCTTAAACACGAAATTAAGGAAAGATATTTCACACGGGAAAATGACATACTGATGAAGATGACCCATCCATATGAGGTAGTCTGTGTAAAGGATAAGGATCTCCTGATAAGTGACAGAATCGCAATAATCAGGCTTAAAAATGGATACGATCCGGAATTTATCACTCATTTACTTGCAAATGCTCATATTCAAAAACAACTCCATATAATGGGAGGTAGCGGTAAGATGCCGCACACTTCCCTTAAAGAAATAAAACAGCTCATGCTTGCTGTTCCTGATTTTAAAACACAAGTCAAATACGGGGAACTTTTAAACACTATCGATGAAAAGATAATGGAAGATTTGCGCCAGGTGGATTATGACAGGCATCTGAAGGAAGCAATCTTAAATGATTTATGGGGTGAAGACGATGATTGCTAAAAAACCTGTAAATTATAAGATTTTAAAACGCATCATGTCCAAATTAAGGATGGCTGAATCCCATTTCAATACCAATTATGCTGTTCTTTATGCATTCTTTTACAAATACTGCTCAGATTCTATAAAGGATTTTTTAATGGAGGAACTAAAGGACAAGGAACTGACCATTGATGAGGCTTACAGAAATAAAATCTCTTACGAACAGTTGCTGTTTGATTCACTGCACATGAATGGTTTTTTTATAAAAAGATCTGAAGCTTTCATTGATGAATTAGTTAACAGCAAAACCTCAAAGCGCAGATTTCTAGAAGAATTTTTAGGTGTTTTTCCAAGCAACATTATATTCAATTCAGAATATCATAATCTAAAATATTTCAAGGATTTTTTCAATATTATTCGTGACGGCATTGATATATCCCGATTAAACGATTCACAGGTCAATGATTTGTGTGAAATAATCGTGCTGATTTCACGACTGGAGGTCACAGGGGACGAGTTTCCATTTGAAGATGTATTTGATATAGTTTCAGCTTCACGATTTGTCCATGTAAATTCAAATCCTGAATTGATTACACAAATTTTGTCCAAACTGGTGGTTTGTGAGAAAAAGGCCATTGATTCCGCTTATGATCCATTTATCAAGAATGGTGACACTATAATGAAGTTACGTGAGGAAATCGGATACGATTTGAGATACTGCTACGGTAAGGACCCTAACAATATAGATTATGTTCACAATATTGTAAAATTCTTTATCAGTAATTTTTCTCTAAGCAATGTCTTTTTAAAAAGAGAAGACGCATTTGATTCAATCGATTTCAATGGAAGATCTTTTGATGCGATATTGTCCAGAATTCCAATTTCAATAAAGAACTATCACACTTCAAATTTCAATCAAAGTATGGAAATTGCAAAAAGAAACAAGCGCAGTGAAGTGGAAAGTCTATTGCTTGAAAAATTGGATATAACCGAGGATTCTTTCAAACAAAATCTCAAATTAAATCAGGCATTGGAAAATCTTGTTGAGGAGATAGGATTTGAAGACGATTCCAATTCCAATTTCAAAGGCCAATACGAATCACTTCAGGACAGTGAGTTTCTATTCCTGATTAATCTGATTGATGCACTTAAAGACGATGGAATCATGACCATCTGCATTTCAGAAAATTTCCTGTTTAAGCCATCACTTGAAATATTGAGGAAATATCTTACATTGGAGAAAAATTATATCGATACAGTTATCCGTGTTCCAAATGAGTTTTCACGCTCACGACCTGAAGTAGTCATGGTATTTAAGAAAAACAGGCAAAATAGTGATGTTCTGTTTATAGACATGTCATCAGACTATGAAACACAGCGCAGCAGACTGACCTATCCTGGTTTATTTAGAAAAAATCTGGTTCTGGATGATGAAACTCTTTCCAAAATGGAAAATGTATTTTTAAACAAGTTAAGCATTGATAAATATTCCAATCTGATTTCCATTGATGAAATAGAAAACAATCAGTTCAATCTGTCAGTTTCACGTTATGTGGATACATTTGACGGTGAGTTCATATCTCTTGATGATTTGGTGGCTGAAAAGCAGGAAATTGACTCAAACATCAATGAACTGGATATAAAAATTGAAAAAATGATGGATGAATTAGGTATCAGATTCAAGTGAGATGCCTTCGTCGATTTCATCCTCAATCTCTTTTTTTAGTTTTTGAAAATAGGACATGTGTATGATCTTATTTTGATATGCATATACTGTGCCGATACCGTCATCATTTTCAAATTCAAAGATTTCCTCAAGACCAAGGTTTTCCCTTTTTTCATATGATGATGTGAATGTTTTTGAAATTATGTCTTTTGCTTCATCAACATTTACCGCAAATGTGTTGTTTTCAATTTTTGAATCTATAATGTAGCTTTTTAGGATTTTCTTGTGAAATTCCCTATAGATTTCAGGATTTAGAAATATTTCAAAACCTTGAATTTCCCCATTTAATATAATTAAAACACCGTTCTGTTCACTTTCAACTTCAAATTCATGGATTATTGATTCATGGGTGCTTTTTAAGTTCTCGTAACTCTCTTCCATGGCGCTTGTAGGTGATGCGAAGCTGTTTTCAACTTCAAGCTGGTTGATTGATGACCAGATCACGTCCTGTGTATGTTGACTGGTTTTTTCAGCATACCTTTTTGCTTTTCTGGTATTGTAGTTTGCCATATATTCTGATTGCTTGAACTCGCTTTTGTAGGCCCATCTTCCCTTTTCTGTGCAGCTTACAGGGACTGCCATTTCACTGTTTGCCTCGAGTAGAATGGTTGAATTGATGATACGATTCTGGTCACCACCGATTATCTCTTCACCGTCAATCAGAATCAGTGGTGCAACTGCATGGTTTTTAACGATTACTGTGTTTACCTGGGATGTTTCACATTCCTTGACTTCAACCAATCCCAGTTCCAGCCCCTTTTTAAGGGTCAGCATATCAATGTATGTTCTTTGTGTTTTTAAAGGAATAACTGCTAAGTTTTCATGCACCTGCGGTGCTAAAAGCTCAATGTCATTATCAAGACTCATCATTTTCATCATCTGGTATGTAATGATTTTTAATGTATTCGATATCTATTTTTGAAGGATTTTCACTTAGGTAGTGAACATCACTTTCAGGATTTTCAATTTCCTTTATAAATTCATCTGCTGATAATATTTTGGCAATTACTGTACTGCCTGTGATGAATTTAATTTTGGCATAATATTCATCTGTGATTTTGTCAAAAACTCTTCCGGAACTCATGCATCCTTTAATGACAGTATTGGTACTGTTTGCAACGTAGCCTATTTTTCCAAAATATCTCATTTCACAGGCTATCGCTTCTGTATCATGCTTGTTGTCAGGTTCCTTTACTAATTTTATTATTCCGCCAAGTTTCAGCGGTTTGTCTCCATGAAAATTGTTAAACGCCATCACTGTAATAAACATCATATCACCTGTAATTAAATTGAGTTAAAGAAGTTATTAATGTTTTCCCTATGTCCGATAAACAGTATTAAATCGTCTTCAAAGAATTTAAAATCCGGTTTGATTTCAATGAATGTGTCTTTTCCCCGGACAACTCCAGTTATTTTCAAATTATTTTCTTTAAAAGGAAAATCATCAATATGTGCATTTTCATCCACTCTAAGGGAGTCGATTTCCAAATCGGTATACTTGTAGTTTAGATAGGTTGAAATGTCCTCGGAAGTAACGGTTCGGAATGCGTCATAATTGTCTGATCTCAAATCGTTCACGGCATCGGCAATCTCATCGATGTCCTTATTGTAGTAATCCATTATTCTTGTAAACATAAGTATACTTGTTTCGAATTCTTTAGGTATGACTTCATCTGCACCGGCGCCAATAACGTCATCAATGCTTTTCAGGGATTTTGTACGCACGATAATGTGGATATCAGGATTCAGACGCCTTGCGGCATCAATTGTTTTCATTGTCTCTTCATATGTTGAGGCAGAAATGACGATGCACTGTGCGGAAGTGATGTTTAGTTCCTTTAATACACTTTCATTTGATGCCTTTCCATAAATTATTGGCAAACCTAAAGCCTGCTGGTTTTCAACGATAACGGGATTCATGTCAACAATGCGAATTGGAATATGGAACTGTTTACATGCCTCTGCAATTTGCTTTCCGTTACGTCCCATACCAACCAGAATAACATGGTCCTTGATTTCCTTTGGACTCTCCAGTTCTTCCGGCAATGTTTTAAGTTCCTCATCAACTTTGAAGTAGGAAATTTTACCGAATTCCTTGACGATTTTTGGAGTCAGTTTCTCTAGGAATGGGGTTGCAGACATGGTGAGTATGCTCACTCCTAAAAATATGCTGAAAAACTCATTGTTCATAAGCCCATATTTCATACCCTCTTTTGCAAGGACAAATGAAAATTCCCCTATCTGGCTTAAGAGGATTGCAATGCTGACTGATATTTTTACAGGCAGTTTCAGAGCCATTCCTGTTATGAATGTTGCAGCAAAATTAATCAGAAGTATTATTATTGTCAGCGCAACGATGATAAATATGTTTGATAAGAACAGATGTAGATTTACCATTAGACCTATACTTATGAAGAAAAGGCTCATGAAAACGTCCTGAAACGGTTGGATATAACCTAATGTTTGATGGGAGTATTCAGTGTTTGAAATGAGCAGTCCCGCTATGAATGCTCCAAGTTCCGGCCCGATTCCAATGAGGCTGGTTGCAAATGTTGTACCCATACAGATGAATAATGTCAAAAGCACGAATAAATCTCGGTTTTTAGTTTTTGCCGCATCTCTTAGGGCTAATGGTATAAACCATTTTGCTCCGGCAATTATTATCAATCCTAGTCCTATGAACTTAACCAGTAATGTGGGTAATGTATGCAGGTCTAAGGCCTGTCCTCCCAGAAGAGGTGTAATCAGAATAACGATGATAACAGCAATGTCCTGGAAGATCAGGATACCCAAGGTCACCCTTCCCTGAACTGAATGGGTAATGTGTTTTTGCTGCATTACCTTCATGACAATAGCGGTTGATGAAAAGGCAACCAGCAGTCCTAAAAATATCGCACTGTTTAAACTAAGTTTCAAAGCCAATCCCAATATTGAAATCAGGGCGGCAGTAATCACTACCTGGAGTATGCCTCCAATCAATGCATACTTTTTGATTGCCGAGAATTTTTCTGCAGAAAACTCAAGTCCAATAATGAACAGTAAAAATATCACACCTAACTCTGAAAATGTGGATATGATACTTGTATCATTAACTACGTATCCTAATACAATTCCGGTTATAAATAACCCTATCATTGTAGGTAATTTTAGTTTGTTAAATATCAATAATACTATTACAGCTGTAATAAGGATTATTGACATATTTTGCAATAGTAAAATATTCATTTTAATCCTTTTTGAAAAAATTGTGTGGTGTTCGAAAAAATAAGAAAAAATGTAGTAGATTATAATCTACTTACTTTAATTAAAGATTCAACAGGAATGCCTTCAATTTCTGAAAGTCCTGCCTTATCAATCAATACTGTAACGCAGGTAGGTTCTCCACCTAAGTCTTTTACAGTATGAATAACTTCTTTTGCGGTTTTTCCACTGGTAATTACGTCGTCAACGATTACCACTTTTTTACCTTCAACACTGCCGAAGTTGGTACTGATTGTACCTTCGTCATCACTTTCGTCGGCATCTTTTCTGTGTTTGTGAGGGTGGAATATTGCCAGTGAGGTATCTAAACCGCTCATGTCTTCAATCAAATCAGACATTACGGTTGCAAATGGAATTCCGCTTACTGCAACACCTACAACTGTGTCGACATCTCCATGTGATAATGCCATGTCACTTAAAGCACCGGAAACATAATTCAAACGGGTTGAGTTTCCTCCAATACTTTTCCAATTAATAGCAAAATCCACTGGTGCTTCAGCTTTCACTTCAGCTGTTTTTTGAAGGGTTAACCATCTTGCGGTGTCCATACTTACATTGAGTTCATCAGCTATTTCACCGGTAGTAAAACCGTGTTGTCTGAGTTCTTGAGCTTTTTCTATTAATTTTTGTTTCACATTATCACCTTATTCGAGTTCTTCAAATCTGATTGGCTTATGTTCTTTGGAGGATCGATTTGCAGCAATAACCATTTTAAGAGCTTTAAGTCCGTCTTCACCAGTTATTTCTGGCTCCTCATTATTCATTACTGCATTTAAGAAGGAGTTTAACTCACTTTTAAGTGGTTCTTCATGTTTAATTTGAATATCCTGGGCAAACTTACCGTACACTTCGATACTCTGTTTGATGTAATCGACTGATATGATTCCTGCAGTACCGGTAAGTTCCAGTTCTCTACGTTTGTATGGTGTTAACCAGTTTACTTCAATGATACCTGTTGACTCATTGTCAAAGTTGACCATAATCTCTGCATGGTCTTCAAATTCACTGTCGTCAAAACTGCAGTTCATGGTACCGTAAACCTGGGTTACTTCCTCTTCAAACAAATAGTTCATAATGTCTAAATCGTGAATAGCTAAATCTATTGAAACACCAACGTCCTTTATTCTTGGTGGGAGTGGACCGACCCTTTTTGCAAAAGCGGATACTACGTCTCCAATAACTCCGTCATCAATAAGTTCTTTAGCTTTTTGAACAGCAGGATTAAATCTCTCAACATGTCCTGTTGCAAGCAGAACTCCTGCCTCTTTAGCGGCAGCAATCATTTCTTCAGCCTCTTCCACGGTAAAAGCTATTGGCTTTTCAACCAGGACATGTTTTCCATTTTTAATAGCTTCCATAACCACGTCATGGTGGAATGTGGTTGGTACACATACGCTGACCGCTTCTATTTCAGGGTTTTCAAGTAATTCACTGTAATCTGTAAATCCTTTTGCACCATATTTCTTTTCAATTTTCTTAAGGGCTCTTTCACTTACGTCACTTACAGCGACTAAATTAGCTTCTTCCATTTTGTGGTAGACACGAACGTGGTTTTCACCCATCGCACCTACTCCTACAACTCCTACGTTAATAGTTTTCAATTTAATTCCTCCGTCTAAACGTAATCTGTGAAAATTTTTCCGATGCGTCTGCCAAGTTCAACTGCATCTTTAACGGATCCATTTTCAGTTTGCTCTTTAAGGATTTCTCCTTCTTTGGTTAATAAGATTGAATAAATATTAAACTTATTGTCATTCATTTGTGCAATTGCACCTATTGGCCATTGACAGCCAACGCCAAGTTCTTCAAGAACTTTCTTTTCTGCCAGTACTTCCTGCATTGAAATATAATCATTTAGTTTAGAAATTACTTCTTTTTTATCGCTATCCTTACGTGTGATGATTGCCAATGCTCCCTGGCCTGCTGGTGGAGTGATGTAATCTAGCGGAAATACATTTTTGATATATTTTGTCAGATTTAATCTCTTCAATCCTGCCTGTGCCATTATGGTTGCATCCAAATCACTTTCAAGGGCCTTTTGAATTCTGGTTTCAATGTTGCCTCTGATAGGTTTAAGTTCAAATTCCTTATTGTAATGATTACAGAATGCTTCTCTTCTAAGGCTGCTGGTTCCAAGCTTTGAACCTGGACCTAATTCATTCCAGTCTTTTTTAGAAATAAGTACTTCATTAGGAGTTTCACGTTTAGGAACTGCAACGATTTCCAAATCTTCATCTAATTCTGTCGGCAAATCTTTAAAACTATGGACGGTAAAATCAACCTCCTCTTCTAGAAGGGCAATATCCAATTCCTTTGTAAAAAGGCCTTTTGAATCCATGTTGTATAATTGGGATGTAGTAATTTTATCTCCTTTGGTCTTGATAATTTCTACATCTATTGATTCTCCGGTTATTTTAGATAAATCAGCACATACTTGGTTTGTTTGTGCCAATGCTAATTGACTACCGCGTGTTCCTACAATCATTAATTATCTCCTATTTTAAATTTATCTCAAAAATCTTTTTACAAGATTTTGTTACATTATTAATTTTTACAATTAATATTTATTAAATGTTTCAATTAATGGCAAAATTCATCTTTGTGAAACTTTACGGTAATCTGATCTGTAAATGAAAAGAAGATTCTTATTGTTGTTTATTGCCATATCGTAAACGTCATTATAGTTTTCAATATATGTCGCTTTTTTAGTTAATTTTGATTTAATTGAAAAACCCAGTTCTCCGGTCAAAATTATGTCGGCGGTTAATGTGTTTAAAAAATTAGTTAGTTTTTCCTCATCAATCTCTTCACAGGTAATTCCATAGTCTCCGCCAATTGAGATATAGTAATCATTTAAATTACCAATCATGTTTATAGATTCCTTTATTGCCTCGGTATTCAATCCAGGATTGATTTCTTCAATAACGGTTGAGTTTTCAATTGTTTTCTTGTTGGTTCTTCCGGGAATCCCTTTATAATTTTCAAGGCCTTTGACGATTTTGTCTTCATCGATTTCAAGAGAAAGTCCGGTTAAAACGACTCCGAGAACGTTGCTTGCATGGTGAGGTCCCGGTGCAAAGGTCTTTACTTTCATTTCACCTGAAATATTATTGCCTTTAATGGTTTTGACATCTCTGAAGCATATTTCCAAAGTTGTCTGGTCTAGGGAGTAATTCGCATTTGTGATGAACAGGTTTGATGATGTGTCCGTAAGTGAAAACGTGTTGATGTTGTCATGTCTGACATCCTTGTAGTATTTATCCATGGTCTCTTTTTGAATGCAAATGCACGGACATCTGAAAACTTGCCTTTTGGCTTCAGATGCGGTGCTTTGATTTTTGGCTATTGGATAGTTTTCCACAATATTCAACAGGAGTCCAACATCCCCGATTCCGCTGACTCCAAGGGATGATTCAAAAATTGCCGAATTGTATTTTCTTTTGTTTTCACTTTCAACTTTTCCTTCCGCTATCTCACATATTGGATTTGCGATTTTATATGCAAGGTCAACTGTTTCCTTGATGTTTGCTGGAGTTATTGATATGTCCTTTTTTAGGATTATCTCCTTTTTGTCATCATATAACAATGCTCCTAGACTTGACAGCATCAACGGATTTTCATCAATCAAAATCTCTTTAAGCATGAATGCGGAGGTTGTTTTTCCCTTCACTCCTGTGATTTCGACTTTGATGAAATCATCTCCCCAACCTTCAAGCAGATCCTTCACGGCTTCATGATGGGTTTTAAAAGTATAGTTCAGCTTAGGATTATACTTTCTGATTTCACTGAAAGGCAGGGGCATGTGAATGGGATAGATTACATTCATGTCTCCTTTAAAATTGCTTAAATCATCAAGTTGAATCAATTTAACGCCGTAATTTTGAAGCATTTCTGAATCCTTGCTTTTCAGTGTATTGTATAGGTCATAAGCCAGAACCTTTTCTCCTTTTTTGGATAGGCTGGTGGCTATTTTCACGCCTCCGTGGGTTAAATCGATTACTAGGTTATTCATTTAAGGCACCGGGTGTTGTCGT
>Ga0256405_10008211_pt1 | contig 15119 bp, 15 predicted proteins | sample RumenRJG_02DNA_FD_189096 | JGI IMG/M metagenome (GOLD analysis project Ga0256405, IMG submission 189096) | Bovine rumen microbial communities from Lethbridge, Alberta, Canada - RJG_02 | ecosystem: Host-associated > Mammals > Digestive system > Stomach > Rumen | place: Canada: Alberta... | reverse complement strand
TAGCGGTTCAGCGATTCAATGTACGCAGGGTCTTGTTGTGAGATAACCACGTCCATCAGCCGTCGGCGTTCCTCGCTGCTTCCTTCGATAAGCAGTATGTCGCTGGGCGATACCAGTACGATGGGTATCAGTCCTATGTGTTCCGACAGGCGCTGGTAGGCTTTCTTGTCGCGACGAACCACCTTCTTTCCCCCACGCTTCATGCCGCAGTGGATGGTGAAGTCCTCATATTTTCCCTCTAACATAAAGAAGTCCTGGTCGTGGCGAATTACAAGGGAGTCTTGCGTGGTCTGTGCCGAATGACAGAACGACAGGAAATAGACGGCATCGAGCACATTGGTCTTTCCCGCTCCGTTGTGTCCAATGAAGCAGTTGATTTTAGATGACAACTCCAAGGTTGCCTCTTGAATATTCTTATAATTGATGATGGAAAGACGCTCTAAAATCAAACATTAAACATTAAAGATTAAACATTAAATCGTAATTCTCGCTGCAAAATTACTGCTTTTATGCCTTAAAAACAAAAAAAGTCAGTAATAAATTTTACTATGTGCAATATTTTCTGTAATTTTGCGCCCGCAAATTATAGCGAATATAAAAAAACAAAAAATAATGGCAGATACAAAGAACACAAATGCTGCTCCCGTAGCTGGCGAGCAGAGCAAGAATGAGGCTCTTGTCCTCAAGTACAAGAATGTGATTATCATCGCTGTTGTAGCACTGATCGTATTGGTTTGTGCAGGTTTCCTGTACAAGAGCTACTCTGAAAAGAATTTCAACACATCAAGCACTGAGATGGCTAAGGCTCAGGAGTATTTCAGCCTTGCCATGACTGGTGATGACGTTACCCTTTTCACCAAGGCTCTCAATGGCGACAGTATCAACGCAGGCTTCCTGGCATTTGTCGACGAAGGTGGGTCCATCGGTAACCTGGCAAACCTCTATGCCGGTCTTTGCTATGCTCACATGGGCGATGCACAGCAGGCAGCCAACTATCTTGAGAAATTCGATGGTGCTGGTGATGCAATGGTTTCACCTGCAGCTCTTGGCGCTTTAGCCGATGTGAAGGCTACTCTGGAGCAGTTGGACGAGGCCGCTGCATTGTTTGTAAAGGCTGCCGAGAAGGCCGACAACAATACGCTCTCTCCCAAGTTCCTGATTAAGGCTGGTGAGATTTACGAGAGTCAGGGCAAGAAAGAAGAGGCTCTGAAACTCTACGAGCAGATCAAGGCCAAGTATGCCAACTCTGCGGAGAATCGCAACATTGATGCCTATATTGAGCGCGTTAAGTAATTGACAATTGATTATTGACAATTAAATCGTTATGGCTACTGCGTTGCATAATCTGAGCGACTACGACTTCAATGCCGTACCCGATGCGTCGAACATGATTTTCGGTATCGTGGTGGCTGAGTGGAATCCGGAAATCACTGGTGCTCTGCTCGAAGGCTGTGTGGCTACGTTGGAGAAGCACGGTGCTTTGCCTGAGAACATCCATGTAAAGACCGTTCCCGGTTCCTTTGAACTCATCTATGGTGCCCATCAGATGACCCTCAACGATGGTTATGATGCCGTCATTGTGCTGGGTAGCGTAATTCGTGGCGAGACACCTCACTTCGACTATATCTGCGAGGGTGTCACCGCAGGCATAGCCCGTCTGAATGCCACCAGCAATATCCCCGTTATTTATGGCCTCCTTACCACCAACGACCTCCAGCAGGCCTTGGATCGTGCAGGCGGCAAGCATGGCAATAAGGGCGATGAGTGTGCCGTAGTAGCTATCAAGATGGCGAAGTTCTAAGTGTAAGTGGGCCACTTACAATTCATAAGTGGGCCACTTATGAACGTAAGTGGGCCATTTATGATGCGAAAGTGGGCCACTTATGAACGTAAGTGTGCCATTTATGATGCGAAAGTGGGCCACTTATTGGTGTTAAATAGCGTAGTTAGGATCGCTTACAGAAATCATGAATACATTAAAAAATGCTCCGCAAATTCTTGGGAATGCCCTGTACAAAGGTTAGAAACTGCGGAGCATTTTCTACTTCACTTCTTTGTCCTTGCTACAAAACACCCCAAATCCGCTTTTTTTGTTGTGTCAGAAATACTCCGCACTTATCTTGTTGATAGATAGTACCTTATCTGATTTTGCGGAGAATTTAAAAAAAACGAATTGACACCAGTTCGCCGGATGCATACCGTAAACACGCCTTCTCAGTTCGTAAATGGCATACTTCTTCCAAATAAGTTTGGTCTTTTAAGTGCTTATTCGTACCCTCACATCGGGCATTGTAATCTCCTGTCTTTGATACGAATCAAAATTTGATGTCATTCACCTGTCCCTGTGGCATCTTTTATCAATAGCAGTTACTGTCGATTCGATTGTAACTGCTATTGTTTTTTTTGACCCAGTCTCACGAATTGAGGTTCAAAAATCGGCAGATTTCTTCTGCCATTGCATTGAGAGCCACGCAATCGGCTCTGCTGATATGCCGTTTGTTGGCATCGTATGGCCAGGGGCTAAGGATAAGCACACGCCCTGAAGCACAAGCATCAAACAGACTGTCTGTCGGCTTGTAGTAATCACGGAAGCCATTGTCTGCAAGAAAAATGAAGGAATGTTTCTCTGTAAGGAGTACAGCCTCTACTTCCTTCTCCTTCGGTGAGATGAAAGGCGATATCATCAACACGCCTTGGCGGGCAGCCAGTACGCAGCCGTTCATGTAATTCCTCAGGGATTGTTGATTGCCCTGAGCTGCTGCGTCTACCAATTCATGACGCACATGCACCGTATCATAGTGCTCTGCTTGCAGAAGGCCAATGTTGCCAACGCAGGCATAGCTGCGCCCTGCTATCACCACACCTTCCTGCACGCGGAAAAAGCCTGGCATCAAGCGCTTGGTAGCTAATCGTTGCGGATTCATATCAAGATAGCGGATGGTATTTGGCAGTTGCGAGCGCCGTCCCATCGGACGTATGAAAGGCATCTCAGTGAAGACAGGATCCGGGCGGTAATAAACCTCATTACCAATCTCTTTGCATAGCACTGCTGAGAGTTCCTCTAATCGAGCCGTTTCTTCCTGTAGTATTCCCTGCTGTTTTTCTTCTTGGCCGTTCTCCCGAATATTATTCGGGCCAAAATAAGAAGCCGCCGAATATGCACGCCCTAGTTTCTTTGCCCCCTGCCAGAATCCCCGCACCAGCGTCCCGATTCCTTTCTCCATCCTCCGCCTCACATATAGCACAGCATGCAGGTGGTCGGGCATCAGGCAGAAATGGAGCACCTGAACCTCTGGATGGTAATGTGGAGTTCCCAGCAGACAATCCACAAGGGCATTTCCTAGAGCAGTACGGTAGACCTTGGCCGTCATCGGATTATGATTGGGAATAACCAATGTACCCAACAAAGGCCGACGGCTGGTTACTGTCAGCGTGATGTGATACAGACCAGCCCCCTTCCATGTCGTTCCAGGCTCCTGCCATTGCCATTTTTCTTGCTCAGCCATCACTTGCTATTTACTTTGAAGATAAATCTTTTTCCCATTGGATATGACTATGCCTTTGTATTCAGAAGACACCTTCATGCCTTGCAAATTGTAAGCATCGGCTGCTGGTGAGATAGAAAGAGACTCTACTCCTGTTGCTACTTCGGTTTTATAGAATTCATGCTTGCCGGAAATACTGCATTGTCCACTATCATACCAATTCCAATATGAATAGGCTTGAAGAATGTCCACAGGATATTCTTCACTGATATCATAGCAGAAATCCTGTGCTACGATAATGCAGGCACCATCATACACACCAAAATAGTCACCATTGGGATTCGCATTCTTGTATTGAGCATCCAAAGGTATCCATCCATAGTCTTCAATATAGAAATCGACCCAAACATGATAGCCGCCATTCAATCGTAAACAGATATTATGTCGAGATGGAATACCCTTATAACGTAAGAGGTTTACAACAAGCGTAGAGAAATCACCGCACTCACCACCACCTTCTTTTAATATTTGGCTGAGAGTACGCCACGATCCGTTGATATATCGGAAGTTCTTTGCTACATGCTCATAGCAACGACGGGCATAATCGAGTACATCTTTTGATTGCTTCCATAGTTTGTCGCCTGTTTCCACAATATAAGGGTTCGAGGTCACTATATACTCTCTACGATTGCCCAAATGAAGTCGGCAAGGCTCGCTGTTGGGATCATAGTCAGGAATACTCGTGATGTTTGAGACATCTACCTTAACAGGAATAGGATGAATGGCAAAACTGGAGCTCATGACGTACTGACTTCCAGGAAAATCAGACCTGTCGGCCATCAGCACATGATTTCCGTATCGTCCTTCCACTATTTCCTCACCGCCACTATATGTCAGGTTGGCAATATCTTGATACAGGTTAGATATCGGTAAAGGCAGCATTCCGATAAATTTCGATATATGTCCATTACCAGACTTTGTAAAAGTCACTTTATTCGTAAAGTTATAAGCCACGTTTTGTGCAATGGCTGTAGCTAAATATGTTATAAGTAAACAAATTATAATAGGAACTGTTTTCTTCATGATCATTTGTTTTTAGATTGGTACGATGCAAAGATACAATTTATTTTTGAATAAACGAATAAAACGTACAAAATAACGTGGAATCACATATCTTTTACTTAGGTACTGTTTTCCATTCTTTCATCTTTTTCAAAATCTTTTCGACCTGTGCGGTTGAAGAACTATGCAGCGAACGCGAATCTTGGTTCCATCCCGATGAGTATGTCGCGTCTTTCATTGTTCATCCCTGACACCGTGACAGCAGCCAATGCATGGCTTCCGTCTGCCGACCAGGCCATACCCTTTCCTTTCTGTCTATGTGCCACAATTATGTCACTGAACTTTCCCACCCTTTTTAACGACCACAGATTACACAGATGTCACTCTAAGTTTGCAGCGTCTAAGAAAAAAATAGTATAAATCTTGCTTAGTAAGGTCAGGTTCCCTACCTTTGTTGTAAGAAGGAGGAACCGGCCTGCTGGAGAGGGAAACTCTAGATGTCACAGGGACAAGCCCATAATCTGTATCAGTCCTCCCAGCCACGTTGCAAGCTCTGATAGAATGATAACGGCTTCGAGCCTATTTAGAGTGTAGAGTCAATGCAACTATGCCGATTCCTATAAAACGATACAAAGGTATGAAAAAAATCTTTATCGGCATCGATTTCTCCAAAGAAAAGTTTGATGCAACGGTCATAAAGGCCGAGGGAGTCGAGGAACGTGCAGAGAGACAGCACGATGTGTTTGACAATAAGGTGAGTGGTTTCCGTCGCCTGCTTAGATGGGTGAAGTCCGTTGTGGACGAGCAGGACGCTGGACTCTGGCTGTTCTGCGGAGAGAACACTGGCGGTTACAGCAGGGCACTATGCAACTATCTCTACGGAAGCGGTTATGACATGTGGTTGGAAAATGCCCTGAGCATCAAGCGCAGCTCTGCCCTGCAGCGTACGAAAAGCGACAAGGCCGATGCAGGCATTATTGCAGAGTATGCCATGCGCAACTACGACCAGATGCGCCTGTACAAGCCTCTGGACAAGAATCTGGAGCGTCTTCGTGAGATATTCCTCTATAGGCATAATCTGGTCAAACTAAAGGCGAGCATGACAGTGCGCAAGGGTGAGAAGAAACAGACACAGGAGAAGTCCGACATCAGCCGTTTCATGGCTATGAGCAGCAAACATCTCATCAGTGAGTTTAACAAGAAAATAGCAGAATGCGATATGAGAATAGAGAATATTATAAGTGAGGACGAGGAACTGCGCAGGAACTTCGAGATCATCACTTCTGTTCCTGGAGTAGGCACACAGAACGCCGTTTGCCTGATGGTCTATACAGACAACTTCAGCCGCTTTGACTTCGATTCTCGAAAGATAGCCTGCTACTACGGAGTAGCACCCTTTGGCCGACAGTCTGGCACAAGTGTAAACACGCCGCCGCATGTGAGCCCATTTGCCAACAAGCTCATCAAGGCACTGCTCACACAGGCAGCATTGGCATCCATCCACTTTTGCCCTCAGATGGCCATATACTACCATAGGCTTGTCGAAGTTGGCAAGAAGAAGCCCGTTGCCGTGAATAACGTAAAAAATAAACTATTACATGTCATTACGGCTATGGTAAGGAATGGAGAAAAATACAACCCAGATCACGACTATCATGCAGCGCTTAAGGCTGCATGAAGTCGGGAGTGTTAAAAATATAGTTAAAACGAGAAATAAATTAGGAATTTAACATAGAATGCAGATTAATAACGTATTACAGCCGCTTTGCGGCAATTTTGAAAGGATTTCACAGACTCTACGACGGTGTTCAAGACGAAGGCTGAGACCAACCAAAAGACGCTCCGCCAGCAGGAATACGTGAAGGAGTCGCTTACAAGGGCATTCGACGAGCTGAAACGCGCACAGCAGGGAGAGCACAAGATGATGACTGACGAAGATTTCATGGCAGAATTAAAGGCTGAAGGTATCGCATGAAATTCTGGAGGGCACATCACTGCGGCCTCCAGAATCACCCGGGTACTACTCGTTTTGTATTTACTAACTTTACTAAAACATATACTACTTTAGTCCAAATGTGACGGGCAAACTGAAATAACAACGAACCTCTTTACCCTTGTTCTTTGCAGGTTTCCACTTGCCCGGCAATAGTTTTACCACACGTAATGCCTCAGCATCGAGAGGAGGCGTGGCGTTTTGTGCCACTTCATATTTAGATACGGTGCCGTTCTTCTCTATGAGAAGCTTCACTATTACTTTACCTTGATGCCCGTTCTCCTCAGCCTCTTTTGGATATTTGATGTTATCGCGTAGAAACTGTAGCAATGCTACATCACCATCCGCATATTGTGGCATCTCTTCTACAACACTATAGATGGTTTTGTCATTTTTTTGCGCTGTTGCACTCATCGAGAAGAGGGCTACCACAGCCACGCACATTATGCGCAACCATGAAAATGAAATATTCTTGTTATTCATAGCCTGTGAGTTTTTAGTTGTTTGTAGGATTCCGTTACTTGAACATCGTCTGTTTTATCATCTGCTGAATGTCATCGGGTGTATTCTTCATCTTGCAGCAATCCACGATGTACTTGCGCAGCTTCTCAGGCATGTTCAATTGTTTCTTCCAAATGTCGTGGCGCTTCTTCCAGGTGCCCTTTGTGGTGGTCTTGTCCACCCATACGATGGCATCCTTGATGGCCTTGCGTCCCATTTCTGAGTACCAGCCATCCTTGAACGTATAAGTTCCATACTCGTGGGGCATCACCACCACCTTACCCTCCTTGGTCAGAGCCAATTCTGCACAGGCATACTCGCCGTCAGCACCGTAGTACTTGAACTGGCTATAGCCGCTCTCCTTGCCGCAAACGGTTTTCTTCTCACCTTCCCACTGCATGGACTCCATGACCCATGTGCCTATGAGTTCCTTGTCATCCACCTTTACGCTTTGTGCGCTCACCTGCATGGCACCCATAAGTGCCATTGCCATCACTAACATTGCTTTTTTCATAAGTTTTACGTTCTTTAATTGGTTAGACATTGAGTGAATTATTCGACTGCAAAAGTACGTGCTTTCCGTCATTCTGCCAAGCTTTTGATTTTGCATTCACTTTGCAAAGTGTTTGCAAAATGTTTGCATACCATTTATGCGCCGATGGAAAGGATGAATTCGTCCCACTCCCTTGCTCCGCCCTTGCGGCCGAACACCTTTTTATAAAGTCGGCTGCGCACGGTGCTGATGGTACTTGCGTCGCGGGCCAGCACAACGGCCATGTCCGACGGAGCAACCCTGAGTTTGATAAGCAGGCACACCTGATATTCGAGTTCAGACATGGCATACAGACCCTTCAGCTGACTACAGAATCCTGGATATACCCTCCTGATATGGCTTTCTATCTCTTGCCAGTCTTCGTTCCTCAGTCGCTGCCCGGTAGCGATGCGACGCTGCAGCGCCTCGTAATCACCAGACGCAAAATAGGCTTCTTCCACTGATTCGATAGCTTTTCTGACTGTTTGCGGACGTTCCTGTTGCACCTCCTGGATCTGCTGAAGTTGCAGTTGGAGTCTTTGCCTGTCCCTGCGGTATTGAATAGCAACACGCACGATGAGCAGCATAAGAATAACGACGAGAGTGGTGAAGAGAATAAAACTGTTAATAACATTGGACTGATGTCGTTCCTTGGCAGACAGCACATAGCTCTGTGCTTCCTCCGAAGAGCCGTTTTTTGTGCCTCCGGCAATAATAGTGATGATGTCTGCGCCCCATTCCTCCCCAATGTCATCGGCGCGAAGGAAAGTGTACAGTATTCCCTGCTGCTGAATGACTATCGTTGAATCATTTGCTATTGTCAATGGGCGTGGGCTGTCCTCCTCTATATAGACATATTCGCCATGTCCCTTGTCTACCAGCGTAACAGGGCACCGTAGTTCGGGTCTTATGATGAACCCCGACTCTGTCTTGTTCAGCCAACACTGATACACCACGCTGTCGCCGTCATATAGCCGAAGCAGGGTATTCTCTGGCTTGTAATAGGTATCAGGGCGGTCGTAGGGATATTCCACTTGCCGCAGCGTCCATGCTCCCTGAAGGACATTCGATTTGTCACTACTGTTATTGGAATAGCACCCAATCAGCAGACAAGCAGCCAATAGAATCAGTATTTGTTTCATCTTTTTTTGTTTTTGCGTGCAAAACTAATAAAACCAACGCAAAATAGAGGCGATTGTTGTTTGCGTCTTGTTTGCATTTAGTTTTCATTTCTTCTTTGGCATCTTACTCCAGTTATACGTCAAGTGTAGCATGAGGTAGCGGGGCAGAGTGTTGTGGATGGTCTCTGTACGTCCTTGGCCATTGATAACGATATTCGTTCCTGAGAGTTGTCCGAGAACGTCAAAACCTTCGAGGCGGGCAACGAGGGTGCCGGCGGCAGATTTTCCAAATGGATTTAGGAAGGAGCGGGAGAGCGAGACGTTCCACACAAGGTCATCGCGGTTCATGCTGCTGTCGCCGTAGCCTCGCCGGGAGAACATCTTCAGGTCTGTGGCTACACTGAAGCCTTGCAGCCAACGGGGAGCATGGCTTTCAGCCTCGCGCTTCACGTTGTAGTTGGCGGTGAGGCCATATTGGAAGTTGGTGGCGTTGATGGGCGTGATGGTGCCTTCCTTGTTGGTGGTGTGGCGGTACTCAATGTAGGTGGGCAGGCCGAGGGTGAGGTCTTTGAAGGTGTAGGAGAAAGTGAGGCGGTTCTCGATGTAGTAGTTATTGACGTGGGAGAGACCATTGATGATGTCCACGTTGCGCGAGTAGTCGCCGTGAGTGTAGATGTTCATCATCAGTCGGCGCGGACGGTCGAGAGGCATATTGTAGAAGTTGAAGAAGTAGGTCTGCCAGTTGCCCTCCACGTTCTCCGGTCTATAGGTGGTGATACCCGTTGTGGCATCGTATGTCTGGCCTTGTGACACCTGATGACGGAAGAAACGCAGTCCACCGCCGAAGCGTTCGGAGATTCGCTTCTCGCGCCAGTTACGGTTGAGGCCGAACTGCATCCGGTGGTTTGTGGCTCCTCGCAGGTCGGGATTGCCATAGCGACGAATGAGCGGGTTCTCGTTGTTGAGTATGTTCACTTTCTGGAAGAGGTCGGGAGTCTGGAACTCTATGCCGTAGAAGAAGTCTATCGACTTGGCCCAGTCATCCCATCCAAAATTCATGTGCAGTTCTGGCGACATCGTCCAGCAGTGCTGCACGAGCGACGTGTCGGCATAGGCACTGCGGTAGTCGAGCTGTTCGTTTACGTTGTAGAAGTGCATCTGGTAGTAGATGTTGATGTAACGGCCGTCCTGCTCGTAGGTATAGCCAGGTGTGACGGCCAGGCGGTTCTCTACGCGGCGGTGCATACGGTCGTAGGCGTTCTGTAGGTCGAGTGTGTCAGCCAAATATACGTCGTTGGTGTTGTTACGCTGGCGGTAGAGGAAGCGATACTCGGTGTTGAGCCAGATGCCGTTCAGCCACGTGATACGATAGTTGGGGGCGATACTGAAGTCGGTCTCGTGGGAAGGCGTGGAGGCATGACGGCTGAGAATGTTATTCAGCGAAGGAGTCTGCTGGTAACGTAGCTGCTGCTCCGAAGTCGAGTGGCTACGGCCGCGGTTGTAGGAGGCATTCACGTCGATGCCAGCATTGTCGCCTGATGCCAGCTTGTAGTTGATGATGTTATTTGTCACGAGGGCCAGATTGTTGCCGTCGCTCTTTGATTGTTGCAGATTGCTGTTGATGAGGGCTTGCTGCATGTCGGTGCTGAGCGAGGCAGAAAAGACGCTGTCGAGCAGGGCCGTGGTCGTACCGTAACGAGCGGGATCGCTGGCGAACTGTGCGGCACGGGTGTGGGAGTCGCCTTCAAAGGGGTTGTAGTTGAAATAGGCTGTGGAATAAAGAAAGAACGGCTTGTTCAGCTGGAAGATGTTGTTGGCACTGATGTTGACAGCCGTGTTGCGGTTGTGGTAAGCTTGACGGTTGAAGGTAGAGGTAGCATCTGTGTGGAACTGCTCGGCATTGGTCAGCGTCTCGTCGGTGGAGCGTCGCCATGACACATCGAAGGTGGCGTTCTCCTTCCACCGCTTATCTTTCTCCTCTATGAAGAGATTTGCGCCCGCCATACGGGTTTCCTGCAGCCCGCGAGGCTGGTTACTGGGCGACCATTCGCCGTCGCCACCCGGACGGCGGTTCTCGTTCACGTTATTTGCATTGGCATACAGCGACAGTCGCGAATTGTCGGTGTAGCGCATGGCGAAGAGACGGGCCAGGTAGCGGATTCCCGAGCTTTGCTCGCCTACCCGTAGCCTTTCATCGGTCTCGCTGTTGAATGGCGAACCACCTGCTACCTCAGCGTTGGCGAGCCAGCCTTGGTTGTATTCGCGCTTCAGTTGTACGTCCATCACAAAACGCTTCTTGTCGTAGTCGCGCCCCAGATATTCGTTTAACTCTGTGCTCTTGTGGTAGGTCTGTACCTTCTGCACAGTGTAGGCGGGCAGATTGTCAAGCATCACACGATTGTTGCCCTTGAAGAAATCCTTTCCATTGAGCATCAGCTCATCCACCTGCTCACCCTGCACGAGTATGCGCCCGTCGTCTTTCAACTCCACACCGTCCATCTGACGGATAAGTGCGTCGAGCATCGACCCTTCGGGCAGGTTGAATGCATCGGCATTGAAGGTAATCGTGTCACCACGGTAGGTCATCTTAATCTTGGTAGCTCGCACCACGACCTCACCCAGTTGGTGAATATCTTCAGTCATGCGGCTACGCTTTTTCATATAGTGCCACGGCGCATCGAAATAGGTGTTGCGGGCGATGTGACGCACGTGGTAGTCAACGTAGGTTGTCTCATAGTCGGGGTGCTCGGCGCGGATGATGTACTGCTGTTCGCGGGCTGGGATGTTGAAACGGTAGGCGAAATCGTCCTTTCCCCTGCCAGACCACTGCTGAAACACGTGCATCGTATCGACTACAGTGGAGTCCTCGCGCATCAGGGTAATGAACACGTCCTTGATGCCAACGCGAGTGAGGGAGTTCTTGACATGTCCCCAGAGGGCAATGGTGCGCTCTTTCTTCTGAGCTTCTTGATTGGTTTCCTGTGCCCCTGCCGTCATGGCGACGAGGGCGAGGATGATTGTGATGATTTGTCTTTTCTTCATACTTTCTGTATTTTGAGTTAATTGTTTTCTTGCAGAATGTCCGCGGGGCGCATTGAAGGAAATTCGATTGCAAAGGTAGCTATAAATAAAGGATGGGGGGAAGCAAAAGTCGTTCCACTTCGTTTCACTTTCGGCAAAATGTCGCATTTTTCTAGGCGCAATCTGAGGATTTTGCGTACCTTTGCACCGAAAGTAGTAATTCCATAAACAATGAACAGAATTTGTATCATAAAGATGTTGCTGCTGGCCTTGGTCATGGTTGCATGCCACTCGGACGATGTGCAAGAGCGGCTCAATGATATCAAGGCTGTGGGTGACAAGGAGCCGAAGCAGGCCATGAAGATGCTCGATGCCATCAGGCCGCAGGTGGTCAGCACGACGGAACATACGAAGATGAAGTGCTTGATGCTCGACATGCGGCTGCGCGATAAAGCGGACATGATGCCGACATCGGACGATTCGGCCAGACTGGTAGCCTCCTACTTCGACAGCCACGGCACAGCCTGTGAACGTCAGGAGGCTTACTACTATGCTGGCAGTACCTACAGAGACTTGCAGGACACACCCAACGCGCTGAGGCATTTTATGAAAGCAGAGGACATTGCCAGCAAGAATGACGGGTGTGACTCGCTGATGCTGAGAAACACTTACTCCAACCTGCACTATCTTTTCTACAATGTGCAAGACTACCAGAACGCCCGTCTCTATGCCGAGCGCGAATATGACATGACCGAGCGGCTGGGACTCGACGCGCTGCGCAGCCTGACGCATCTGGGGGCAACGCTTGCGGCACTTGACAGTCTGGAACTCTCGCACCGCGTGTACCAAAAGGCGCTGGCTCTTGTGGAGGCGGACACCACGCGACAATATGAGGCGGAACTGCTGTATTCGATGCTGTTTAACTTCGTCTATTTGAAAGACGAGGTGAATGCCCGGAAATGTTTCTCGATTGTGGAGTGCCGGAACCTCGGCGACGACATCGACATGAAATGCTTCGCCTTTGCAGAATACTACCGCATGACGGGCAAGACCGACTCGGCCATCGTATGCTATCAGCAGATTCTGAAGAACCAGACAGACCTGTTTTTCATGTACGATGCAGCCAAAGCCCTGTTCCAAATCTTCCATGAGCGGGGCGATGCGGTCATGGCCGACAGATGGGCGGCACGATATATAGAGGTAAGCGACTCCATCGACTTGGGCCATCGGCAGGAAATGGCGGCGACGGTTAATAACCAATACCAGTATTACAGGAACGTGGAGGAGGAAGCAAGGATAAAAGAGGAGAATACGCGCTACCATCAGCAGCTCTGGGGCGTAGGCACCATGGCCGTGGTTGTCATTCTGGGTATGGCGCTGTATCTGATTTGGCGACGAAACAGACATTTGAAAGAGCTGATTCAGCTCTCCGACGAGTTGAAGGTCAGCCGCAGCAACGCCGAAGAAATGAAAGCAAAGCTGGCTACCCACAAGGCGCAACTTGCAGACAGCGAAATGTCGCTGCAAACGACGAAAGACGAACTGGCGAGGGTGAACGGCGAAATAGACCGCTACAAGCAGGAACTGAGGGACAAGGAGCAATTGTTGGAAGAGAAACTGGATGAGAACAAGCGTTTCGTCCGACTGCTGCACAAAGCCGACCTGGAGGAGAGTGCCGAAGACGTGGTAGCAGCCATCCGCAAAGCATCGGTAGGACGCCACAAGATGACATCGGCAGATTGGCAACGAATATTTGCTGCCGTGGACGAATTGCAGCCCGACCTCATGGAGCGTCTGGTACACCATGTCGGCAAATTCACCGAACAACAGCAACAAGTCTGCTACCTTCTGAGCATTGGCCTGACGAACACGCAGATAGAAAACCTGACCGACATTCCCCACGTCACCGTATGGCGATGGGCGAAGAAAATGGAGTGGGCACTGGGGAGTAGGTGAATTACAATTCATCTTGTTCGCGTTTTTTGCTGCGAAGTTATACAAAAAGGCACGAAAAAAAAAACGGCGAAGCCCGAAAACAGGTCGCCGAGGGTGCAACTCTAAAACTAGTTTTAGAAATACGTGGTTAAATGAGCACCAAAAGAGAATTTATTCACAGTTTTGGCCGAGTGTGAGCGAATTATGCAAATTAGGGGTTAAGTGTGCAAAAAAGTGTCCTCACACTTTTTCGTTGTTATAGTTGATGAGGTCGAAGAACATCAGGCGTGTTTCCAGTTTGGCGGGCGGCTCACCTTCGCGGTCACGAATGTTGCGATACTTCTTTTCTTGCTCTTCGGTAGTGAAGAAGAGTTTCAGACCGCAATGCTTGTAGAACTGAATCAGCCCTGGCTCGTTGTAGGCATCAACAATGAGGAAACGGCAGCCGGACTTGTTGCTCTCGCTGCTGAACCACGCCTTCACATAGTCAATAATCTGACGGCCAAGGTGCAGGTGCTGATAGCGATGGTCAACACCAAGACGACCGAGCAGCACGGCAGGGAAGTTCTGGCCAGACTTTTCCGTGTCAACCTCAGCACCAATGACATCGCGCCGCCGCCACGAAATATGACGGGTGAAGATGCTGGCATTGGCCACGGTGATGGCACCCACGATACGTTCTGGTGTTCCGTCGCAGAAAAAGTAGGTTTTGCCAAACATCTGCCTTTGGTTGCGCTCCACATCATGGTGGAAGAAATTGTTAATGTCCTCGCGTCCGCAGTCGAAACGTTCGATGCAATCAGCGGGGACATCACCCAAAGGAAGACGCAGACAGTCGTAGATGTTCATACTGTTTACTTCTTCAAGCTTTCGTAATACTTGCGTGTATTCTCCTCCACGCGGCGCACCATCTCGAATGCCTCGGGATTGTACTGCGATCCGCGCATATACTTCTCGTTGTATTCGGCCTCACGCTCGAAACGCTCTGCCACTTCGCCCGTCAGTACGGGAACGTGTGAAATTGCCAATGCCATAGTTCTTTTCTCCTATTCTTTTTACGGCTGCAAAAATACTATTTTATTTTGAATTATCGCATAATTGAAGCGTTAAAAGTGCGAAAAGCCCTTATTCTTACCCTTTTTCCTGCCCGAAGGTTAACTCTTTGCGTATCTTGCTCAGGTAGATGGGCGTGATGTTGAGGAACGAGGCGATGTCCTTCAACGAGAGCATCTGCACCACCTGCGGACAGCGGTCGATGAGCTGACGGTAGCGACTGCGGGCGGTGTAGCGGTAGTGGTCGAGGTCGCGGGCATAGACCATCTTGAACAGGTTCTTCAGGATCTTCACGTCCATCTTCGCCATCTTCGGGTCGTTGTCGAACAGCGCCTGCAGCTCCTGTCCGCTGATGATGCGCACCTCGCAGGGCATGTCAGCCTCGATGCTCACTTCCGACACGTCCACGCCCGGCA
>Ga0256405_10008210_pt1 | contig 15120 bp, 19 predicted proteins | sample RumenRJG_02DNA_FD_189096 | JGI IMG/M metagenome (GOLD analysis project Ga0256405, IMG submission 189096) | Bovine rumen microbial communities from Lethbridge, Alberta, Canada - RJG_02 | ecosystem: Host-associated > Mammals > Digestive system > Stomach > Rumen | place: Canada: Alberta... | reverse complement strand
ATGCTGAGAAGTTTGGAGACATAATTGTCTATACAGACAAATATTATCCAAGTTCTCAGGTCTGTTCTAAATGTGGAGAAAGGCATCCAGAAATGAAAGATGTTACCAACCGTACACTAAAGTGTAAGTGCGGTAATATTATTGATAGAGATTATAATTCAGCTCTTAATCTTTTAAAAGCTGGAGAAAATTATATTCAAAATAAAACTCTTGGGAAGGACCTCTCGGAGTATAAAGCCTTCAAACTTCAAGATTTTTGTGTTACGCACAAGTCCAAATGTTTGAACTACTTTCTAAATGAAAACATCTATCCTTTAGGTAGATGTAGGTCACCCTATTATTGGCAAAACTTGCTCTCCGTATTTGGTCTTTAATTCCTCTTTAAGAGTTTCTAATTCGGAATTTCCTTCAGACTTCATATCACCGTAATTTATGGTTGCTCCACCAACTAATGAGGCGGAATATTTACCTGTTATGGTTCCCCAAAGAATTTTTGTTTTAGCAATTGCATAACGCTTAATCCATTCGTGGTCGTAAATATAATCAACCTCATCGGGGGCGTACTCATAAGCAAAATGAATGAGTGCGGGTCCTTTGTATTGATCAAATACTTGAAGAACTTTTTTATATGGATTAAAGTTATAGTTAATACCTTGACTAAAATATTTTTCAAGGGTAGCACGAGTATTTGAAATGCAAATTAAATTAGCACTTATTTCACCTGTTACGGAACCATTGAAATATTGTTGAGACCACAAATCGGGAACATAATTAGCACCGTAATTTGATGAAAAGTTTGCAATGTTTCCTGGCGATGCTACTGAAATTTTAAAAATATTGGTAATATTATCAGGCATTTTATATTCTGCTTTTCCGTCAAATTTTACAACGATTGAGTCCTCTAAAGTGCCGTAAGCATATTCAGTAAAAAGTTGAATACCATCATCAATTATGTGAGAAATTTGGACATCGGAAACCTCACATTCAATTTGAGGGGAACCAAGCATTTCTCTTACGTATGCAATTAATAAAAGTTTTGTGTTTATTTTCATAGTGTTTTTAAAAATAAATATACAGAAATATTTATATTGTGAGGGTTAAAATGGAGTTAAAAATGATTGTAAAGATTAAAGAATGTGACAAAAAAGAACTTATTGATACCATTTGGGAAATTGACGAGGATAACAATTTTGCAAAATGTATTGAACCCAAAGACTCCATATACACAGCAGGTTTCAAAGTGCATTTAGATGAATTAGGATTTTTTAAGTCTGAAAAACTTTCAATGCTTTGTGAAAATTCCGAAAATAAGGTTGTACATTTTGATTACCGAAAGTATAAATAAAATATGACTTTTTCAAAAACAGACAAACTATATGAGGATTTTTTATCCCCAGCAAGCACAAATTTTGACGAAAACGCTATTAAAAATGCCGTTAAAAATATTCTTTTAACTAACATAGGGTCAATGCCTGGAAGACCAACATTTGGTTCCAGACTTATGGAAATTCCATTCAGTCAAAATGATGATACCACACAACTTATTTTAAAGCGTTTAATTATTGAGTGCTTAGCACGTTGGGAGCACAGGATACTGATTAAGAACATAACATTTCCAGAAACATCTTACAACAACCTTGTTGTGAAAATTGATTTTGTTTTCAAGGACGCTTCAATTAATGGTTCTGTATCAGTTTCACTACTGGAGTAGCAAATGGGTAAAATTACAAAAACAGTACCATATTCTTTTGATGAACTTTTTTCGGAGTCCAGAAATCTTTTTGCAAATGCGGGTTTTGACACCTCCGATGGTTCAAACACATCACAGTTAGCAGCCGTAATGTCATATATGATTTCGGCATTAAATACCAACACAGCGCTAAACATCAATGAAACTCTTTTACCTTATGCAACAAAACGTAAGAATATTTTACAGGACGCTAGAGTTTTAGGTTACGAGGCAAAACACAAAACCTCTTATCAATACAGAATAAACATAAGACTGCACAAAAAAATGTGTGGTTATGGAACTTTAACAATTCCTAAATTCTTTTGCATTGAAGCAAATGGTCACACTTATTATTTCTTTGGTAATGCCAACGCAAATACTGCTTATGCAAATACAGATTTAAAAGTAAATCTTGGTTCCTTAGTTATAAATGATAAAGAAATAACTCCTGACGCTTTGACATTTTTGGATAATAAAAATGAGGAGATTGAAGACAGGTTCCTTGCAAGCACCGTAAAGTATAACAATACAGATGTAACCCAAGAATGGGAAAAGGTTAAGAAAACCTTTGTTGCTAACCGAAATGTTGAAATTGTTGTAAAAGAAGGCGAATTAATTTCTTATGAAAAGGACGTAGCAAGTCTTTCAAAGACCATTGGTTCTGTAACCCAAAATGGTGAAAATTACGTAAGAAATTATGTTGATATTCCTTATACTGATGTTGAAAATGACGGAATAGAATGTCTTGTATCATACTTTGATAACTCTGGTAACTATCAGCAAAATGTGTTATTTACGGAAACCACTTCAAACTTCTTTGAGATTGATGGCGACCAATTCCTGAATAGAAATTATATCAGACAAGATGACATAGAAATGGGAACCCCAAGACTGTATTTTAGATATGCTGGTATGGGTTCGGGATTACCTTTTGGTTCCGTTGTTAATATGAATATCCTCATTACTTCTGGTTCAGAAGGAAGTATGGGCGATTTGAATTATAGTACCGTTTCCGTTGAAAAAGACACTTTTGAAATTAAGGAAGACTCATCAAACGAAAATTTTGAAAGCGTTTTATCGTACACAAATTTAAGCATTCCGACAATTGCTTCTGATAATAATGCTATTTCAGATGTGTTTGATGAAAGTATCGTAACGGCTTGTGACCTTGTTAAAACTGGAACCGATGAGGAAACAAATGCAAGTATTCAAGAAACTGCTCCTAAAGTTTATAATAGTGCTCATAGATTAGTTACCAACCTTGATTATAAGGCTGCTTGCAACCGTTCAACATACGTGCTTGACAGTTCCGTTTGGGGCGGTGAAGATGAATTTCCAAAATCACCTGGTCATATTTGGTTTTCATTCTTACCTGAAAAAACTTCTGAAAGAGGGTTTTCAGCAAATGAAGGAAATACAGAGTATCAAAGAAATGCTTCAAAACTTGTTTACAATTATAAAGAAGGCGAGACAAAATATCAGTACGCTTTAAGACAGGATTATTATAATAGAAATTACATCTTAAATACAGAAATTAAGAGTTATAGCATTTACCGTGATCAAAATGGTCCTCAATTAAAGTATTCTGGTGTTTGGGGAGACTTGATAAACCAGTACGTACCAAGTCTAACATTTCATCACAGACACCCTATATATTTGAATTTTAACTATAATTTTGAAATTCTAAAATACAACGTTAAACAAACTACTGCCGAAACCCACGACACTTTATTTAACGCTTTAGACAATTGCTTCTTTGGAAATGACAGTCTGAACTTAGAAAATTTTGACATTGAATATTTCCATTCAAACATTGTAAAACGTATTGATTATCTGATTTCGGACTTATGTGGTTTTACATCAACTGTTTCAAATCAATTGGTGCTTAATGAAAAGACTTTGTGCTCAGAAAATTGGGACTCAAGTTTTAAGGACATCTATATTCCTTTATGTGTACCTTTTGAAAAGTATTTTGATAATCAGGGTTTCCTTGATACAGACAGACTTCCTAAAATTGACACAGAAAGATTTATTGATTACCGTTTTGATAGTGTTTTGGAACCATATACTTATGACGGAAACGTTGAAGGCAAGTACGACAGTTTAAGATATTCAATTGTAAGAGGAGACCTCTTTGTTGATTGGGAAAGAATTAAACTTGACCAACTGGTAAGAAGACAGAAATTGGAAACATCTACTGATGATACCGATTATTCTGACACATCAACAAAAGCATTTGTAGCACCCGTAAAAATTAAAATGACATATATTTACAGGTGTACTAAAGAATTTATCAATGGATCCGATAATTATCTGACCGTTGGTTTCTTATTAGCACCAGAAAACATAAAGGACGAATCTTTTAATAATATCAAGTTAAAAGTTTTTGATAATTACAACGAGGATGCTGAAAACATTCCTACAAAGGAATTTAATTCTGATAACTTTAGAATTAATTACAAATACAGAAACCGTTTAATGATTACGGATGCTCTTAAAAATTATCTTAAAGAAGGAAATATCATTGAGATAGAATTTGAGAGATCTTGCGGTTATTACTATCTGTTTAATTCCTTTAAAAAGGAAATCCTTGTTCACCTATTCGTAAATGGGGAAAATGAAGGATTTAAGGTTGCTGAAACAGGTATGAGAACAAACGAATACTATGACCATCACCTTGATGAAATGAACTCTGTTTGGAACAAACAGGAAAAAGATTTTGATGATGAAAGCAACTTCATAGACATAACATATACAACACCTCGCTCTTATTTCTATACCACCGATAAGAGGTATTTGTGTACAAATGAACCAATCGGCGACGAGATGGAAGAATATCCTCATCTTTTCAATTATGACAACAATATGTTGCCAAGTGTAACAAATGAAAAGGTTAAGGAACTTTTTGAAAAAGGCAAGACCGCAGATGAAATTTTTAAGGAACTTGGTAATGAGATTGCAAAAGATTTTGATGACAGAAGCGACCCAGAAGAACTAAATTCTGAAGATGGCAATCACAGAGGCCACTACTTAACTTCAGAAGGATATATCATCACAGACGGTGACACAGGTATTGACCAATACACAGGACCAGTTGTAAGAGCATATAACAAAGATATGTATTATTATACACCTTTAACTGTTGATTTGTTTAAGCAAAATGTGTATATGAATTTATCATATCCTTCTGAAAACTTTAAGGTCCATAGAAATGTTATTCCAAGACTTAACAATGTTAAGTTCAAGAACGCAACTAATCTGTACTAGGAGAAATAATGGATTTATCAGTAATTTTTAATGCTATCGTACCTGATAACATTAAAGAACTTCCGTTAGTAAAACAATGTACCAAGATTTTCATTGAGCAATTAAACAGAAATTCAATAATTGCTCAACGAATTTCCAATCTGTATGATGTGGACAAAAAGACTTGGTTACAACAAAATGCAGACGGATCCGTTTCTGCAATTACGGATTCCGAATTTGTTTCAGCGTCAAAAAATGTTTTAAAAACAGGTTTATTTCAGGTTTATCTAAATGTGCTTCATTCTTTAATTTTGAAAATGCAATTAGATAACGAAATAACTTATGGTAATACACTAAGAAATTATAGCAATTCTCTAATATATAGAGATATTAATAATTTTTTGTCACAAGAATACCTGGGTTCATTTAGATATTTTCAACAAAATTCTGGAACCCAAAACGCTATCAAATATATCTATCAGTTTGCTAAGTATCTTGAAACTGGTTATCTTTATTCTGATTTGAACCTTTTAGAGGGAAGTGGTCCTTTCGCTCTTGGTTATCAAGGTTCATTGCAACGCAAATATTTTGGTGCCTTTATTCAACCAATGGCACACCCTGCTGGTTGGTGTGAAGAATACGAATGTATAATTGATTTGTTGCTCATTGATTATTTTGGAATTAAGATTGAATACGAAATGCCAAAGGGCATTTCATTGAGAACAGTTGATGGAAGGTACCTTGTTTTTACTGACAAAACGCTTAGTGAACTTTATCAATCTTTATTGGAACCAAATAATTTTGTTTCACTAAAACCATTATCAGAAGAAGAAGCAAGTGCTTATACCGAAAATCAGGTGTTTGCTGATGAAGAGTCAATGTTCGAGGAAATTCAAAATCCCAAGAACAGAGTGGTGATTGTCAACAAAACATTTAAACATTATGAGTCCTGGTCGGATAATGGTTTATATTACAAGATAATTTATTTTACAGATGGAACCTGCATTTATTTTAATGGAAAGGACACTTTGTATGGTTTGAGTGCTGATATTTTTAGACCTGAAAAAATGACCCCGATGAATGGTCTTTACTTAAATATTGGTTCAGAAAAACAACTTGTGGAGTCCAGAAAAATCAAAATATTGTACTATGATATTTTTGATTGGTTCCCAATGTATTTACTTGATGACAAAGGCAAAGGATATTATGAAGACTGCACCGAAAATATGTTCCAATTGCAGGGAGAACCATATCCGTACGTTCCAGGTATTGACGAAGGCAGAACTTTAATTTCCAATAACGAGGAATGCAAAAACAATTTAAAATGTTATGATTTGAAATTTAATTATAACATTACTGATTATTCATACGTTGACGTAAGGGACCCATTTGACAATCACTTTACTGACGTAAGAGAAAAAGGAAAGCACTCTGAAATCGTCAATACTCACGGTTGGAAAAATTCACTTAAAATAAGAGTCCTTAACGGTGAAGATAAAGGTTATTCTTTAAACGCAGATTTTTTAAATGATGTTTTTTCTGATGTAAGAATTACATACATCAATACAATTGAGAATGATTTTATTATCAAAGGAATTATAAAATCAAATGAAATGTATAGATTAAAATTTATTTCAGATTTTGAAAGTTTTGAAGAAGAAATAAAAAAATCATTTTCTATTAATAAGAAACTTAATAATTTAACATCAAATTTTATTATCAAAATTTTTAAAAACAATTCAGAGGTTTTAAGCATTAATTCAAATGACTTCAATCTTGATGGGTTTGTTGGTGATTTTGAATTTCCTCATTATTCAGGAGAGTTACCTGTAATTCCAGTAATCAAGAAAACTGGAAATGAAAGTATTGACGTTGACAAAGTTTACCTTGTTGGTTCAGGAAATAAAACTCTTAAAGAGTTAACCAATGTAGATGTTGAGTGCAAATTTGAAAACGGTTCCATAATTGAGCCTCCAGGTTTTTATGACCAATCAGACAAAGATTATGGTTGCAATACTTTTATAGCAAAAGGTTATAGATTTGTAAAGACTGATAATACTGACAATTATATTGCAAGCTCCACAAAATATGTGTATGATGATTTTGAATGGGAGTCAAGTTCGGAAGTATTATTCCTTGTGTTCAATTCTGATGTTGATGAGGGTTCCGATAGTTTGGGTAAGTATTTGATTTTTAATGATAAAGTTTCGGAAGTCCTTGTTGATGATGGAATAAGAAGTATTATCAGAGGTCATTTTTTAAGTTGTCAAAGTTTGTTTTAACAGTTATAAATATTTAAAAAATATTTTTTAAAAGGTTAACATAATGGCAACACTTGATAATTACTCACCTTACGGCACGGGTATGTCTGCAAAACAAGCAGTAGAAGCGTTATGGAATGGATATAATCTTCCAAATAACTACTGTATGATCATAAGCAAAGATACTCCACCAAATTTTAATGATGTAAAAACTGACTGCACATATTGGTATAACACAGCGACTTTCAAACTTTACAGAGCTCATAAAAATGACGAAGAAGGCATTGTTGTTTGGTTTGAGGTGTGATGATGATTAAAGACAAATACGTTGATTTTAAGGGATATTTTAAAATCGAATGTCTTGATAAAGATAACAACGTAAAGGATTGTTATGAAGACAATAACTATATTATGCGTTGTGCAAGACGCACCGTAGCTGAAATGTTCAGCAACAAAAAGAACACAGGTCTCAACAAACTTGTGCTTGGAACCTGCGGTGGTATTGAAACAGAATTTATTCCAATCACCGAAGACAATGGTTTTAAACGTGAAAGAACACATCTTTATTCTGAACCAATTGAAGCAGGTCTAGGTGATATTGTAAAACTTTATCAGTACGAAATTGTTTCAGTAAAAGGATTGGGTGAATTTAGATTTATTAACCCAACACCAGAAGAACCAGAAACAATTGAAATTACATCGGAAACACTTGAAAATACCGATATTTTCAATCAGATTAAAAGTTATACATATATTTTTAAAATACAAAACCCTGAAAGTGCAAAGAAACCTGACGGTGTAAAAAATTATGCGGCTAGTCTAAATAATAATTGCACAATATATCTTAATGAAATCGATAACGATTTTTCGGATTTAGAAAACACTACTGTTACTCACGTATTTGAGATTGGAATGTCTGAAGCAAACGGTCAGCATAAATCAAGTGAGGAAGGTTATTCTGAAAACGTTTCATTATTTAACGAAGCAGGAATGTATTTTAATAATAGATTATTTTGTTCAAAATGCTTTAGTGCCAAGGTTAAAGACGCCTCCACTAAAGTAAGGATTACGTGGAAAATAGTATTTTAGGTGCTTGACAAGGTGTTGAGCACCCTTTTTCAAAAAGAGGTTATTATGAAATTTAAAAAATTAATTAACGAAGATAAGTTAGACCCAAAGGGTAACTGGGTTACTTTTAGCAACGGCCATAGAACTCATATTGCTTCAGATGGCGAAGTTGAAACCGGTAAACTTAAAGGTGTAAATCTTAAAAATAAGAAACAGGTTTCCAAGAGAATTGACAAGCTTAAGGACGAAGAATAATGAAGTTTAACTCTTTGAATGAAGGATTTACAAAATTCTCCGAGATTATGACTTTGGTTGAAGAGGTCAAAAATCAAAAACTATTTTTAACCGATAATAAGCAAAGTTATGCGTTTGAAGTGAACCCATCTAACAGCACCCAATTCAATGATTTGAGAGATTTAGGAATAACAAAAATGTTTGCTAAAAATTCCGAAATTTGGTGTGTTTCTGATTATGATATGGAAACCATTTTAGACGGTGCTAGAGGCAAATATAAAATTTTAAAAATTTAATTTTGTAGAAAATAGTGTACTTATGCCGAAAGGTTTTCAAAATTGTAGAAAAGAGTGTACTTTTTAAGGTGCTGTTTCAACTGCTGAAAAAGTTTCCAAAATTGTATAAAAGAGTGTACTTATGCCGAAAGGTTTTCAAAATTGTAGAAATCTTAAATAAGGAGCTCTTTTTCTCTATAATTATTCAGTATTTTTAATGCTTTTTGAAAAGTCTTTATAAATCAATAACTTAGTTGAAGATCTATTTTTATTAAGTCTTTGATTTATAAAGACTTTTTAATTTAAGTGCCAAAATTTAGAGTTTTTGGAGCTAATTAAAAAAGATTATAAATATCATAAAAAATTTAATAAAGGAATAAAATGAAATTTATAAATTTCTTAAATGAAAAGAAGGTTTTTCACAGTTATAAAGAATTAAAGAAATATTGTAATGACGTAAATAATCCTCTTGATAATGTGGAACTAGGGAAAGAGATTGATTCATTGCACAAACTTTTTTATAGATCTTCTCGGACAAACGAGCAGTTTGCTGGCATTGAAAACTGGAACGTGTCAAAGGTTAAAGATATGTCTTGTATGTTCTTTAAAGCTAAGAACTTCAACCAGCCGATTGGTAATTGGGACGTATCTAATGTTGAGGATATGGCAGCCATGCTCCGTGGAGCATCAAACTTTAACCAGTCTTTAAACAACTGGAATGTTTCAAAGGTTGAGTATATGAGGTGTATGTTCTTTAAAGCTAAGAACTTCAATCAACCTTTAAACAATTGGGACGTATCAAATGTTGACGATATGACAGGTATGTTTAAAAAATCTGAATTAGAAAGGACTGATAATCTTCCAAGTTGGTATAAAATATAATTTTTATGTATCGGCACTAGATGTGCCAATTATAAATATCATATAAAAATTTAATATAGGAATAAAAAATGAAATTTATAAATTTTTTAAATGAAGAGAGCGACAAAATTGTTTTCCACTCTTTTAAAGAGCTAAAGGAATACTGCGATAATCCAAAAAATCCTTTAGATGTTGTAGTTCTAGGTAAAGAGATTGATTCATTATACCAACTTTTTGAAGACTCAAAGCGAACCAATGTGCAGTTTGCTGGCATTGAAAACTGGGACGTTTCCAATGTTAAAGAAACGACAGAAATGTTTTATGGTGCAAAGAACTTTAATCAACCTTTGAACAATTGGAACGTATCTAATGTAAAGAATATGAGGGGTATGTTCCATGACGCTGAGAACTTTAACCAACCTTTAGACAACTGGAATACTTCAAATGTAAGAGATATGGCAGGAATGTTCAAGTGTGCTAAGAAGTTCAATCAGCCTTTAAACAATTGGGACGTGTCAAAAGTTGTATATATGCAACATATGTTCGATCAAGCTAATAGTTTCAACCAACCTTTAGACAACTGGAATACTTCAAATGTTAGAAGTATGGCATATATGTTCAAAGTCGCAAAAAAATTCAACCAGCCTTTGAATAATTGGAATGTTTCAAATGTTGTAAGTATGTGTTGGATGTTCCAAGACAATGAGGGTTTCAATCAACCTTTAGACAATTGGGACGTGTCAAATGTAACCGATATGTTTTCTATGTTCAATGGTTCAAAGAAGTTCAATCAGTCTTTAAACAATTGGAACGTGTCTAAGGTTGAATATATGAAGAAAATGTTTGATGGTTCCAAATTAGAAAAAATGAATAATATCCCAGACTGGTATTAAATATTTTTGTATTGGCACCAGATGTAATTTTTGGTGCCAATTTTTTAATAAAGGAATAAAATGAAATTTATAAATTTTTTAAACGAAACAAATATATATGATATTTTAAATAAAAAATTAGCAAAAGATTTTTTACCAGCACTTGCTAAAAGAAACTTAAATGCAAATAGTATTAAAATATCAGATAAGGTCAATAAGAATTTTAATATTTTTAGCAATAAAAATCTGGACAAGATCTTTCTTGCATATAAAGAGCGTTCAGAATTTGAGTTTAAAGGAAAAATTGAAATATCCGAAGAGGAATGCTATGTTTTCTTTAGAGATGTGAATGAGGACGATTTGAAAAACAGCTGTTTCGTTGAAGTCTTAGACTTAATCAGCAATAAAGTTGTTGCAGATACTGACTCAAATTCCTCCCGTGTTAAACATTTGTGGAACCTTGTAAAAGAACCATCTCAAGGGTTTAAACTGTATGAAATCGAAGCACCTTCAACTGATGTATTACGTTTCAAACGATCCGAAAACAAAAAAACACCAATGACTAATGCTCAACGTTATAAGATAGGATTAGAATAAGTACAATTGGTTCAAAAATGGAAAAATTAGCATTGAGTAGAAATTTTAATAAGTTGGAAACTATTAGAGGATTAAAAGAAGGCTGGTTTAATGGCAACCCTGGCAACGAAAATGCGTTTTCTGATAAATTAGTGAATAGAGTTGCTAATATTATTTCAAAGTTAAAAAATCAGCCAGAGGTTTTTCCAACTGGAGTAAACACCATTCAAATTGAATTTGAAAAATCTAATGGAGAGTATTTAGAGTTCGAATTTTTTGAGGATGGGAAAATTTCTAAATTTTATTTGAACTCTATTAAAAGTTATTCCCGTAACGTTTCAGAAAAGAATATTTTTAAAAGTGTTAAAAAGTTCTATGATAGCTCGTCTACCTAGTAGTCGTTGCAATTTATTGGACGCCTTTGGCATTTTTATGTTCCGTCAAACACTTCATACAAACAAAGTTTTAGACGGAAACATTTTGTTATGATTTTGATACACTCTCCTTTCTTTAAGGAGATGTGCTGATTTTCTTCCTCAAAACATATAGAATTGTGCCTTGAACCAACAGTCATTTTTAAGTCGTTTGATTTATCAGGGAACCCCAAAATTAAACCATAACTTTCAAAAGCGGTTGCATAAAAATCGCAATCCATTGGAGCTACAAATGATTTTTCTACCCACTCCCCTTTTGGAATATTGTGTTTAACTGGAATATCTATTAAGTTCATAAATATACTTTTAATAGTCTGTACAAAGTATCGGGCATAATATATTTTTGAAATATTTATATAAATATTAAAAAATATTTTTTAAGGATTTTAAAAATGGCAAAAAACGAAATTGCTCATTATTTTAAGAAAAATGACGGATCACAAATTTCTTCCGATTCAGCATTTGCTACATTACAAGGTAATGAAAAGATAATTAACAAAAATAGTGGTGAAAAATATTCTAAAAATCCATCATATCCTAATGTGTTCGATAAGACAGATACTTTTACAGACTTAGAAAAAATGTTAAAAGCAAATGCCGTTAAAAGGATTGAAAATACTAATGATCCAGATGGCACAACTAATTACTATAGCATTGACGGAACAAAACTCGGGTCATTTAAAGGTGGTGTATCACCAAACGAATTAAATGCTGGTTTAAATAATGTTAAGTCAACATCTATCTCAAGCATAGATGACGCTAATGGAAATGGTATTTGTTCTTGCAAAAATTCTAGTGGCACTCAAATAGATACTTTTAAATGTCACGTTCCTGTTAGTAACTCTGCTCCTACATTAAGTTGGGGACAAACAAGTACGGTAGGTAGTGTTGATGGTACATCTTTAACAGTTAAAATGCCTTCTGACCCTACAGCAAATTTTCCTGAAATTTGGATAGGATAGAATAATATGGCTACTATTAAATATAAACAAAATGGTACCACATACTCATGCTGGAGCAGTACAGGTAGAGTTACTACACCAAGTCTTTGTTTTAAAGAAGGAACTACAACTAAGTATGTACCATTATTTGCTGTAGGTAATGGAGCAGAAGGAAACTCTGGCAATTATTATTATAAAGTAGGCAGCTTGTGTGCTCGTCACAATGGAACTGTTTACCGTGCAGCTATGTCCCGAAGATATGCTGACTCATTCTCACGCACTATATCTGGTACTATTTCACACAGTAATGTACCAGTTGTAGTGGGACAGCCTTCTGGAACAGTTGTATTCGAGCAGGACTTCTCTGTAAACTATAATGATTCTATTGATGTGACTGTAGATTTTAGACACGCTGATTTACCGTGGCAATTTATTACACCACCTACATATGAGGAATCCCACGTAGATAGAAAAGGTGGTGGTATTCATGGTTCACAACGAGAAATACTATATTGGGGTGCGGATAAATGTATTATCAGGGTAAAAGTATCCAACCTGCCTACACCATCAACACCATCAACAGGTCATACACTTTCTGGGACTTTTGAAGGTACACTTTATGTAGATGTTAACGGTCTCTGGGGTGTTGCGTCATATCCTGATGAGACTAAATCAGTGACAGCATCTGGAGACTTCGGTTACGGTCATACCTATGGTAGTGCTCCATCTTTATGGGCAGATAATGGCGTATCCGTATACAACAATGGTGATAATGCGTCGTTCCATGCCAGCAAGACTCTGACTGGTACGGTTGCATACAACAGTAGTAAAACGTTGTCACAAGCATTTAATGTTTGGTTCTCTGGAGAAGCGTAATGAAACAATGGAAATACTGGAAGAACCTTCCTGTATGTAAAGTATCTACTGATGGTGATGTGTATAATATTCGCAACGGTTTTGCATGCCGCACCGAGGAGCAACATGGCCATGTATATGTATGGATAAATGTCAATGGCGTTAAACGTTATCTATTAGCACAGGTGGTTGCGGACACATGGCTTGATAATCCTAATAATTACCACTTTGTACGTCACAAAGACGGAAACAATTTAAATAATTGTGTTGATAATTTAGAATTTGTTGCTAGTATGGAAGATACTATTGACCATAGTTCTGATGCTATTAACATTGAGTTATGGAAAGAAAAGTTAAAGAAACAACATTTTGCATTTTCGGAGATATAAATGTTATATACAATTAATTTGAAAGACAATAAACTTGAGAAGGTCGATGAGATTTTCTATTTTGAAATACCTAATGCTTCAGAGCTTATCGCTATTGGTATTGCTATTATCAAGTATGATGACAAAGCTAATGAGTATAAATATTTCAGCGCTTCTGGTTCAGAAATGGAACCAGAGCTTAACGAATGGTTAAAAACTGTTCGTGATTCTATTATGTCAACTTATCATTCATTGTTTGATAAGGATGCCGTAGCTCGTCTAAAGAGTCGTAAGATTTTTAATCTTAAGGCATTTAATCATTTTAATGATTATTCAGATACTAACTGTAATTTTATGAGTAGCTTTGGTATTATGTTCAATGGTGATAAACAACATATTGACCATTATATGCGTTTATTAGATTATTATGCTTTAGACAAAGAGATTTCGGTCTTAGACGTTAAGGGTAATAGCCACGATCTCACTCGTGACCAATTATATACTTTAGCTCGTGAAGCATTAATCAGTAAAGAATGGATATTAAGGCAAGAGCAAGTAGCTATTGCTGAGATTGCGGAACTTACTACTGAAGAAGAGATTGAAGCTTATATTCCACATATTGAACCATATAATTTCTTCATTGAGCACAATGCTGAACCAACCGCGGAAAATCCATTACTGAATATTAATGACATAGAAGCAATCATAGATAGTGAGCTTGAAACTAAATCTATGTATAATGACACTATCCTTGAGCTTACTGATTTAGTATATTCATTACAGGACCAGATTGCAGAATTAAAAGCTAAACTTGGAGAATAGTTATGATTAAGTTTTATTTTCAAAATGTTGTTGCTGGTAAACGCAAAGTAACAGAAGTACCTAAATCTTTATTACCGGGGGTATTAGATATGCTAGAAACCAACGGTTATGTCGTTAATGAAGATGGTACTGTAACAAAAGCATAATTGGATAATAGGGATAAGGTTTAACACCTTATCCCCCTTTTAAATATAAAAATGGCGAAATTTTTAAATACATCTTTAAGAAATGAAAGTATGAATACATTTGTACTACCTTCTTTCTGCTGAAATGGTTTCCAAATATCCTGCACACCAACGTTAAGTCTCAATTACATTGTCTTTAACCTTAAGATTTTCGGCGTCAACCGTTGTACCAAATACTGTTAAATTTTTATTTCTAGACACTCATAGATTAAGCAGGTGTTACCTCGGTAAAATCTAACATCTTGAAATCAATATCAATCTTTCCTTAACTCTGGATAATATGGAGCTAACTCTTTTCTAATCTCATCATATTCTTTGCGTAGAGCTTCGCATTTTTCCTGCATTTTGTCTATGTCATAAGGCATTGGAGTATCTGGGTGGTCAATCTTGAAT